>UOGA01000199.1_pt1 | contig 20639 bp, 18 predicted proteins | sample 1989841 | NCBI WGS metagenome assembly UOGA01 (sample SAMEA4712198, study PRJEB27164) | hydrothermal vent metagenome | biome: marine basaltic hydrothermal vent biome; feature: marine hydrothermal vent; material: mineral | place: Pacific Ocean | collected 2011-06-14/2011-07-23 | depth 1691 m | reverse complement strand
GTCTCTTCAGCTTCTTTCATTCTTCCAGTGGCCTTGTACGCCACCATAAGGTTGTAGTGGGCCGAAACCTGCGCCGGATCCAGTTGCACAGCGTCTTTAATGTCGGTGACAGCTTCTTCTTTAAGCTGTGAGTCGTTTTTATCCTCGCCTTTGGCCAGTTTTGTCTGGCCCCTCGTATTTTTCGATTTGGCCATTTTTTTCTTGTCGTCTTTTTCTCTGAATATCCTTATCGCGTCCGTTAGAAGCTCTAGCGCTTTATCATAGTTTTTCTGTTTAAGGTAAGCTTCGCCCAGCTTTTGTTTCAGCTCGCCGGAATTAGGATTTTCCACAATGGCGATTTCCAGCTCTTTTACCGATTCCGGAATTTTCCCCATCTCACGCAGGGCTTTCGACAACATGGCGTGCGCCTCCGAAACGCCAAAATCTATCGCCAACGCCTGCCTCAGCCATATTTCGGCTTCTTTGAATTCTTTAAACTTTATAAACAGTCTTCCAAGCTCTAACTGCGTCAAGTAGGTCCAGTCGCAAAGCGGCGCAAGTTTTAGAATTCTCGTTTTGAACCGCGCCATTTCGGAGACGCCCCAGGATATAGCGTCTCCTGAGTCGATGACCGGAGCTTCGTTGTTGAAAAAATCATACGCGCTTCTCCTGATTTGCGCGAGTCTCTTTTTTGTTACGTTAACGAATTTTTCTTTTACTATGTCCGGGGTGAAAGGCTTTATTATGTAGTCGTCCACGCCGTATTGGGCCGCCACGATCACGTTGTCTTGAAGCTGTTCCGCAGTTATCATTATGAAGATAATATCTTTTATTTTTTCGTCGGCCCTCACCATTTTCAACAGCTCAATCCCGGAGACCGGCTCCATGTTCCAGTCCACAATCGCAAGCTCTATTTCAGATCCGGCGCCGTTGTAACTGGCTTTTATCATGTCAAAAGCGTCTTTGCCGTTTTTGGCTTCTGATATGTCCGTGAAACCAAGATCCTTTAGCGTAAGCGAAACCGTCCGCCGCATAGTCCCCATGTCGTCAACAACGATGCATTTCATAATTGAGTCATAATCCAAAGGTATTTATTTATTGAGACCTCTGAAAAACTCCTGTAATTGTCATTACGAGCCCTTCACAGAAGTTCAGGATAAACTCCGCGAAGTAATCTCAGGTCTTGCAAATCAAGTGGTTGGAGATTGCCACGTCGTTGTCCCGGCGTGGCCGCGCCACCTCCTCGCAGTGGCCCGCCACCTTCTCGCAGTGGCCGCGCCACCTTCTCGCAGTGGCCGCGCCACCTCCTCGCAGTGGCCGCGCCACCTCCTCGCAATGACAGTTAAAAGTTACTTTTTCAGAGGTCTCTTATTGTCAAATAATAAAATATAAAAATGCAAACTTATTAAGGATATTCTTTCCACGATCCAGGAACACCGGCTATTTGGGCGCTTTTATCCAAAATGCGATGTAGTTTTTTGTAGTAGCGGATGATCTTTTTCAGGTCATTTTCTGTAAATCTCGTTTCATTGTTTTCTTTCTCTACGTTCCGGGCTTTCAGCCGGTTTTCATGGCTCTGGAGGTACGATCTGTATCTGCGTATCGCTTCGGAGTAACGCCTGAATCTCAGGCTCCACCATTCGCGCGCGCGTTCGCCTTTTAACGGCCCGGCGCCGTTTATACGCTTTAATGTAAGCTCTTTTTTCCTCCCGTCAAATTTATAGATAAAATCATTAAGAAAACTTAATCCTATCACTCCGTCCATGCCTTCCCCAAGGTAAGATGACACAGCCCCCTCCACATTGCGCGATATCGCTCCGCCGACATTTACGCTTTCAAACACCACCAGTCTGAGCCAGGCCTCCCCCGCTGTGGTCGATACCGGATACCTGGGCGCGTCGCCAATATCCGTAAACCCTATGCGCCGTGCCATTTTTTCGGAAACTATGGTAAAGCTTGAGCCAGTGTCTATGATAAGCTCGGCTGAGACTCGCCCGTTGATAACCACGTTCACAGCGAAATTCAGCCCTTTCGATACAAGAGGAGCAGTAACCTCCTCAAAACTTCTTGTTGTGTCTTGCGCTCCAGCGCCGAGGATCGCGATAAAAAATATAAAGATAAAAACCGTGGCGAAACAATTCCTGGAGCTCGCCATTATGCGAGCCTTCATCCGGCGCGCGCGCTCTTTAGTTTATCGCGCCAGTTTTCGAGCCCGGATTGCGTCGCCCCTTTCCATGCGGGAAAACCTCCGGCGAGCACGGATATTTTTTTAAACCCCTCGGAGGCGAGGAAAAAGCCGATTTCACTGGCGGCGACACCGCCGTCGTCCACAAGAACAATCGGCCAGTCCCTGTCGAGGTCGTTAACGTGGCGATGAACAACCTTCGATGGGATACAGTTTGAGCCGGGTATATGCGCCTTCCCGAAATCTTTCGGAATCCTGATATCCAGAACAAGCAGGTGGCTTTTATCTTCCATCATTTTCTTAAGCTCGTCAGGTTGCGTCACAATATAACCTGCGTCATGGTGGATTGTCAGGGAGGGGTCGCTCTTGATATCCTCTTCGAGATACTCGATTCTCTCCACGCCCAGATAACCCATGCCTTTGAAAAAATAAAAAGGCGTGGCGATCACCCCGTCGTTTTTCGCCTCTGTTTCCAGAGCGTCAAGCCGGGGGGTGAATTGATCGGATTCAAGGGCTTGCCTGAGCTCGGTTTCGTCGAACTCAAGGAATTTCAGGCTTTCGATGACATCCGAAGTGTCCGAGATATCCCCGCCGTTTACCCATCGCATGGCGAAAACCAGGTTGATGAATTTTAGCCCCAGCATTTTCTCGTTCGCAAGGCACAGCCCCCGGCAAACTTTGACCGAATCTTGCGCCCGATCTATATAGTTTAGCTTACGTCCCGCTTTTTGGGAGAGTCGCTCTATGTCGGCCCTGTAGTAACTGCGGACAGATTCATCTTCGGAGAAAACCCCCGATTTGTCGAACGAGGCGAGGGGCGAATGCTCTATTTCTATTTTGTAGTTTTGCGCGAGATTTTTTACTGCAGGCGTTGCGATAAAACTGTAGGGGTCGTTAAACGAAAAATAGAATTTGACTGTCTCTTTGCCGGAAGAATCGTTCATATCCCGCTTCGCCGCTTGCTAAAATGCTTATTTTTATATTGTAACCGATTCGCGCCCCGTTTCGGAGCCGCTCTGGCTTTTTTCCACCACCAGCGCCGTCCCGCCCGCCACGGCGGCCGGCATCAGGAGAAAATGGGCCAACGGGATCAGAAGAGTGATCCCGACAGCCGCCCCGAACCCCATAGTAAGCCCCGGCTCCGCGAATATATATCCGCGCTTTACGTTAAAATCACACCCGCGCCTGTCGAGGATGTAGCCTGTGAACTCGTAAGCCATTACAAACGCGATAAAAATCGGATTGAGGATTACGAACAAAACCTGCCCCACTACCGGAATAAGGTTAAGGATTAAAAGGGCGCCTTGACACAAAAGGAAAACGGCCATTTTCTTCGATTCCGATTTTATGAGCGTACCCGCCCATTGCATAAACGCAAGCCCGGCCTCCTCCACTTCTCCTGTAAGCTCCCGCTCCACCGCCGCCGAGAGCATGTCGTTAAAAGGGCTCGCGATTATAAGCCCCACCGCCACGAAACCAAATAGCACAGCCAATATCGACACGACGAAAAGAAGGACACCGGCCAGTGTGGAAATGGCGACCCAGTACCACGCGTGTGACGACTGCTCGAACACCCGTGACGAAATGTGGTAGGCGATGGTGTTGAACGAAAAGAAAAACAGGATAAAAAGAGCCGTATTCACGATCATTGGAGCGATGGCGTATTTGAACAGGCTCCATTTTGAGAAAATCAGCTTTACTCCCCTGATTAGGTAGAAAAATCCTTTGACCGCGCTCAGCGTTTGTTTAATAGGCATAATCGGGAAATATTGTATCAGAAGAGAAGATAGTAATTGATTGTCATATGGTCAAAAGCAAAGTAATGTACACCATTATAATTCAAGAGCGATGTAATCAAGGAGGTTAATAGTGAGCGTAGCGACCGAGACGAAAACCGTGACCGAAAACTACAAAGTAAAAGACATATCCCTGGCCGATTTTGGCCGGAAAGAAATAGATATAGCCGAGCAGGAGATGCCCGGCCTGATGGCCACCCGCAAAAAATATGGGAAAGACAAGCCGTTGAAAGGCGCCCGGATCACAGGCTCTTTGCATATGACTATCCAGACCGCCGTGTTGATAGAGACGCTGGTGGAGCTTGGGGCGGATGTCAGGTGGGCTTCTTGTAACATCTTCTCCACCCAGGATCACGCCGCCGCCGCCATCGCCGCCACGGGCGTTCCGGTGTTTGCGTGGAAGGGGGAGACGCTGGAGGAGTATTGGTGGTGTACAAAGCAGGCGCTCAGTTTTCCGGGCGGCAAAGGCCCGGAGTTGATCGTGGACGACGGAGGGGACGCGACGCTGGTGATACACCGGGGCCACGCTTCTGAAAAAGACCCCTCCATCCTCGACGAGCCGACCAGCAACCGGGAGCTGAACGTAATTAACGAGCTTATAAAAAAGACAAATAAAGAAGAGCCTGGTTTCTGGGGCGATATTGTGAAAGATTGGCGCGGCGTCTCCGAGGAGACGACCACGGGAGTTCACAGGCTTTATCATATGATGGAAAAAGGCGAGCTGTTGGTTCCTGCCGTCAATGTCAACGATTCGGTGACCAAATCAAAATTCGACAATCTGTACGGTTGCCGGGAGTCGCTGGTGGACGGGATCAAACGGGCCACCGACGTGATGGTCGCCGGTAAAGTGGCGCTGGTGTGCGGGTATGGCGACGTGGGCAAAGGATGCGCCCAGGCGCTCGAAGGCTTAAAGGCGAGGGTGATGGTCACCGAGGTCGATCCGATATGCGCCCTGCAGGCATCTATGGCCGGGCATCAGGTGCTGACGATAGAGGACGCTTTGCCGGAGGCGGATATCTATGTGACCACCACAGGCAACATGGATATCATCACCCTTGAGCATATGAAGGGGATGAAAGATCAGGCCATTGTCTGCAACATCGGCCATTTCGACAACGAAATCCAGATCGACGCCCTCAACGATTATAAAGGCGCGAAGAAAATTAATATCAAACCGCAGGTCGATCGGTACGACTTCGACGACGGCCATTCCATTTTCATGCTGGCCGAAGGCAGGCTGGTCAATCTTGGGTGCGCCACGGGCCACCCCAGCTTTGTGATGAGCAACTCGTTTACAAACCAGACACTGGCGCAGATAGACCTGTGGCAAAACAAACGCGACATCGGGGTCTATGTTCTGCCGAAAAAACTGGACGAGGAAGTGGCGAGGCTCCATCTCGAAAAGGTCGGCGCGAAACTCACAAAACTGAGTAAAGAGCAGGCCGACTATATCGGCGTGCCCGTCGAAGGCCCTTATAAACCAGAGCTTTACCGGTATTAGCAATCCGCTTTGCTTTCCCCGAAGGGCGCAAGCGAACACCGCTGTAAGCGGAAAAAAGCTCCGGCTCTTTTGGAAGTTTCTGGAGTAGAATGACAGGAGATTCTATTAAGGATTGTCTTATGAAACTCAGGGTGATAATCGAGAAGGACGAGGAAGGTTTTTTTACAGCCGAAGTTCCTTCTCTTCCCGGCTGTCTGTCCCAGGGGAGCACAGAGGGTCAAGCCGTCGCCAACGTAAAAGAAGCGGTTGAAGGATGGCTGGAAGTGATGGAATCGAAGCGGAAGATAGATCGATCTTCGACCGTTGAAATACAGGTGTAATGGGGGAGCCGGTCAGGCTATGCTCCGGAGCCGGGGCGGTTCGTAAATTTAGCAAGGCCGGATGGACTATTGCCCGCAGAAAAGGCTCTCACGCCATGCTGGTAAAGCAGGGATATCAATGGACTTTATCTGTTCCTCAACACAAAAAACTTGGGCCGGGTTTGCTAAGGAAGCTTATACGGCAAGCGGATCTAAGCGCCGATGAGTTCAACGCGCTTTAATAAGCGACAAACGTCATCTCAAGGCTGGTTATAAAAACCTCTTCCGGTAGTCTTTACCGCAGTTTCATATGCTTCACAGGCTGTGGGCGTGTTTTAGGTTTTTGCAACATAAACATAAGGAGGGAAAACAATGAGCGTACTGGATCCTTTTTATGAAAAAATGGAGGTGGTGGTTGATCATTTGGCCTCTGCGGCGAAGCAGATACCAGATGATAAAACAGAGTGGAAACCGTGCGACAAGTCACTGGAATGGCTCTTTTTGATTCACCACACAGGAACCCACCGCCGAATGATCCTCAGGCTTTTTAAAGGAGAGCCATCCAATTTTCCGGGATGTTACGCCGAGGCAAGGCAAGAGACCGCCTCCGGGCGTGAAACGGCGATTTTTTTACGCGAAACGTGGGCCGAGTTCAAAACTTACCTTCAATCCAAACCAGAAGATTACGCCAAATCGATAATTTCCTCTCCCTGGGGTGGCCCCGACCTCACGGTCGAGCAGATTGCATGGTGGGTATATGAAGAATGCGTTCATCATAGAGGGCAGGCGTGGGTGTATGCCAGGATGAACGGAATTACTCCTCCATCAATATGGGGAAGCGAAAACATTTAAGTGACGGCCCTATCGCCGCCCCAGGAGCTTTAAAGTCCGGCTGATTTTTTAAGCGCGGCCGCTTTGTCGGTCTTTTCCCACGTAAACTCCGGTAGCTCCCGCCCGAAATGGCCGTAAGCCGCCGTTTTCTGATAAATCGGCCTGCGAAGATCGAGAGTCTTTAAAATGCCGTAAGGCGTCAGATCGAAATGATCCCTAACGATGTCGTGGATTTTCTCCTGGTCGATCTTGCGTGTCCCGAACGAATCTACCAACAGCGACACCGGCTCCGCCACGCCGATAGCGTAGGCGAGCTGGACTTCGCACTGATCCATCAAACCCCCGGCCACAAGATTCTTGGCGATATAGCGGGCCATGTAGGAGGCCGACCTGTCTACTTTGCTGGGGTCTTTCCCGGAAAAGGCGCCGCCACCGTGAGAGCCCATGCCGCCGTATGTGTCCACGATTATCTTCCGCCCGGTAAGCCCCGTATCGCCGTGCGGCCCGCCGACGATGAACCTGCCGGTAGGATTAATGTGGTATTTGATCTTCTTTTCCTTGAACAACTCAGGAGGCAGAGTCGGCTTGATAACTTTCTCTATCACCTCGTCCCTCAGCTTTTCCTCCGACACATCTTCGGTATGCTGGGTGGATATGACAACCGTGTCGATATAGCTCGGTTTTTTGTTTACATACTGTATGGTCACCTGCGATTTGCTGTCGGGACACAAAAAAGGCATGGAGCCGTCCTTTCTCAACTCGGCGAGACGGATCAGCAGATTATGGGCCAGCAGTATCGGCATCGGCATATATTCCGGCGTTTCGTTGGTAGCGTAGCCGAACATAATGCCTTGATCGCCTGCGCCCTGCGCCTCTGCGGTGTCCCGCACCACGCCCTGGGCGATATCTGGCGACTGGCCGTGCATCGCGTTTAAGACCGAGCAGGACTTAAAATCGAAACCCAAAGATGAATCGTTGTATCCAATCTTTTTGACTACGCCGCGCGCGATTTCATCCACGCTGAATTTTACCTTCGGATCGCAGGTAAACTCGCCGCCCACGAGAATGAGGCCGGTGGTGCAGAATGTCTCGCAGGCCACCCTGGCCATCGGGTCCTGCCCGATGATAGCGTCTAAAACAGCGTCGGATATCTGGTCGGATACCTTGTCCGGATGCCCTTCGGAAACGGACTCGGACGTGAAAAGATAATTTATTCGCCCCATTTTTCCCTCATGACGGATTTTTCAGTTTAATCGGGGAATTGTACCAAAGATCGGGCCGGAAGCAAGTATAATAAAAATTTATGCGCCCATAAAAATAAAACGATGGTAGACTTGTAACCACTGATCCGATCCGTTTTAATTGTATTTCATTAAAATAAAGATAATTTAATTATCAATGGCTCTGGACAAATTCAAAGACGAATGTGCGGTATTCGCCGTATTCGGGCATCCTGAAGCGGCGAATCTGACCTATTTGGGCCTTTATTCCCTGCAACATAGAGGGCAGGAGTCTTCCGGGATAGTCTCGTCTGACGAGACGAAACACCACGCCGAAATAGGGATGGGGCATGTGTCCGAAGTATTCAATGAAAACAATATCCTTCAGCTCAAGGGGGAAATGGCCATCGGCCACAACCGCTATTCCACTCATGGCCACTCCCAGCTGAAAAACGCCCAGCCCATGGCCATAGAATACGCCCGTGGGCCGCTGGCCCTCGCGCATAACGGCAATCTGGTCAACGCGGATGTGGTTCGCCAGCGCCTCGAAGGGGAGGGGTCTATTTTCCGATCCACTATGGATTCAGAGGTCATCATCCACCTGATCGCCAAATCGAAGAAGAGTCGTTTTCAGGATCAGGTGACAGAAGCGCTTTCCCAGCTCGAAGGGGCCTATTCGTTGGCCCTGATGGGAGCCAGCGAGATGATAATCGCAAGAGACCAGCACGGGTTCCGGCCTCTTGCCATGGGTACGCTCGGATCGGGTTATGTTTTCGCGTCAGAGACCTGCGCGTTCGACCTGATCGGCGCCAAATATATTCGCGACGTCGCGCCTGGGGAGTTGATCGTCATAAACAACGAAGGTCTGTTTAGTTACTTTCCTTTCGAGGCGAGAAAAAAGAACCATTGCGTGTTTGAGTTTATTTATTTCTCCCGTCCTGATTCCCTCATTTTCGGAAAGAGCGTTCATGGCGTGCGCAAAAAGTTCGGCCATCAGCTCGCTCTTGAAAAACCTGTGGAGGCCGACATGGTTATGCCGGTGCCAGACTCCGGGGTGGTGGCGGCTTTAGGATACGCCGAGGAATCCGGGATTCCTTTTGAGACAGGGATTATCAGAAATCATTACGTAGGCAGAACTTTTATCGAGCCGACCCAGTCGATCCGCCATTTCGGCGTGAAAATAAAACATAACGCGGTAAGAAAAGCGATTGAAGGGAAACGTGTGGTGGTTGTGGACGATTCGATTGTCAGGGGAACTACGTCGAAAAAGATAATAAAAATGATCCGCGAAGCAGGCGCAAAAGAGGTTCATATGCGGATATCCTCCCCGCCCGTCACCCACTCTTGCTTTTACGGAATAGACACGCCATCGCGCTCCGAGCTTATCGCCTCGACATACAGCGCGGATGCGATAGCCAAATATCTGGACGCGGATACGCTGGCCTACTTGAGCATAGAAGGGATGCTAGACGCCCTTGGACGCAGAAAACAAGATTTTTGCAAATCCTGTTTTGATGGAAACTACATCGTGCCGCCGGTATACGCCGAAGATCAGCTTACGCTTCTCGAAAAACGGCTCGCAGAAGACGAAGAGACCGGTTACGAAAAAGCTCCCACCCCCAGAGAAGCCTCCTCCGTTAAATAATCCGCCCGTTTACGCCCTGTGGTCTGAGGCGCGCCGGAGACCCCGGATCGGTGTCCGGGATGAACATTGTGGGGCTCAGGATGACAAAGTGGTGTGAGAGGCACGCGCCCTCGGGTGACCATACGACGCGACGCTCCGTCACGGGTGGGCCCGTGACTGGCACAGTCCTAATGACTGGCACAGTCCTAATGACTGGCGCAGTCCTAATGACTGGCGCAGTCCTAATGACTGGCGCAGTCCTAATGACTGGCGCAGGGCAGACCACTCTTATGCTCTGCGGGGTGTTCTTCACCCCGCAGTCCCGGTCGACCCATGATGCGCCGGGGTGAATAACACCCCGGCGAGCAGTAAATGTAAACATCCTTACTGTTTCTTAATCGTTGAGAGAGAGGAGAGATTGCCACGCTCGCTGTCTCGGCGCGGCCGCGCCACCTCGCTCGGTTTTCTTGGGGCAGGCTCGTGACTGGCGCGAGAATTCCGGTCAGAGGCGTTATGAGATCCTTCGCCTACGGCTCAGGATGACATTGTGGAGTTCAGGATGACAGCGAAGGGTTATATTATTCGCTCTCGTCTTCGATAGAAGCCAGAAGATCGTCCTCAAGGGTTTTTGATATTTCGTCGAGGCCAACCTTTTTTTGTGTTCCTTTTATCAGGTCTTTTATGGTCGCCGACCCGTTTGCGATTTCATCATCTCCTATTATCACCGCAAACCGCGCCCCCGACTTGTCCGCTTTTTTCATCCGGTTATTAAGGTTCCCGCCTCCAAAACCTCTTTCGACCATAAATCCGTCCTGTCTCAACCTGCGGGCGAGCAGGAAAATCTCTTTTTCGGCTTTGCCTCCCACAGCCACGAGAAATAAATCAGGCGCAGGCTCACTCTCCGGCGCGTCCACAAGCGTTAAAAGGCGCTCCATCCCCAGCGCGAATCCGATAGCCGGAGTTGGCGGCCCTCCAAACTGCTCTACCAGCGAGTTGTACCGGCCCCCGCCCGCGACCGCGTCCTGCGCGCCCAACCTTGAGGAGGTCACCTCAAAAGCGGTTCTGGAATAGTAGTCCAGCCCCCGCACCAGCCTGGGATCGAGTGTGACCGATACGCCAGCGTCTTCAAGAAGGCTTTGGACTTTCCCGAAGCTTTCTTTGCAATCACCGCACAAAAAGTCGTCGATGACCGGGGCTTTCGACACCACTTCTTTACATCCTTTCGACTTGCAATCGAGCGCCCTTAACGGATTTTTATCTACCCGCCTCTGGCAAGATTCGCAAAGAGAGCCGATCCTGCTTTTTAAAAACGAGGCCAGCTCGTCGCGGTAGGCGGGGCGGCATACGGGGCATCCGAGAGAATTGAGCTTTAGCTCAAGCCCGGTTATGTTTAAAGCCTCGAAAAAATCGAGCAGCGCCAGGATAAGCTCCGCGTCCGCCGATGGGTCGTCCGTTCCGAAAACCTCGGCGCCTATCTGGTGAAACTGGCGGAACCTCCCCGCCTGCGGGCGCTCTGCGCGGAACATCGGCCCCATGTAGTACAGCTTCTTGACCCCCGGCTTGTTGAAAAGCGAGTTTTCGACAAAGGCGCGGACAACAGGCGCGGTACCCTCCGGCCTTAAGGTCAGCGATTCGCCTCCCCGGTCGGTGAACGTGTACATCTCTTTTTCCACGATGTCCGATGTCTCGCCTATCGACTTTGAGAAGACCTCCGTTTTCTCGAATACCGGGAACCGTATTTCGTGAAAATTGTATAGCTCAAAAACTTCTCTCGCTACGTCCTCGACCTCTCGCCAGAGGGCTGTAGCGGCGGGAAGGATATCCTTTGTTCCTTTAACGCGGTTTATCTTTTCTGATTTCAATTTAATAAATCCCGATCAAAATTGTGGCTTACGAGCCGACAGTATATCGGCCCCGTTCAGGCTGATTCTATCATTTTTAGAAGTTCCGGCAGTATTTCACCTGAAGGGCCTTTTAAGGAGATGTCCACTATGTCTGTTATCGGTGTGCTCTCAAGATTAATCTCGACTACCAGGGCCCCTGATTTTTTGGCCATACCCGCAAGGCTCGCCGATGGCTGGACAAGGGCGGATGTTCCTATAACGAAAAAGACCTCAGATTCCTCGGCGGCTTTAAAAGCTCTGGCAAGAACCGAAGGGTCGAGCGATTCGCCGAACCAGACGATGTGAGGGCGAACCATCGCCCCGCAATCCGGGCAGAGCGGAGGCAGACGCGGCAAAGGTGTATCTCTGTTTTCCCTCACCGTACCTTCGCCGGAGCAACGGGTATACCAGATATTGCCATGCATCTCCACCGGATCGGCGCTTCCCGCCAGACGGTGGAGGCCATCGACATTCTGCGTGATCAGCGTGAATCGCTCGAAACGCTTCTCGAACTCAACAAGGCTCAGGTGGCCAGGATTCGGTTTTAGAGGGGCGATAAGGCTACGCCTCCAGTCGTACCACTCCCAGACAAGCTTAGGATCGCGCTCGAAAGCCTCCGGGGTGGCCAGCTCCTCGGCCCTGAAATTTCGCCACAATCCCTCCTCCCCGCGAAACGTCGGCACACCAGATTCGGCGGAGATACCGGCGCCGGTCAGGGCCGCCACATTTTTGGAGTTGACGATAGTGTCAAGAAGATCGCCTGGGATTTTCATTACGCCGGTTTTTCCTCTATAGGCGCCGGGGTGGTGGAGGCCTCTCCAGCTAAAATCAGGCTTCGTTTCATCATAATCGGGCCTATAATCTGGTTTATCGCAATGCCAGCGAGCGCCAGCGTGGCCAGCTTCTGGCCCCATCCGGGAAACTGCGCCCCGATGGCAAGGGCGAAACCTATGCTGACCCCCGCCTGGCCTATAAACCCCGTCCAGGCGTATTTTCCTTCGCTTGGCGCCTCTCCGGTTTTTCTAACGCCGTCCACGGTTCCTTTCCTTACGCCGACCATTCTCGCAAGAACCAGTACAAGGGCGTAGGGCCACATCTCGGCCACCGCGTTTAAATCTAGCCCCTGGCCCGCCAATGAGAAGAAAATGACGTAGATAGGCGCCGAGCTTGTTTCGATTCCTTTTATAAGCTTCTCGCCGGTTTTCGAGTAATTTTCCACTATAAACCCCGCCATTATAGACGCGAGCAACAGGCTTGCCCCGAAAGCCGCGCTAACTTCCACCACGATAAGAGCCGCCGCCACTACAAACAGGCCAATATTACGATCAGTAAGTCTCAGGTAGACAGTCATCAGCGCTCCGGCCGCCCACCCGATTAACAGCGATATGGTAATTTCATAAAACATGTCCAGAGCAAGATGATACCCCATCCCTTTCCCCTGCCCGATCACCGCCTCGATCAGGCCAAGCGCTATTCCGAAAACCACAACCACAATCACATCCTTTAACACAGTTACGCCTATTATCAGATCCGATACCGGGCCGCTCGATTTCGTCTCGGTAATAACGGCTATAGCCGTCGCTGGAGAATTAGCGGTGGATAGCGCGCTGATCAGAACCGCTCCACAAAAGGCGATCGCCAAAGAGCCGCCCAACAGGCCTGTGAAATAAAAAAGAGGAAACAAAGTGGAAAAAACGGCGAAAAACGTATATCCGAACTGGGCTGTGGCGGCCCATAAAAGAGTTTTTATTCTCGGCATGAACCGGTCGATTTTCAGCTCTCCTCCGGCGGTGAAAGCGATAAGCGAGAGGGCAAGGCCGTTTACCAGTTGAAGCGGCTCGGCGCTCTTGTGGGTGACAAATCCCAGAACGAAAGGCCCGGCCAGGATACCGGCCACAAGAAACCCGGTTATAGACGGCGCTTTTAAAGCAAGCGCCATCTGTCCCAAAGAGAAGGCGAAGAGCAGGACGAATCCGAGCGCCAGCGTCGATTCGGCCAACGGATCGATTGATCCGCCTTCCCCGCCCCTCCCCCCGCCAAGCTGGTATACGAACGACATTAAAGCCAGGAGAACAAAGACGATTGAAACAGGGCGCAGTCGGGTCATCTTTCGGTCTCGCCCGCCTTGTGGTTTCCGAGAGTTCTTAGGATTAGCCAGGGCGCCATCGCCTCGTTGGCTATCACGCTGATGGCTATTACGCCGAAAGCGAGTTTGGGCGCCTGGCCCGGATAAATGAGGATGTAATTGAGGCCGATGGCGAGCGCCAAAGCGCCCTGCGCCCCCAGCGCCTGGCCGATTCCTTTTTGCAGTTTGTCAGTTTTAAAAAGGAGTTTGGCGCCTGCGTCCACAGCTTCGCGCTTAAGCCACAATCTGACGACGATCAGAGCGCCCGCGAGCGCCCATATCTCCGGCGTGTAAGACTGCCACCACATACCAGATACGATAAGGAGGATTACGTAAAACTGTTTTTCTGTCGAATGCAATGAAACGTAAATCATGTCATCCGGCGGCAGTGTATTGGCCAGAAAAACACCCACAAGAAGGCTTAGAAAAAGAGGTGAAAGGCTAAGATAAAAAGCTATCCCCGCGATTAAAACAAGAAACCCGATAAAGACCGCCAGGTTTTCACCTTCGGAGAGGCTTTTCCTGTCGAAAAGAAGAAAAATACCAGCCAGCGCCGCCGAGATTATAAGTGAGTAAAACATCATTGAGAATCCGCGCGTCAAAGAGAACCCCCCTCCCGGCTCCGCCGTGAAAAAACAGAACAAAACCCCGATAACAATAAGGGCGGGCGCAATATCCAGAGTGGCGATAATCATCAGGGATCTTAACTGGGGGCTTTTGGATCTATCAAGGCGGGCGCCCACAAGGCTTATGGCCGTCGGTGACGAGATAGCCCCCGCGCAGGCGACTATGCCGGAGGCGATGGCGATCTCTGTCCAGGAGATGGTAAGAAGGATCGACGAGGCCAGCGCGAAAATGAAAAACAGGCCCACGCCGACCAGAGCCGCCTGTATCAGTGTCAGCAGTTTCATCGCCGGATCGATTTTTTTAAGGTCGGATACGCGCAGTTGAACTCCGAAAATAAGGCCGACCCACCCAAGCCCCAGCGCGATAAAGGGGTTTAACTGCTCAAGCTGTCCTGATTGGATAAGGTTAAATCCGCCAGGGCCTATGACGGCGCCGACGATGAAAAACTCCCATCCGGTAAGAAAAATATCCCGTATGGCGGCGGGCAGGCGATCTTTTGAGAAAACAAAATAAGAGCCCGCGTATCCGGCCACGATTACGAGTATAACGATCCAGACAATCTTCATTTTTCAATCACTCTGGACAAAAAGAGGAGGACGTTTATGGGTTGCTAAGGAGCCCTTTTACCCTGTTCACCGGCAAGGTAAACACTATGCCGGAATCTGGCTCAGAAAAAGAGACATAGATTTCCTCGATAATTTTGATGGCCTCGTCCACAAGGCCGGAGTCCATCACCGAAAAAATAGTCACGTTCGACTCGCGGGTACCCGAAAACATGTTTTTAAATCCTGAGAATATGGGGATGTCCTGGGTGATTATCTTTCCCATGCCTTTGGAGTCTATGATGGTGCATCCGGTGACGCCGATTTCGACAAACGCGGCTATAACATCCTCCACCGCTTCGGGACGGTTGATGATACATACGAAAAGCTCATGAGCCATAGGGCTTGTCACTCTCTGTCGAAACCTGCGATTAACTCGTACATCTCGCCGACGTCGGAGGCCTCTCTGAGGGCTTTAACCAGCTCCACATTCTTGCAGACGCGAACAATGGTGGCCAACAGCTGAAGATGGATCCGGGGAACGCGCTCGGAGCCGATAATCATGAACACCAGATCGACCGGCGCGTCGTCTATGGCGTCGAAATCCACACCATCAGGAATCTGGGCGACGACTATGATTATGTTGTCGATGTCCTCGCCCGAAGCGTGAGGGATCGCAACGCCGCCGCCGATCCCGGTCGAAGACATAGATTCACGCTCGATGATCTTGTCGATCAGAATCTCCCGCCTCTCCTCGGCTATTATCTTTTTGGAAATAAGGTGGTCTACGATTAATTTGCAAAGGCTATACTTGTTTTCGGTCTTGATCCCGGTCAGGATCATATCTTTGGACAGGTATTCACTAATTTTCATTTGTTTAAAACTATTCTCCGAATTTATGAATTCTCCGAATTTGCGAATTCTCCGAATTTGTGGCCGGTTATTATCGGGCGCTAGGTATTATAAGCATGACAGTTAGCCGGGGAAAGCAAGATTTATGAGCCGCCACTATAAATGAGGCGATTTTACGCCATATTAGAGACCCAGCGATTGTTTGAACCGCTCCATTCCCTGCTCGAACGATGACGGCCGCCAGCCGGTTTTACTCTTCAGTTTTGCGCTGTTTAAAGAGCAGTCGGGCGGACGGGGCGCCTGTTCGGCCAGGTCGCCTATCCGGATCGGCTCAAAATTGTCACCTGGCAAACCAAAATAGAAGAGCATTTTTGTCACAAATTCGTATCGGTTAAGCCGCTCGTCCCCTCCTGCGTGAAAAACGCCGGTGAGAGAGGAGTCGATTAATTCAGCCACAGCGTTGGCCGAGTCGTCCGCGTAGAGAAACGACCGATACTCATTGTTAAAAATTTTCGCCCCGTTTCCGCTTTGCGCCTGAGCGATTAAAAACTCGAAAAAATTAGGCCTCTTGCCGGAGCCTCTTCCATAGACGATGGCGGTTCTGAGGATGGCCGAGTTTTCATGGCTCGATATCACCGCGCTTTCCGATTCGGCTTTTGTGGCGCCGTAGACGTTTACCGGATTAACAGCGTCGTCTTCGCTGTATGGCCCACAGGTTCCGTCAAACACAAGATCGGTGGAATAGTGAACAAGATATATGTCTCCTGACCGTCTGCATGCGCGCGCCACATTTTCCGCGCCGTCAACATTGACAAGCCTGGCCTTGTCCGGTTTTTTCTCGCACACGTTGGCGTCGGCCAGGGCTGAAAGGTTGACCGCCGCGTCCGGTTTTATTTTATCGAACATAGCCTCGACCGCGCCCCGGTTCGTTATGTCAAGGCGTTGGGCGTTCAATCCTTCCGGGCAATAATTATGAACGGTTGAGTGAACCTCGTATTTTCCCGATAAAAACCGGGCAAGGCAAAACCCCAGGTTTCCACCCGCGCCGATTACCAGAATTTTTTTTCGCCTGTCGGCTTTCATTCAGGCTCTTTACGTTTCAGGTTAATCGTGAAACCAAAAAATAATATAGACACCGCAAGGCAAAACCAGGGGAACAGCCCCCCCCACTGTGTGTAATAAGTGGCAGGGCCATTGCGTAAGCTGATTTCGCCCAATACCGTAGTTTCTGTGAACAGCTTCGTCCGGCCCGTAATCCGCCCGGTTTTCGAGATAATAGCCGAGACTCCCGACTGCGCGGCCCGAAGAACGGGGATGCGGTTTTCCACCGCCCGGAAGACGGCCATCGCAAGGCTCTGGCTTGAGGCGGCCGATTTACCGAACCATGAGTCGTTCGTGATATTTACGATGACACCTGCGCCGTCGGCGGCCAGGCGCCTTGAGTAGGCGGGGAAGATTATCTCGAAACATATCTGCGCTCCAACCTTATAATCACCAGCGTCCAAAAGGGTCAAATCATCGCCCGGCTCAAGGGAGCCGATGGCGGTCACCATTTTATTGACGAAGAAAAGTAGCTTTCGCAGTGGGACATATTCGCCGAAAGGCACCAGGTGGATTTTGTCGTATTTCGCCCTGTAGCCGTCCGGCCTCACTATCCACGCCCGGTTATAAGAAAGTGTTTTAGCGCCGTTGTTTATAGACGCAGGCGCCCCGAAAATTATTGGAGCGCCGACAGTTTTGACGAGGTTTAAAATTAACTTGTCGTTTAACCTGTCGGATCCGAAATAAAAAGGGGCGGCGGTCTCCGGCCAGACGACCAACTGCGCCCCCTGCTCCCCCGCTTTTATCGTGCGGTTTATATAAATATCGAGTTGCTTTTTACGGTATGATCGCTCCCATTTTCTGCTCTGGTCCACGTTCCCCTGGATCAGGGCTACAGCAATTTTTCTCCCTTCCACTTTTTTGAAACTATCAAGCTGTAAGTAACCATACGAAATTGTCGCCGCGATCAACATGACACAAAGAGCCGCCCATCTGACCGGGAAACGGCTCCACGACTTCTTGCCATCGGCCATCCATATGAGGATTGCCGCTAAAGCTGAGTTGACAAATATAATCAGAAAGCCCAGGCCCTCCTCTCCGGCGAAATCGGCGATCTGTATCACGGGAAGAACATTGAACTGGCTGTCGGCGATCCGGGCCCAGGGGAAAGCGAAAGGTGGCGCCTGCGTTCTGACCAGCTCCAGCCCGACCCATAGAAAAGGAGCGGCCGCCAGCGCCATATCGCCCCCTATTTTCTTGTCGATTCTACAAACCAGATAAGCGAATATCGCTAAAAACAATGAAATGTACATAATCGCCAGGATGTTAACAGCGCCAGCAAGCCACACCGGCATATGGCCGTAATCTGTCATGGTGTTGCTGAGCCAGGTGAAAGTAGGCCCGGAGAAGAATATTCCCGCCGTAAAACCTAAAGTGGCGCCGAAATGTATGGCTTTGCCTCTTAGTACGAATAGCAATGGGGCCATGCCGACCCATGCAAGCGGCCACAAACCGAAGTCCTGGAACGACAAGGCAAGGGCCGCCCCTGAAAAAGCGGCTATGGCATAATCGGTAAAGCCAGGCTTTGCGCCGCTGGAGTAAATATTTTCTCCCCCCATGTTTTTTTGTTTTTTAATCGCAGTCATATTATAGTGGTCGATTAGACGGAATATAACAGCTATTAGATACCTTAATGACCGAAACTTTAGGAAAATACCTGGTTGCCTGCCGCCAGAAAAAGGGCCTGGCTGTTGAGGAGGTCGCTCAGATCACCCGGATCAATCCCCGCCTGATTTGCGCCGCCGAAACAGACAGGTTTGAAGAGCTTCCGGGGAGAGTGTTTATCAGAGGATTTCTCCGCTCATACGCGAAGGTTGTCGGTGTTGACAGCGCGGATCTTATCAAACGTTTCGAGAGCCTTGGCATGGTGGATGTAGATAGAAGCCCGAAACTTATCAGCATGCCGCTTCATAACGACTCTACCGGAACCTCTGTAATGATGTTATACGCGGCCATTATTGTGGCTTTAGTCATAATAGTGGCGGTTTATATGTTCGGCCCGCAGATAGACGCTGACCTGCCGTTGAGCGCCCACAGGGGAACTGCGGCCTTGCAACCGGCGCAAAAAACGCCAACGGCGCCGATGGAGACTGAAACAGCCTCGACGACTGAAACAGCCTCGGCGACTGAAACAGCCCCAACGAAGGATGATGATATGACCGCCGTCCTTGAACCAGCCGGGGGCGCTCCTGCGCAAGAGGCGATACAAACGACTGTGACTGAAACCGGGCAAGCGGAAGTTTCTGAGACTGAAACCAGCGTGGAGCCAGACACAGCCGCGCCTGCCGATTTACCTTACAGCTTGAATATCATAGCGGAGTCCGATTCGTGGATCAGGGTCGTTATCGATGGTGAATCTGAACGGGAGATTATTTTAAGGGCTGGTAACAGCGTGACATGGAAGGCCAAAAAAGGATATTTAATCAGCATAGGAAACGTGGCGGGGACTAAAATGTTTCTTAACGGAGAGGAGATCAAGCTCAGGCAACCAACATCGAACGTATTGACCATGATTCGTTTGCCTGACTCTGATAGTCAATAAAAGGAGATTACAAGGATGAGCCCGAACGGGAGTAACGATGACAGCGAAGAGCGTGGCGAAATAGAATTATCATCGCCGGATACTGAAAAACGGCGCGGAGCGCGCGCCCTGAAAAGAAAGATAGAAAGATCGTCAAATTTGCGGCGGAGGAAACCGCAGGTTTCCTCTCCAACTGTTACGAATGAGCCTGAGACCGATACCAAAAGCGAGGCGAAACCACGGGCGAAAAGCGGCGGATTGAGGGCGAAAGCGGCCAAGAAAAAAAGCTCCGCAAGGGCCAATAAAGCGTCGAAAGCAAAATCCATCGCCAAGGTAGAAGAGGAATACGAGATAAAATCATTGCCGGATGGCACTCAGCTTAAGGTCAAAATCACCCAAAATTCCAGAAAGCCTAAGCGGCCGGTTCCCCGAAGGAAAATAGTGGATGACTACGGCCCCGGCCCCGCCATGCCCGATATCAGCTCAGTCCCGGATGAGGCGGGAGATGAGCCCAGGCGGATTAATCTTGGATCAATCGTATCCCAGATGCGGCGTTCCGTAACATATCTTAAAAAGCAGTTGACCGTTCAGCCGAAAGTCGGCGTCATCCTCGGCTCAGGGCTTTCTTCGGTGGCAAGGCTCGTCTCAGAAGAGCCTATCGAGTTTTCTAGTATTCCGGGGTTCATCTCTCCCGGCGTAAAAGGGCACCCAGGGTTTGTGCGGGCCGGAATGGTGGGGACGACTCCTACGCTGATTTGCGAGGGCAGGCTTCATTATTACGAGACCGGCTCGATGAAAGACACAGTCCGCCCCATCCAGGCTTTCATGGCTTTAGGTGTGGAGCGCCTGATATTGACAACTTCGGCGGGAGCGCTAAACCCGGACTACCGGCCCGGCGACATAATGTTTGTATCGGATCAGATAAACCTTATGGGGGATAATCCTCTTTTTGGATTGGCCCCTGACTTTAACCCGTCCCCGTTTGTGGATGTCTCCGGAATTTACGACAGCGACGCGATTTTAAAATCAGACCGGATATGCAGGAGGTCCAGGGTGAAATCCCATAAAGGGACGCTGGCCGGAATGCGCGGCCCGGTTTATGAGACTCCAGCTGAAAGGGCCTGGCTCAGGTCGATGGGAGCCGACGCGGTGTGTATGTCGGTTATCCCGGAGGCTTTGGCGGCGGCGCATGTGGGCGTTCCGGTCACGGGGCTGGCTCTGATCGTAAACGACGCCTCCTCCACCAAAAGCGGCGTGTTGACCCATGAGCGGGTGGCCAAGACCGGCCAAAAATACGCGGCGAACATGAAAAGGCTGATTAAGAACCTTTTGACCGCAGTTGGTTGACGCGAAATAATGTCGCGCTGTTTCGCCGGTGACAAATAAACTTGCCGGTGACAAATAAATTTGCCGGCGACAAATAAATATTGAAAGATGGTCTTGCGCGTGGTATAAAGTCCTAAAAATCTATAAGTTACCGAATGGCCAGTCTGACAATCTCAAGCAAGGATAAAGTCCTCAAAGAGGTAGAGATAAAAAAAACCTTATTTGTG
>UOGA01000110.1_pt1 | contig 21023 bp, 18 predicted proteins | sample 1989841 | NCBI WGS metagenome assembly UOGA01 (sample SAMEA4712198, study PRJEB27164) | hydrothermal vent metagenome | biome: marine basaltic hydrothermal vent biome; feature: marine hydrothermal vent; material: mineral | place: Pacific Ocean | collected 2011-06-14/2011-07-23 | depth 1691 m | reverse complement strand
AAGAGGCGGAAGTGGCCTACTACACCGGATGTACGACAGCATACGAATCCCAGCCTATGGCGATCGGCGATGTCCGAATGATGACCGCTTCGGGGATCGATTACATGATGCTCCCTCCGGAAAAGGAGATATGTTGCGGTTTCCCTCTTTTTGTCTCCGGCCAGCACAAGATAATTCCAGACCTTGTCCGCCCGGTCATCCAGGATTACGCCGACAGGGGGGTCAAGACGCTGATAAGCTCGTGCCCTTGCTGTTGTAGCGTGATGACAAGAGACTGGCCCAGATGGTGGGGCGGCAAACTGCCGTTTAAAATCCGCCATATGTCCCAGTTCATACTCGAAAGCATCAAGGAAGGCAAAATTAAGTTCGATAAGCCTTTAAAGGAAAGAATTGTCTATGACGATCCGTGTTACCTGGCAAGGGGGGTCGGAATAACAGAGGAGCCGCGCGATGTGCTTAAGGCGATTCCAGAAGTCGAGCTGGCGGAGTTTGAGCAAAACCGGATGATGGCCCGGTGCTGTGGAGCGGGCGGAGCCGCTAAAAAAGTATTCCATGAAAACGCCATAAAAATGGGACGGATAGCCATCGACGAGGCAAGGGAGCTTGGCGCGAAAAAACTGGTTCTGTCTTGTCCGGCCTGCTATCAAAAGGTGAACGAATCGAAAGATGGCTACGCGGATGATATCGAGGTAATCGATATCATGGAGCTTTGCTCACAGCATATTAAAAACGATGATGTTTAGCGATGATCGCCGGATCAGGATGATCGCAAGATCAGGATGATCGTCAGATCAGGGTGATCAGCCGATAAATCTTCTGATTCTGGGTAAAAACTCATCTTCCATCAATGGTTTTGTGATAAAGTCGCTGGCTTGCATTTGAAACGCTTTGTCACGAAGATGTATATCGGTTCCTGTCATTATTATCACCGGGACTGATTTTATCGCCGGATTGCCCCTTATATGCTCCAGCAGTTGCAAGCCGTCTATAACAGGCATGCTGATATCTGTGATGATCAGATGCGGAACAAAAAGTTTTAATGTTTCTATAGCCTCACTTCCATTTACCGCTTGCTTGACGTAAACGTCAAGAGGATCGACGTAAGCCATGATAAGCTTCCTGACTTTTTCATCATCGTCTACTATCAGCAGTTGCGGTTTGACGTAGGGTAATTTGGCGAAAAATACGGCCCCCTCTCCAATTGTGGACTCAGCATACAAACTCCCCCCATGCGCTTGCATGATCTCATAAGAATATGGAAGGCCAAGACCGAAGCCTTCTTCTCCTGCGGTTCCTATAATGGAGGTTTTGTCCTCTTGCGTAAAAAGCTTGCAAAGTGTTTGGGAGTCGATACCAGCTCCTGTATCTGACACTGCGATTATTGATTTTTTGTTGTCTGGCGCAAAAAGCCTCACCGAATCCCCTTTACTGCAAAATTTAATGGCGTTGGAGACTAGGTTGCTGACGACTTGGCTAAAATATGTAATGTCAGCGTATAACCTGGCATTCGCCGGAATATCGTTGACGAGCGTTATCTCTTTCGCCTGGGCCATGAAAAGCATATTTTGAACAATATTCTCCACTATCAAATTCGTATTTGCAAACCTTGGCTCTAATGAAATATATCCGGTCTTCATTCTGGTTAGATCGAGCAGTCCATCAATCATATTCAGCTGGTGATCTGTGGTCAGAATCATGCGGTTTACAATATCTTTATGTTCCGAACATAACGGATTCTTTGTATCGAATTTCATAAAGTTCAGAAAACCGGTGATTGTTGAGAGTGGCGACCGCAAATCATGGGAGGCGAGTGAAACAAACTTATCCTTCAATTTCGTGGCGGCTTCCGCCGCTTCCTTCGCGGAGACAAGCGCCTCCTCATTTCTGATGCGTTCAGTCAGGTCAATAAACGAAGTAACATTAGACACTATCTTTCCATTTTCATCCTCTACCATGGAAGTGGAGACATGCGCTATGAATGTAGAGCCGTCTTTTCTTCTCGCAAGGAATTCACCTTCATATTCACCCTTTTCAAACACTATTTTCTGGATAGTTCCTTTTAGATGTTCTTCAGCTCTTAAGATGGAATTGTCGCATCCCAAAAGCTCTTTTTCGGCGTATCCCCACAGTTCACACATTTTTTGGTTCATATATGTAATCTCATAATCGAGGTTGGTCATCATCATCGCATCCATGGATGAATCGATTGCATAGTTTTTAAGTAACAGCTCTCTTTCAGTCCGTTTGCGCTCTGCCAGCCGCCCAAGCTGTGAGGCGAGATGTTTAACGGTATCCAGCAATAATTGATCCGGCTCCACCGCTATCGTTGTAAAAAACTCCAGAACGGCGACTACGTTTCCCCCGCCCAGCACCGGAAAAGCAAAGCCAGCCTTCATGCCGACCTCCTCGGCGGTTTTCGCTCTTGGGAAATTTGTATCGTTGGTCACATCCCTGACCCAGGCTGGCTCACCGCTTTTATATACGCGCCCCGGCAGGCCCACACCTGGCTCAAAAGCAGTATTCATCGTCGCTTTCAGAAAAGCGTCAAACCGCTCAGTTTTTTTTACGTGCCACAAGTCAGTTGGAATACAAATCCCTTCGGCGTCAGGTATATAAACATGTCCTATTTCCCATCCTGTATAGCCGCATACTTCGCCAATGCAGGTGAGCATCGCCTCGTCCACCGTTAAAGCCTCGTTTGCGGCGACTGCTATCTTCTGAATAAGTTTAATCTCGTCGGTACGGTTATTAACAAGCTCCTCAAGATGATTGCGATATTTAAAAAGCTCCTCCTCGGCCTTCTTGCGATCAGTGATATCGCGGATTATCGAAGTGAAAAACAGGTTTTTATCCATTGTCCAGCAAGAAATAGAGAGCTCCATAGAAAACTCAGCGCCATCGTTTTTCACTCCCTCAACTTCAATTGTTCTCATAGGATTTTTTAGTTTGCCTGTTAAACTGGCCTGCTCAAATGCGCGGGAATGCTTTTCGTGATACCGCTCCGGGATGAGGGTGATAATGGTTTGCGACAAAGCTTCATTTTCGCTGTAGCCAAATATTGTTTCCGCGGCGCTGTTCCATGTGACAATTTTCCCATCGCTATCGGTGGTAATGATCGCGTCACTGGCCGACTGCGCAAGCGCGCGAAACTTTTGCTCACTGGCGCTTAAGGATTCCTCTGCCTCTTTGCGCTCGGTTATGTCGTGGGCTGTGCCAAGCAAGCGGATAGGCTTGCCTGAATCGTCACGATATACAATTGCCAGAGCGTGTACAACTCTCTCTTCATTATCCGGCCTGACTATTCTGTATTCGATGTCGATGGGCGTATCATTTCTAACTGACTCATCAACAGCTTGTTTTACAATTTTTCTATCTTCCGGATGTATAGCGTCAAGAAACGTCTCTAATGTAGGATTGAATTCCTGAGGATTCCGACCGAATATTTTGTAAGTCTCATCCGACCAACTTATTTCATTGACTTTAATATTCCAATCAAAGCTTCCGATGTTCGCGATTTCCTGTGATTTTTCGAGGTTCCTCGCGTTGTCCACAGCTTTTATCTCGGCTTCCTTATGATACAGGGTTAAAATCGCGGTGATCCAGATCGCGAATATAGCGAGAAAGCGGTTTAGAAGCGCCATCCACAACAGGCCGCCTTCAGGAGAGAGGAAAAAACCGACAACTGTCATGATTGTGCCCAGGATTCCAATTGAAATAATAAAGAATCTGGTGGGCGACAATATGGAAAAAAGGAAAAGCGCCACATACGGCACACCGCCAGCCACGCCTAACGGAATCGAGATATCTGCGTAAAGTATAACGGTGGCAAGTAAAACAGGAGCCGCCAGGTGCAAATACTTATCTGTTTTCCTTCCAAGAGAGATTACAGAATCTGATGTATCAAAAGGTCTGGTAAGCCGGTTAAACACAAACATCCCGAACCCAAGGATTATAAACGCGAGTAAACCGGTTATCAGTCCCGCGATGGCAAAAGGCTGTCGGATTTCAGCAATATCTATTTTAGCCACGATGCCAATCTGGTGACCGGACCAATTAACAGGCTCGTAAGCCGCCAGAACCAGCTCCCCCCGGTAATCCAGCCCTTCAATTGATCCTGATTCCCCTTTCAGGGCGAGCCGCATCGGCTCGGCGATATCGGCGTCGAAAGGGACAGGCCTCGGTGTGTCCATATCGAGAAATCTGTGACTGAGAAGAAAAACGATTTGATTTCCCTCACGCCTGGCAAGGACGAATTCCCCGGTTTCACCGAACCCTTTGCCCATACCGTGGGCCTTTACCACCTGGCTGAGGGTGGCTCCGTAAGCCCCTTCTGGATGGTCTTGCGCACTGAATTTAGCGTCAAATTTCGCCATAGCCTCAATTAAGCGGGCCTGGCTCTGAACGGTTTCTATAAGCCGCTCTCTTTGCTGTTCGAAAGAGACATAATAAGAGATTCCGATAGCAAGAGAACCTATCAGAAAGGAGATGGCCGCCAGTATGCTGATCAAATAGTAATATGTCTCCTTGCCAATATCACTTTTTTTCATGCCGCCTCTAAACGTTTCATAATTCCTGCCACTAAAGGATTATTTTTTGGTACTGCCCCTTGCGCTAAATAAAGTAGACCACTGAATAACACCGTAAAATGTTCACAGGCAAACTGTTTTATACTGTTACATCGATATAGTCAAGAGTTTGTTCTTTTGTCATCGATTCTCCCTTCATTGTGACTATTTTTACGCTATACGCAAGCTGGCCTATTGGCCGGGCCGCTCACTTCAGGCAGGAGCTTTTTTAGCCTGGTATAAGAGATGGCTGTTTGCAATATTAGACAAAAGTCATAGTCTGACGCTTCGGGTTATGATAATAATAAATTCAGGTAAGTAGCAAAAGTAACTTAATAATAAAGGAGCCGTTGTGAGCGCGTTTTTAGGACCTATACACCACTGGTTGTTTAATAAAATATTGCATATCGAAGACAGGGCTTTTCATATAGCCTCTATTCTTGAAAGTAACGGAAAAGCTGAAATAGCTAAAAGCAAAGTTAAAGAGTATGGCCAGAGGCTGGCGGGCGCCGACCTTGCCGAACTGGTGGGAGACTCCTCGATCCATCAATTTATGTATAGCCTTATCTCCAAGGTGGAGGTTTTTGAGGCAGGCCTTGTCGAAGCCGCAGGCGACGATTATGAAACAGTCAAAAAAGGCGTTGAGGAGCATGGCAAAATGTCGGCCCAGGAGGCCGTGAGTCGGCAGGGAGAAAAACCTGAAGACCTTGAGTCGCTCTACAAATATATAAACGACAGCCAGCTTGAGGGGATGCCGTGCGACCCCGGAGCTATGGTCGAGCCGATGGACGATGGTCGCCTGGCCTATCGCCACACCGCCTGCAACCATATCCAGAACTGGGAGTACACGAACTGTCCTTCCAGCAAAATGTGCGGCATTCATAACGCCTGGCTCAAAGGGTTTGTAAGCGGGCTGAACGACTCGGCGGAGTATAGTGTCGAGCAAACCATTGCGGATGGAGCCCAGACATGCTCGGCTTTAATCACTCTTTCAAAATAACTGGAGGCGCATAAAGCGCCAGCCGAATGTTTACCATAGTCCGGCGCTATATAAAGACCTCGCTAATCTTTTTTCTGGCCGGGCTTTTGCTGGGAGTGTGGATACTTTATCTTCGGCTGGCCGGATCCGCTGACAACCTGGGTGTTTTGATATCCGCGCATACCCATCTAATTCTGTTCGGATTCATGGTTATGCTCATAATGGGCGTCGCCTACTGGATGTTTCCGCGCCCGGCCAAAGAAGATTTCCGCTACAGCCCGCGCCTCTCTGAAATAAACTACTGGTTTATTACGTTGGGAACCGCCATAAGAGCGGTCGGTGAAATATCGATATATATTTACTCATGGGACAGCGCCGTTTTCCTGATAGCCTTTGGCGCAGGCGCACAGTTGATAGCCGGGTTTATATTCTCATGGAACATATGGACACGCATCCGGTCGGTGGGCAGTCACCACCGCGAGGCGAAAGGCGAAAAATTTTGAGGCCAAGACGAGATTGACCGATAAAAAAAAGAAACGGGACAGGGCGATTTACTCTCCGTTCATCTCCGCTGGTGTCATACCGCTCGACAGGCTTAAAAAGCTGGTGGATGTAATGGAGGCCGAGGGAGCCAAAAACGTAAAGCTTGGCGGCGAGATCATATTCGTCTGGGACAGGCCGGACGCCCCTCCAGGCCTTCCAGATAAAACCGGTTTTGAATCCAACCAATTTAAATTTGGCGGTGTGAGGCCGGTCAAGATGTGCTCCGCCGAGACGTTCTGCGAGCGGTTTCAAAAACCGGTATTGGATTTGGCGTTTAAAATTGACGAGCTTTATCATAACGCCGAGATCGAAATGAAAGTTGTGATTGGTGTAGCCGGGTGCCAGCGATCCTGTAGCGAGCCGTCCACCAAAGATATCGGCGTAAGAGCCCATCCGCAAGGTTACGAAATCCTCGTGGGAGGAAGCGCCGGGATGAATCCCCAGGTCGGCTCCTCTATCGGAATTGTCAAAACATCAGATGAGGTTCTCGAAGTGATCGGAGCTATTCTCGATTACCTGAAACGATACGGCAAGAAAACCACGCGGCTGGGCCGCATCATAAATAAACGCGGAATTGAGGAGTTCAAACAGGAGGTTTTAAAGACCGTCAATATGATATGAGCCTCAACCGTGGCGACTGCCTGTCGCTCTCGATAGGCGTTGTTATATTGGCTCACAGCTAAAGCCTTGCCTCCCCATCTTTGCGGAGGTTCGTTCATCCCCGGTTTTTTCCAGTAAAAGGTGAGCTTTTATATCCGCCCTGCTCCATCCCAGGGGTTCTTTAAATTCGCCACATCCGGAGACTTCGGCGATAGCCGCCCACACTTTCAGGCTCCGTTTTGTCACGCGCATGACAGAGCCGTGTTTTGCCCTTTTTCTAAATTCTTCCCGGACTTCCATCGGAACGAACAATTCAAACTTGTTTGGCGGCTTTTTTTCGCCAGATATTATTTTCAGCTCATATTCGAGCCAGTTCTCCACTCGCTTGTACGGCGTCATCGACGCGAAAACACAACTCATAGCGCCACCCCTCCATTTGTATCACCAGACCGAACCTGCTTAAATTAATAGATCAAAATGAGCAAATGGTCATCTGCAAGTGGGCGAAAAGCTTTATATGAATCAAATGATATTTCTGTTCGATTTGTTATATATGTCCGTCCCATGTGATAATTAAGAATAAAATTTTAATGGAGCGAAAAAATGGAAGCGATAGCTTATTTGGGCGTGGCCATGGGCCTTGCATGGGTTTCTGGCATAAACCTGTACGCGACTGTGGCTGTTATCGGAATCCTGGGCTCGACCGGGCAGATGACTCTTCCCCCGGAGCTTTCGCCTCTTGCAAATGATGGTGTCATCGCCGTCGCCGCGCTTATGTACGCGGTAGAGTTTTTCGCCGACAAGACACCCGGAGTGGACATGGGGTGGGACGCGATTCATACGTTTATCCGTATTCCAGCAGGGGCGATATTGGCGGCGATGGCGGTCGCGCCTGTCAGCGAGGAGGCCCAGATGGTCGCCTTTCTCCTCGGCGGGGCGGTAGCTACAGCGTCTCACGCCACAAAGGCCTTAAGCCGGGTCGCCATAAACACGTCGCCAGAGCCTTTTTCTAACTGGACGGCTTCAATTGCGGAGGATTTCACCGTGTTAGGCGCCCTCTGGGTCATGTTCAATCATCCGTATATCATGCTGGGTCTTGTTCTGGCCTTCTCCCTTTTTGCGCTATGGCTTACGCCCAGGCTTTTCCTTGCGTTAAAGTCTATCTTCGAAAAACTTTTCGCTTTTTTAAACCCGAATAAACAGGCGCCCCCGTCTTTGCCGAAAGCGTAAAAAGCGCTGGTCTTTCCTTTTTATAAGAAGCCAGGCGCCACTATAAAAAAAGCCGCCACAGCGAGAAGCTGTGGCGGCTGTATGAGCTTTACACTACTGCTAAAGCATTAGCATAGGCTGTAGTAACCTAGTACATACCTCCCATGCCGCCGCCCATGCCTCCCATTCCGCCCATATCACCACCGCCGCCTGGCATCGGCGCGGCTTTTTCCTCAGGAATGTCGCTGACTATGGCGTCGGTTGTCAGCAGAAGAGCGGATATCGAAGCCGCGTTCTGCAGAGCCGTTCTTGTCACCTTGGTCGGGTCGATGATACCGGCTGCCAGCATATCGACATATTCGCCACTAGAGGCGTCGAGGCCGACACTCTGTTTGGCTTTGGTGACCCGTTCAACCACGATGGAGCCTTCCATGCCAGAGTTGTTGGCGATCTGCCTCAAAGGCTCTTCCAACGCGCGGCGTATGATGTTCACACCTACCTGCTGGTCATCATTTTCAGCTTCAATCTTGTTAAGCGAGTCGATACATCGTATTAGCGCCACACCGCCTCCTGGCACGATGCCTTCTTCCACTGCGGCGCGCGTGGCGTGCAGAGCGTCCTCGACACGGGCTTTTTTCTCTTTCATCTCGGTCTCGGTGGCGGCTCCGACGTTTATGACGGCAACGCCTCCGACCAATTTGGCGAGGCGCTCCTGGAGCTTCTCCCTGTCGTAATCGGAAGTGGTCTCTTCTATCTGGGCCCTGATCTGTTTCACCCGGCCTTCGATATCCTTGCCTTTGCCTTTACCCTCGACAATAGTGGTGTTTTCCTTGTCAATGGATATCCTTTTGGCGCGGCCAAGATCGTCAACCGAAATATTCTCAAGCTTGATCCCAAGCTCTTCGGATATGACGTTCCCACCGGTGAGAATGGAGATATCTTTGAGCATTTCCTTACGGCGGTCTCCGAACCCTGGCGCTTTGACGGCGCAACAGTTAAGGGTGCCGCGAAGTTTATTGACAACCAGCGTGGCCAGAGCCTCGCCTTCGACATCTTCAGCGATAATCAAAAGAGGCTTGCCCATCTTGGCGATTTTCTCAAGAAGAGGAACAAGGTCTTTCATGTTCGATATTTTCTTCTCGTGCAAAAGTATATAGACATCCTCAAGATCGGCCTCCATCCTCTCGGCGTTGGTCACGAAATAGGGAGAGAGGTAGCCTCGGTCAAACTGCATTCCCTCGACGATCTCAAGAGAGGTTTCCATCGACTGGGCCTCTTCGACCGTGATAACGCCGTCTTTGCCTACCTTGTCCATCGCCTCGGCTATGAGGTTGCCGATGGTCTGGTCGTTATTGGCCGAAATGGCGCCGACCTGGGCGATCTCTTTCTTATCCTTGGTCTCCTTGGAAAGCTTTCTGAGTTTTTCCAGGACTTTATCGATGGCAAGCTCGATGCCGCGCTTTATTTCCATCGGATTGGCGCCAGCTGTGACGTTTTTCATTCCTTCTCTATAAATTGACTGCGCCAGAACCGTGGCCGTCGTAGTTCCGTCACCTGCCACGTCGGAAGTCTTGGAGGCGACCTCGTTTACAAGCTGGGCTCCCATGTTCTCGAATGGGTCTTTGAGTTCGATCTCTTTGGCGACCGTAACTCCGTCTTTCGTTATTGTGGGGGATCCGAATTTCTTGTCCAGGACAACGTTACGGCCTTTAGGGCCCAGCGTTACCTTAACGGTATTTGCAAGCTGATCCACACCGCGCAGGATTTTCTGCCTGGCGTCTTCACCAAATATAATATTTTTAGCCATTTATACCTCTCGTTTTATGTTTGCCGTCAATTTTTGATTAATCAATTAATCCCAATATGTCATCCTCGCGCATAAGCAGGTATTCGTGATCGTCAATCTTGATCTCGGTGCCTGCGTATTTCGAATAGATGACCGTATCACCCTTTTTGACGGACATTTTGCTGTAAGAGCCGTCATCCAACAACTTTCCAGGGCCAACCGCCGCTATCTTGCCCTCCTGCGGCTTTTCCTTTGCGGTATCGGGAATGATAATACCACCTTTTACTGTTTCCTTTGCTTCCATCGGCCTTACCAGCACCCGGTCGTGAAGCGGTTTAATATTAATTGCCATACGTAAACCTCCATATCTTCAATTGATTAGGCATATTTCATTAACCTGTTTTACAACTTTCGATCAATAAATTTTGATCTGTCAAAAACCTTAATCCTCTATTAGCGCTCTCCACCCGGGAGCGCCAATGTGTGAAAGATAGAATTTCCCGGATAAAAAAGCAAGGTGTTTAAAGAAAAAAATCGATTATTTTTCGATTTTGCCGAAAAATCGCCAATGCTCCTGCTCTATCAATGTGCTTTGTTTGCCCGTACACCGAGCGACTTTTGCAATATCTCGCTCTGCGCCGGATTTTTGTGGCAAAGAGCGCAGGCTGTAAGGACTTTTTTCTTATCCAGAAAACCGCCGCCTGGCGCCGGGGGCGTATGGAGCGTGTGGCATTTTACGCAGGTTATTTCTTTTAGCCCGTCGTGGCTCATCATGCTGTGATAATTCGGAGAAACCGCCTTTGCTCTCATGCCGCCATGACATGAGGAGCAGAACTTATCCGATACAGGCGATGTCAACGTCTTTGGCTCTTCGTAATTTCCAATGAAATATAGAAAAGTGTTTTTTATCTGAAACCAGAAAATTCCCATCTTCTCCGATAAATTGGCGCCGTGGTGACATTCAAGGCAACCAAGCGCTGATTTTTCGCTTTTATAGTGAACTCCGGCGAGGCTTAAAGGCTTGTCTGAAATCATCATCTCCATCTTCTTTTGATGCAAAGGTTTACTACTATCGGAAGGTAAATGACATGAAACGCAAAAACCAGGGCTTTTAACCGCATTATATGACAACGATATAGCTAAGGCCATAGCTACGGCCAACAATGGCGCGGCCAGAGCTATTGTCCTGCCAAAACCGTGTTTCATTAATTCGTCTTCCCAATTTTATTTCTAATCATAAAATACCCGATTCAATTTTTCTTTAAATTATTTTGTAAAAGTGGAAATTTGTCCATTGACTTAACCTGACCTTCTGCTAATATATTTCCATTCGAGGCAGGGGTGGTCATGTTTTTTATTTTATCGATTTAGATTTTTCCATATGTCTGATTCCAGACGGAGTTTTGTTTCATCAAAGCCAATATCATGTGAAGATTTTCTGCGATCCAACATCAACAGCTACATGAAAAAATCACGGCATATGGAAAATGGAGGCGCGCTTCACGGTATGATCTTGAGCATTGTGGAGAAACAACTTCTTAAAATGACGCTGGAGGAGACATCAGGCAACCAGAGCCAGGCGGCTCATATTCTGGGGCTAAACCGCAACACATTGCGCCGAAAGCTTGGCGATTACAAAATAAAGATTAAAATTTCAAGGGCTTAGCCCTTCTCTCCCCGGCCGCTCTCTATCGTTATTTGCTACCGCCGAAACCTTCACCAGTCCATATTGTGAATTTGCGGACGACCGATCCGCCGCGTTTTACAGGAATCTCCATTATCTTCTCGACCGTATCAAATCTGTAAAGCGTATCTGGCGGCTCATCAAATCTCAGGTCGGTAATTATAATCGCGTTTTTTCCTATGAGTTTTTTTTCATCATCCCAGAAATCGAATTGATCCCGATGTTTGTTTATACACGCCACCTGGAGCCTGCCGCCTGTTGAAAACATGAGTTGAGAGCAGAGCACCCAGTGCCTGGCCAGCAAAAACGTGTTAGACCTTTCGCCAATCGGGCGCTCGTTGAAAATTCGCTCGACATTAGCTCCGACTTTATCCCAACCGTACAACTCATTTACTATGTCATACTTTGGTTTAATTGGAAGGATGGGGTGGAACAGATGCACGTAAAAAAGAATGAAGGCAATCCCGGCCAATCCGGTGGCGGTAAAAAATCCCGCCTTTAGCCTGGCGGGGATCTTTGTCCCCTGCCGGTCAATACCTTCGATTCCCAGCGAGCACATCATAATGGTCGCTGTTAAATACCCGAAAGCGGGCCAATGCGGCTCCGACTCACTAGTCCAGGCGCAGACGATGTAAAAAAAAAGCAATGTGGGAAAAGAAAAAGAGACCAGAGCGGCGTATCGGCGGTCACCACTCAAAGCTTTACCTGTCCCTTTTATGACCGCCCATAAAAACCCGGCCAGATATAAAGGGGTCATATACAAAGCCTGACCGGCCACAAGTTTCTCCAGATTTCTTAAACTAAAACCGGCCCCGCTGTGCCGGTCGGTTAAATGAAATCTGAAACTTGGCCAGTCGTTTGTAAAATTCCATATGAACACAGGCGCAAACACAAAAAGGGCCACCAGTCCCATAATGTAAGGCTCCGGCCTTTTAAACCAGAACCGGTATTCGGGAACGACCGCCACCAGAATAAGGGTGGAAGGGACAAGCAGGATTGCGAAATATTTTCCGAGCGCCCCAACGCCAAGCACGACACCCAGAACATACCATAGCCACCCTGGCCCCTGGTTCTTGAGAAGCCTGCTCAATATCAGAACATACGCCAGATAACAGACGGCGGAAGGAATATCCGGCACCATCTGCAAGGCCGCGATACCGAACACAGGTGTCAGGTTAAATGTCAGAATGGAGTAAAAGGCTACCCTGGCGTCATCGAACATATCCATCGAGATACGGTAAAAGAGCCACCCCAAAACAATAAACAAAAGAACGGAGGGGAGCCTGACCATGAAACTTGTGTCGCCTCCCAGGCCGGTGAAAAGCCGGATAAGCCACGCCACCATAGGCGGGTGGTCGTAATAACTGAAATCAAGATGTTGTGACCACGCCCAATAATAGCTTTCCGAATCGCCCAGCCCGACTCGTCCCATAACAGAAAGCCTGAACAGGGAGAAAAAGGCGACAGTGGCGAGACAAAGCCGGGTATAAAACCGGTTCGAAACCTCCATTATACGGCCACAAACGCAATCTTACCCCGGTTACAGGTTTGGAGAACCGCAGGCATGTCGATAACAAGAGTTTTGTTGGCTTCAATGGCCAGAGCGGTCGCCTTGACACGGATCATTGTCTCTATCGTATCCAACCCCACCGCCGGTACGTCGAACCTTGGGTCCTGCTCCGGTTTGCTCACTTTTAGCACCACCGCCCCCTTTTTGGCGATCCGCCCTCCTCTTTCGATGGTCTCGTCTGTGCCGTCAATCGCCTCAACCGCCACGACAGCCGAATCCCGGACTATTACCGTCTGTCCGATATCGAGGGCGGCGATCCCTTTGGCCATCTTCATGCCGAACTCGATATCGGCCCTCTCTTTTTTGCCAGGCGCCCTTTTCGACAGCACTCCCGGCCCTGGAAAAAGGTCTTTGAACATTTCAATTTGGCTTGCGACTCTGAAACCCTCTTTTTCGAACTCGGCCACAATCGCTTTCATAATCGCGTCATCGTTTAGCCCGTCCAGGTTTTTGAGTAAAGACAAAGCCCGAAGATCAAAAACCGGGTTTTCGAAAAGCGCCCGCTTGTCTACTTTACCTGCAAAGGCGACTTCCTCTACTCCCGATTTCTGAAATATTTTAATCACTTTATCCGCCTGCCCCAGGCCGACGCGATGAACCATCTTTGTCTCTTTGGAAATCGCCTCTTTTGTGCTTTTATCAAAAGTGACCACAACCAGCGGCAGTCCATCGGCGTTGAGCTTGCGGACAAGAATAGACGCCAGCTCGCCCTTGCCGGCTATCAGGCCAAGAGGAGCGACCATTATTGAAATTATACTTTGCTGATTTTGGAGGATCTGAGTTTTTCGAGCACCTGCAGGGCGACTTTCAGCGATTTGAGCTCATTCTCGACAGAAATATTTCTCGTATCCCCGTTAGTCCCGCACCCTATGAGATGCTCCAGCTGAAGCTTGAGCGGGTTATCCCTATGGACAAAAATCCGCTCGATAAACGACTCCTGGGTATAGCGAAGCTCTTTTCTGGTAAGCTCGCTTTGCGACGAGGCCATGCGATGCACGAGGATGTCCTGGTTCGTGTAATCGAGGACAATATATTCTTCCGCCTGGGTCACGGCAAGCGTTCGTATCTTTTCCTGAGTCGCCCTGGAGGCGATAATGCTGGCCATACATCCGTTTTCAAACTGCAACTGAACGTTGACGACATCTTCTTTGTCTGTAAAAACCGAAGAGCCCAGCACATTCATCGAGGCGACCGGAGAATTTACAATGTTAAGGATTATGTCTATGTCATGAATCATCAAGTCGAGCACCACGCTGTCGTTTTTGACCCTGGGATCGAACGGGCTCAAACGGCGCGATTCGATTAATATCGGATTTTTTACAACTTTACTAAGTTGCTGAACCGCCCCGTTGAACCGCTCCACATGACCGACATGGAGAGTCGCTCCGCTTTTTTCCGCAATCTCAAACAGCTCTTTGGCAGACTCAAGATCCTCGCAGATCGGCTTCTCCACAAGGCAATGGACACCTGCTTTGAGACACACCTTGGCTATCTCATAATGCCTGGCCGTGGGCACTGCGATGGAAACCACATCTATGTTTTCGAGCATCTTTCGAAAGTCGGGGAAAAATTTTGTTCTGTATTTTTCCGCGACCAAAGACGCCTTATCCGCGTCGATATCTGTTAGTCCCACAAGCTTGACGCCTGTAATTTCAGAATACGCGCCCACATGGTACTGGCCCATATGGCCGACTCCTATCACACCTGCTTTTACTTCCTTATTCATCACTTGATTTCCAATACTCCAGAAATTTAGCCAATCATTATAGCAAAGAGAATTTAAATATTGAATCGTTCAGGGTAACTATTAACAACCAGCATATCAACTATTTAATAATCAATAAGATTGTGGAGGCGATACGCCTATAACGTCACTCCTCCTTTCGCCTCCCGCACAAAATCCACCAGACGGGCGACGGCGCCCTCTACCGGGATATCATCAGCTATCTTTTCAAGGGCTCCGCTCAACGACAGCTTCGAGCGCACAAGAAGCCTGTAAGCTTTTTTAAGATTTTTCCTTTCCTGCGGCGGCGTGCCATACTTTTTAAAAGCGTAAGAGTTAAGCCCTCTGGCCTGCGCGGGAACGCCCGCGACCACGAAGTATGGCGCCACGTCCTGCACTATCCTGCTCATTCCTCCGACCATGGCCATTTCGCCTATCCTCACAAACTGGTGTATGCCTGCGGCGCCGCCGATCACGGCTTTATCCCCGATTTCAATATGACCCGATAATCCCGCCAAGGTAGTGACAGTGACCTCTTCACCCAGTTTGCAGTCATGCCCGATATGGCTCTGGGTCATTATGTAACATCCGGCGCCGATGATGGTCGCCTTTCCCTCATACATACTGCGGTGAATGGCAGTTAATTCATTTATGATCGTTCCAGCCCCTATCTCCACCCACGACTCGACCTGTTTCCAGTCGTAAATTTGTGGATCGGATCCAATGGCGGTGTGCGAGCCTATCTTGCACCCCTGGCTTAATTTAGTCCGGTCAACAAATACGTGTGAGCCAATTTCGCAGTCCGCGCCGATTATGGCATTACCGCCAATGACGCTGTAGGGGCCAATTTTTACATTATCATCTATTCGCGCCTGGGGGTCTACGAGAGCTGTAGGATGTATCGTCATTTCTATTCTTCATCTCTTGCGTGATTCGATCATGGCCGTAAGACCGGCTTCGCATACAAGGCTCTCTTCCACGTAGGCCTCGCCATTTACCTTCCAAAGTCGGCTTTTGGTTTTGACTACTTCTATCTCAAGGCGTATAACATCGCCGGGAGCCACAGGTTTTTTAAACCTCGCCTTGTCTATGCCCGCAAAGTAGATAAGCGCTCCTTTATTCTCCGGGGTGGAGTATATGGCCAGCGCCGCGGCAGTTTGAGCCAGCGCCTCCACTATCAGCACGCCAGGCATCACAGGGCGCCCCGGAAAATGGCCTGGGAAAAAATACTCGGAGCCTGTGACATTTTTTATTCCGACCGCCCTTTTATTCGCCTCTATCTCTATGATTCTATCAACCAGCAAAAAAGGATGACGGTGCGGAATATAGTCGCCCAACTCGTGGTGTTCTATAATCATTTTTATTTCCTTAGCTTTTCTTTATTAATTTCGCCAGTTCTTTTAATTTCGCGCTGATTTTATCGATCCTTTTGCCGGAAAGTAAGAAACGTTTGTATTCCATATTCTTCATTGCCATGGGGCCTGCGTATACTCCCGGTTCGCTCAGATTGGTATGAACACCAGTTTTCCCCGCAATCATAACTCCGTCAGCTATATTCAGGTGGTCTGATACGGCCACCATGCCTCCTATCATAACTCCTTTTCCGATAGTCACCGATCCGGCTATTCCGGTACATCCTGCTATAACCGTATTTTCTCCGATAACGCAGTTATGGGCGATTTGAACCTGGTTGTCTATTTTCACGCCACTTTTAATCAAAGTCACATCCAGTGTCGCCCGATCGATGGCGCAACTAGCTCCTATCTCCACGTCATCTTCTATGCGAACGATACCGTGTTGAGGAATCTTGAAATTCGCGCCAGATTCAAGCTTGGTGTATCCGAAACCATCGGAGCCGATGACACTGTTTGCGTGTATCCGCGTCCTGTCGCCTATTTCGGTCTTGTCATAAACCACCACGTTCTCGAAAATAACGCTCTGTTTTCCGATGAGGCAGTTGGCCCCTATTCTGGCTCCTGCTTTTATTACAGCCCCGTCCCCGATTTTTGAGGCGGCGCCGATAGTGGCGTAAGCCCCGACGTGGCAACCTTCGCCAAGCGCCACATCTTTCCCGATTATGGCTGTGTCATCAATTCCCGCCGGTGGGAGATTTTCAGGCTGGAGCAGGTTCATGGTTTTGGCTAAAGCCAAAAGCGGGTTTTTGACTATAAGAGCCGGTCTGTCAACTTTCACGCCATCCGGCGCGATCAATGCCCCGGCCCCGGTACCCAGCCCGGATTCCGTCTTTGGCGCCTCCAGAGCAAGAGCGATATCCTCCGGCCCGGCGTTCTCGAAAGACGAGGCTTTTACAATATTGAGAGCGCCGCTCCCTTCAAGCCTGCATTCCAGCGCGGCGGCGATTTCGCCAAGTTTCATTTCCCCTTCTTTTTTGAAGAAACGCTCGCTTTAAACTGATCGTTATAAATCTTTATGATCGCCGGAGTAATATCCGACGCATCGTCTACATATATCACGAACCCGCCGTAAGGCGTGGGTGTGTCACTGTCTTCCACGATCATAGTGTAATTATTTTTCTTGGCGTAACCTTTAATAATTTGCCTGATTTCCACCATTATTTTATTCGTAACACGTGTCTGCGACCGCTGGAACATGCGCCTCGTGTCCTGGCTATAGGCTTCCAGGTCACGCTTCATCTTTAAAAGCTCTCTTTCTTGCTCTTCCAGCGCCTCCGGCCTCGATACCATCCGTTGTTGCTCGAAATCCTTTTCCAGCCGCTTGAAAGCTTCCTGCTTGGACTTTAATACACCCGCCTCTTTTTCCATCGACGCTTTTAGTTTCTCCACAGCATATTTACCAGCTTCGGAGCTGTTTAAAACAGACTGGATGTTCACTGACCCTATTTTAATCTCTGCCGCCTCCGCCTTCGTAAAGACAGCGAAAGCAAGCGATATGGCGATCATAATTAAAACGATGCGGTGTGTTTTTTGATTTTCGATCATGCCTCTAAAAAGCTCCTCCTATAGTGAAATGAAATTCGCTTGGGGTTTCATTCTTGCGCTTATCGAGCTTGAACCCGTATGCGATTGAAATGGGGCCCATGGGGGAAAAGAAGTGAATACCCAATCCCCAACTGTGCCTCATATCCCCAAGATCGTAAAATTTGTCAGTCGTGTTGTTTCCCTCATCGTTTTTGCTATATACGTTTCCTCGATCATAAAAAAGGAATCCTCTGAAAAACTTCGTGAAGCTGTATTGTAATTCAAGATTAAACTGCAGTAAAGCCTCTCCGCCAATGGCCTCTCCGTTTTCATCCAATGGGCCGATATCCCGGTATGTAAATCCTCGCACACTTCTGGGCCCGCCCATGAAAAAACTTTCGAACACAGGCAACGCTCTATCGGCGTATCCGTCAGCCCTGGCGATTTTCGCATGGAACATTCCCACAAAATCGAGGAACATAGACCTGTATTGTGTATATTCAGCTATAAGCTTGTAAAATTTTTCGTTGCCTCCAAATCCGGATAATTGAGCGTATCCGTAAATCTTCTTGCCTTTAGTCGGATTGAACGGATCGTTGCGGTCATCATAGGTAACGGAGGGATAAAATGAACCGGATGTGCGTTTACCCTCCTGCCTTCTAAGAAAGAAGCTGGCGTTCTCCTTCTTAAAGATAATCACTTCGTTGTTCTCGTATTTGTAGCCCATCCTTCCCCATGTATACTGGCCGAGCCCTCTTCCTACGCGCAAAGAGCCGCCTCCTCTTCTCGATTTAAAAGCGTCGTATTGGAATTCCCTGTTAAATACATCAACACCGCCGGAGAGCCTCCTGTCGAACAGGGCCGGCTCCGTAAAACTTACTGAATAGTCGTTTCTGCGGCTGGACGTATTGACGGTAAGAGACAGGTTCTGCCCACGCCCCATAAGGTTTGTCCATCTAAGCTGTCCCTGGAGAACAATGGTCTCGACGGAGCTGTAACCGACGGAGAAGGAAAACTGGCCCGTCTGACGTTCGATAACTTTTAATTCGATATCTATCAGGTCTTCCTCTTGCCTGCTTTTCTGCTCTATTTCCACGCTTTCAAAATATGCGAGGGAATTTATTCTCTGCCTGGAGATTCTTAATTTCTCGCTGTCGAAAAGCTCTCCTTCCTGCAGAAGAAATTGCCGCCGGATGACCCGATCCCGCGTCCTGTCATTCCCTGTTATAATGATTTTGCCGATATACACTTTTCGGCCTTTTATGGAGATCACATTTACGCTGACCGTCCTGGCGGCGTCATTGGGAATAATTTTCGGTCTTACATTTGCGAAAGCATAGCCCTTTTGCGAATAAAGATCTGTGATATTGAATATGTTTTTTCTAAAAACGCTTCTGTTGAATACGTCGCCTTTTTTGAGCGTTATACTCTCTAACAGCTCCTCTTTAGAGTAGACGTCGTCTCCCTGAATATTTATATCGCCGACGTGGTACTGGGTATTTTCAGTAATGGAAAAGCTGATATATATTTTCCGCTTTTCTTTGTCTATCTCCACCACCGGGTCTTTGACTTTGACTTTTATATACCCGTTATCGTGGTAAAAAGACTCCAGCCGAAGGACATCGGCTTTAAGCGCGTCTTTTTTCAGCCCGCCCCCCCCGCTGATAAGGTTGGTCCATTTCGCCGCCTTCGTTTCTATTTGCCCTTGCAGTGTCTTGTCGGAAAACGCCTCATTGCCTCTAAAAATAACTTTCCCGATTATTATTTTTTTCCCTTCATCAATAATGTACTCCACGTCCACCTGGTTGTTATCGAGCTTGTGCACTACTGTCCTGACTTCGGTAAAGTAATATCCTTTGTTCCGGTATATCTGTTTTATCTTCGCTTCATCCCAGGGAATAAAATCCTGCCTGAAATAGGTTCCTTTTTTGGTTTTAAGTTTTTCCTGAATAGTGGATTCATCCACCTCTTCGGCCCCGGTCACGATTTTTTCCCTTACGAACGGTTTTTCCTTGAAAATAAAGGTAAGAATCAACCCGTCGGGATCTTCCCTGACATCCAGATGTATATCGTCGAAAAAGCCTAGCTTGTAGACCCGCCGAATGTCCTCCTGGGTTGTTTTCTCGTTGTACGGCTTTCCGGTTTTGCTATGAATATAAAACCGAACGGTGTTTTTGTCAGCGCGGGAGGCGCCGTCGATAAGGATTTCCTTTACCGGCTTTGAAAAATCTATCGCTGACGCCGACGAGGAGGCAAGTGTGAATAATAACAGGCTTATATAGAATCCGGCTCCCGGCCTTACGCGCTTCATCAGGTTGACGCGGCCAGCTACTGATCGTTATTTTCTTCAGACACCCTCGACAACAGTGTCCTTTTCAGTAAAAACAAGTTTGCCGTTTTCAAACGCGCCGACCACATGCGAACCGCGTTTGAACCGGCCGAAAAGCATCTCTTCGGAGATCGGGTTCTCTATAAGCCTCTGCAACGTCCGTTTGAGGTGCCTTGCGCCATACTGGGGGTCGTAACCTTCATCTATTATAAATTGCCTGGCGTCTTTATCTATCTCCAGAGAAAGGCCTTCTTCTTTAAGCCGCAGGCCAAGCTCATCGAGCTGAATGTTAAATATTTTTTCGATCACTTTTTTATCCAGTTTTCTGAACGTGACAATCTCATCGATCCGGTTTAGAAACTCCGGGTTAAAAGTACGTTTCAGCTCGGTCTTGATGCCATCTTTCATCCTTTTATGAGAATACTCATCGTCGATCGGCTGGAAGCCTATCGTCGAGCCTTTCTCTATAATCCTAGCCGACAGGTTCGATGTCATAATAAGAATAACGTTCTTAAAGCTGACCGCTCTGCCATAGCTGTCGGTCAGCTTGCCTTCGTCCATTATCTGAAGAAGCATATGGTAGATGTCGGCATGCGCCTTTTCGATCTCATCGAGCAAAACCACCGCATAAGGACGCCTGCGCACACGCTCGGTCAGTTGGCCTCCTTCTTCGTACCCCACATAACCGGGAGGCGCTCCCACCAGTTTTGAGGCCGCGAACTTTTCCATATACTCAGACATATCCAGCCGAATAAGCGACGACCGGTCTCCGAACAGATTCTCGGCCAGCACATGGGCAAGCTCCGTTTTACCAACTCCTGTGGGGCCCAAAAACAAGAACGCGCCCATAGGCCGGGTGATCTCTTTTAACCCCATTCTCGACCTTCTGATAGCGGTGCAAACGGCGTCGATGGACTCGTCCTGTCCGATTATTTTTTTCCTCAGCTCATCGGCCATCACTTGAAGTTTCTGCGACTCTTGCTGATCTATCCTGCTTAAAGGAATGCCGGTGATTGACGACACAACATAAGCGATATCCTCTTCGTCCACCGTGGGCCGCTTTGAATCCTGATCCAGCTCCCACTGCTCACGCAGA
>UOGA01000081.1_pt1 | contig 21262 bp, 17 predicted proteins | sample 1989841 | NCBI WGS metagenome assembly UOGA01 (sample SAMEA4712198, study PRJEB27164) | hydrothermal vent metagenome | biome: marine basaltic hydrothermal vent biome; feature: marine hydrothermal vent; material: mineral | place: Pacific Ocean | collected 2011-06-14/2011-07-23 | depth 1691 m | reverse complement strand
AATCGTTCTAATCTCACTGACTTCGCCCGATTCATTCGTTACCTGCAGTGTAACCGTATAATAACCTCCTTTTTCGGCGATAAAGGAGGTTACGGTCGCCGTCGCCGAGCCGAGGGCGGCTGAGCTACCGTTTGGAGCCACCAAAGTCCAGGCGTAAGTGATTTTTTTCTGTTGAGGGTCGAAACTTGGGGTTCCGTCGAGCGTTACGGTCGCGTTTACATTGACTGTCCTGCTACCATTGGCTATCAGCGCCTTCGGAATCACATCTACTTTAGGCGGGTTGATAGTATTGCTCACCGCATCCGATACGGTTTGGTCAAACCCGCAAGATAAGATAAACGCGGCCAGGATGACCGGCGCGATATAAATCCTTAATTTAGTAAAATGCTTGCTCATCGCTCTTTTCCTTTTGTTATTTCATACGAATCAGGCTTTTTGTTATCGTTTTTAAGCGCTTCAAGCGCCCGCCCGCAAATGTTTATAAAAAGAGACGCGGACATTTTCAGCCAGCAGTGCGCCTTCAGGGCCTGGCGCGCAAGGTCAACCGGATCGTCCCCCTCAAAGTTTTCTGCGCGTCTTTTGTAAACATGGGCAAGCGGTTGCGCAACGTCGTAGACGCCGGAAAGAACGGATATTGAATAATCGATCGCGGTAAGCTTCCCCCCGATTTCCATAAGCTCACTGGAGCTTAGTCCATCTCCGGCTTCTATTATTTTAAGAGCCAGTCTCTCCCCGCTTTGGGCAAGCTCCCCTATACGCTTCGCGCCTTCTACGGCCCGTCCGATCCATGCTTCTATCTTTTCGCCGTCCGGCGTTTTGAATCGCGCCTTAAGATCGTCTATAGCCCAATCTCCGATTCCTTCGGTGGCGATAGTCTCAGGGGCGTCCCACTTTGTGAAAGTTTCGTTGAATAAAGGCCGGTACAGATACGCGAACATCTCCAGCTTATCGAGCTTTTCGCGCTTTAAAGGACGAAAATCGATGAGTCCGTCTTTCCCGAAACCGCTGACATAAACTTTTACGCGGCGAAACAGCGAATCATCATCGGGCGCCGTCTCCGTTTGTTCGAGAGCCATATCGCAGGCTGTGAGCGCGTCATTGACAGTGATATATTTGAGGCATGAAAGGTGGCCGCACACGGTCTGGTGCGAGCAGGGGGCGCAGTCTATATCGGCCTGCAAAACAATGGCCCCTTCACAATAGGGGCCGGTCTCCTCGGCCCTGGCATGGACGAAAAACAGGGCGACAATTGGCGTCCCAAGCGCCGCTGATATATGCATGGTTCCTGTATCGTTGGTGATAAGCAGGTCGGCTCTTTTTATCCATAGCGCAAGCTGTTCAAGGTCGGTGGCGCCTATCAGGTTTATCGCTTTTTCGCTCATGGACGCCTCGACTTCGTCTCCCAGCTTTTTTTCCGAAACGGCGCCGAACAGGACGATTTTCGCCCCTTTCTCCCGCGTGAGGCGGTCGGCCACTTCTGCGAAACTCGCCGGGCTCCACCTTCTGTCTTCCCGGCTCGCGCCAGCCTGAATCCCGATCAGCAGGTCGCCCGGCGCAACGCCTTTTGTTTTAAAATAGCTTTGGGCGGACTCCACCGATTCGCTATCGGGAGCCAGGTTGAGCCGGACTTTACCGCCAGAGGATACCCCGGCGCCCAGGCTGTTAAGATCGACAAGGTTGAACCTGCTTACTCTTCTGAAATTGAGAAAAGCGGTGAAATAGATGAGCCACGGATTGCGGACAAGCAGTGAGCCTCTTGGCGAGGAGGAGAAACCCCGGATATCCCCGGCTCCGATAAGTTTGGTAAGCATGGCGGAGACTTTTGTGTGGCTCAGGTTAATGATCATGTCGAATTTTCTGGAGTTAAGCTTAACGGCCAGCTCGTCCAGATAGTTATAGATGGCCAGCGCGTCCGTTTCCGATCCATTGTCAGAGCCGAACTGGGCCACGTCAAATGTTATCAGCTCGTCGATTCCTTTCATAAACCTGACGATTCCGGCGAACTTCACATTGGCCAGCATTGTGATTTTACAGCCTGGCTCTTTTTCGCGCAATCCGAGTATCAACGGCGACATCTGAATCAGGTCTCCCATACGGGTAAGGTTTAGAACAAGGATGCTAGAGCTCATCGTTTTCAGGTCTCCTCACCCTGATGAGTGGACAATATCTGATCTATGATTATAAACAGCGCTTCAGGGCGGGTAAGATCGCCTTCACCTTCCGATATGGCCTCCATAACCTTCGACAATGAAAGCTGTCGCCCTCCCTTAAACTTCTCAAGAAACTCAATCAGCTCAGGGTTGTCCGTCCGCGACACGATTGAGTCCACATCGTTTATCCCGCGTTTTTTTTCACGAGCGCGCTCGATATTTTCGTAATCGTTGGCCGATACGATATTTATCATTCGGGCCATTCTGTGGACAAAAGTATGCTCGCGTAACACGCGCTGTCTTGCGGCTGTCGCAATTCGCTCCATCTTCTCCGGATGAGCAAGATAAAAACTGATCTTCTCGCGCAAATCGTCTATATCCGAGAAGGTGACCATCTCATCGTCGATTTTAAAAGCCTCCGCCATGTAACCGCGCATGTCCACAAGCTGAAACCGGCCGCACGCGGCGATTTCGTAAGTCCGGGGATTGATAAAATCTCCCAGGGGATCGACGCCGGGATGGGTAAGAGAGCTGTGAAGGTTGAGGTTGATCCGCGCTGTATTGAAAATTTTTACGTATTGCTCCGGCTCGATCCGCAGGTTCTGGCCCACCACGCGCCTGCCCACCGGGGTGAGAAGATCCCATTCAGTTCCCCAGATTTTCAGAGACATATCCAGAAGTCCCGAAAAAAACCGCCGCCGGTTAGGATATCCTGCGCCCATGAAAGAAATATCCGATCCGTATTCTTCTTTTTCGGCGTCGGTCAGCTCAACCGGACGGTGTACCGAGGTATCCGCGGCCTGGGGCAGGTATCCGGCGAAAGGAGCGCCTGCTTTGGCGAGCTTCTCAAGAAAGGCGCCTTTTTGAATGCAGAAAAAATAATCGTAATGGGGCGCCACAGCCTCCCAGTAGGAAAGAGTCGTGTAATCCTCCACAAACCAGAAAACAACCGGGGCGCCCAGAGCTTTGAGGCGGTCGATAGCGCCCGGCGCCAGAGGGGCCTGGGCTATGCTCAATATTATGTCGGGCTGGATATGATGCGCGCGGGCGACGATGGTCTCGCCCAGAAAATCGCTGTAATTTTTCTTCAGGGCGTTTTCATGCGGCTTGTATCTGGTTACATCAGATATCCTGAGATATTCTTGCCTGTGGATCGTGTTGTCCACAAACTCGACAATGAAACCGAGTGATTTTAAGGCGTTGACACATGATCTCGCCGTCGTAGTCGTTCCTCCGTATATTGGGCCGACGACCATGATTTTATATTTCTCGCGCTTTGCGATGATTCGCGCCATAAAAGGGTCGGCGATGTTGTCGCGGACAGCCCGGTTAAGCCTTACGCTCGGCTCGTGATCGACCCAGACCGCTTTTTCGCAGTCGATTTTTTCAGCGGCGGCATCGAATCGCTCCGGGCTAACCAAGTCTATTTTTCCCAACAGCGCGCGAATATCCCTCGATCGCATCGCGGCTTTTACTATCATCGCCGACGGCTCCACGACGATGATCCTCGCGCCACAGTCCGCCACGGTTTCTAAATGGTATCCAAACCCGAACCCGAAAACCACGACCGTATCCCCCGGCCCGGCGCTGATTTTGGCGGCGAACTTTTCAGATTCTTTTTCTGGATAATATGCGCTGTGAATTAAAATATCGCCTAGTCTGGGGACAGGCGGGCCCGACCTTGAGATGGAGGTGACGAGGCGCTCCGATATTTCCACAGCTTCCACTTTTAGCGCCATCTCCGGGGCGCGGGAGCTTAAAACCTTGAGGTTGTTTTCAAAAAAGTCCATAACCAGTTTTAAACCTCGATTAATTTTTTAATCGACTTTACGGCTTTGGCGGTTATCTTTTCAAAGTCGTTGGCGATTTTATAAATTTCCGAGAAAAGAATATGGTAAGACTCGATAGTGACATAAGCCTCTTTAGCGCCATTGGACGATCTGTCTATGCGTCTTGTCTCATCTACTTTATCGAGAATATGCTCTATGTTCCACCTGTTTAGACGCATAAACAGCTTAAACTCCAGAATCTCGCGGGAAAGCCGGTTAAGCTTACCGATCTGTGAGCTCATTTTATTTCCGGTGGGGCCGGTCGGCTCCGTTTCGGCGAGGATATGTTTAATAGTCTGTATGGCTCTCCCGCACATCGACTTGATCGTCCTCGCCTCATCTCTGGTTTTGGAGATGGCGCTATCAACGGCCGACAGGCTGGCCTGCGGATCTATGGCGCTGACAACATTAAAATCATCAAGAGACGGTATCGGGCCGGTCGCGTTAAGATGCAGGGCGCAAGCTTCGTTAAGAGATATGTTTTGCGCTCCGGCGACCGGTATTCCTCCTTCGGTCGCGTTAAACACAGTAACCTGCTCATGGGCGATAATAAGCTCGAACCAGCGTCTCCATGCATCCATTTTTACAGCCGACCTGGCTGGCGCGCCGAATATGTTGGGGCGCTCGAAATAATTTTCGCTTCCATCTTCTCCGTAATCGCCCCTTTGCTCCATTTCGGCCAGAAGAGATCCGCCCAGCATGTCCTGGTTGGTTCCAACAGCGTGCGTTTTGCCGCCAGTATAAGCCATGTCTTGCCCGACAAAAATAATCGGCGAGCAGTCAAGCTTTATCGCAAGGTCGAAAGCAGAAGTGGCTACCGATCCACCGGCTCTCACAACTCCTCGCTGGCCGATCAGCTCTTCTATCCATTCAAAAACCGGCTCCGGGTAACTCATAAACGCTTTTAGGCCGGAATGCTCCTTGACGATCTTCGGATAAACTACAGGGTTGAGGGCATAGAGCGCTTTGGGAAGAGAGACGCCTTCTAGATGAAGGTGGTTTTCCATCTGCGAATCTATAGACACAACTATATCAGGCTCTACTCCGCAACCCAACAGTGGGCGGACGGCGGTATCGACAGATATTATCAGGCATTTTCCTTTGACCTGAATCAGTTTCATAGCGTTCTTCGACAGTGACGGCCCTGCGGCGACGATAACTGCGGGGACGCCGCTGAATTTTCCAAAGAATGAAGAGATGGAAGGCGAGTTGATTATGTCGGGCAGGTTCTCGAAAATATTTTCTTTCCACTGCCAGCCCAGCGAAGACAAAGTAACAATATTCTGCGATCCCATTTTTTTTAACTGTTCTAGCTTGTCTTTCACCTCGTCAAAATAAGCGGAGTACAATGGGGCTGACCAGGGGTTTTCCACCACGGTGAAGTTTCTGAGCGTGAATACTGTAAACTCCTGTTCGGCTCTTACAAGCGTGGCGGCGTGAGGTTTCTCTCCAACGCTTAAAGATACGCGCTCAAGCTGTATGGTCGAGGTGAAATCCATCTCGTGAAGCGCGGCGGCGAACAGGTCGGCGTCTGGCTCTATTAGCAGGATGAATGTCTGGCTGGATGTTCTGTTTACAATTTCAGACAACATTCTTCCAGAGCCGAAACCGAGCACGACCACCATAAGCGAAGTTGCTATCTCCTCAGAAATCGAATCAAGCAGTGGCCATCCCAGATCGGGCAGTTTAATCGAGCCATCCTCATCCGTCGCGTTTACGCGCAGTGTCGCTCTGCCGTCCGGCTCTTGCTTTCTTGCGATCCGTGGGCAAGCCGAAAGGTTCGCTATGTGATCGGCTAGCTCCCGGTCTCGCTCCCTCAGGGCGAAAAGGTTTTTGCTAAATAAATCCATTACTCTATTTTTTTACTCCGCCTGTTTTTCACCTGCGCCATACGCTTTTTGAGCCCGCTTCGAAGCGGCCGCGCCGAACGCTTTATTCCATGCGGTTTTAAATTTATCGATACCGAACATCTCTAGCGCTTTTGTTTTCGCTCTGGCTCCCATCCGCCTCGCCAGACCCCGGTCTGCCATAAGCTCGCCGATCTTACGGCGCAGATAACCTCTATCATCAGAGACAAAACCCTCCACCCCATCTGTTATGGGGGATGTTTTATTGGCCGTAGAGACTATCGGCATTCCCGACGCCATCGCCTCTAGCATGGCGAGGTTGTATCCGTCTTCAAAACCATCGACGGTTGTGTTCAGGTAAAACCGGTGATGGACGAAATACGATTTAAGATCATCATAGTTTTCCGGAGCGATTGAGCGATCTATATTGGGGTTGACGCCCAGCAAAGTATTGTCGAAACCATCTATAATTTTTTCCTGAGTTGAATACCCCAGGGTCGCCTCGCGCTCTTTCATGTAGTTTCCGATCCGGAGCGCTTTTGGGATGTCGCCCTGATATTCTGGAAAATCACCGGCGTCGATCCCTGGGAGGATAACCATAGCGGGTGAATTTTTTATCGTGTCTGTAGTAAACCCCCAGTCGTCTCGTTTCGATTCCGATACAAATACGAGCATGTCCGCCTTTCCGGCAAGCCTTGTGACATCGGCCAGATAATCGGCCCGCCTGACCGTATCCGCGCCTATCGCTATCTCAGCCGAAAGCTTGTTGTGAAACAAAAGTATCACGGGGCAAGAGCGGTCGGCCACCAACGCCATGTCGGCGAAGTTATGGCAAACCACAAGGTCGTATAGCTGTCTGTCCAGGTTTTTTAACCCGTCTGCTTGAGAGACAATGGACACATTGGCGGGCGCGGGGCGCATTCGCGTATCCCAACGGCGCGCGCCCATCCGGCCACGCTCTGGTTCTGCGATATCGAACGAATGTCCTGTTTTGGCCATAAGAGAAATATACGGCTCATGCCAGTTAAAACTTAATATTCTCAACGTTGCGCTCTCCGCTTATCTTCGATAACAAAATACTTATCGTCAACAATTTGACGTTTCCACATGGAACTCCACTATTAAAATTAAGCAATGTTTATACCTTCTTTTACAAAAGCCGGGTATCTTGCGGATGAGCGAATAGTCTAAAGTGGTAATTCATAAGAAAATCCGGGATGAAACCGCGAGCAAGCCCGGGCGCGGCGAAAAAATGGCCCGAAATTAACCGATATGAGAACGGCCAGGTTTAAATATCACCGGAGCCGTCACGCAGTATTTCTCTTTGACGTTTGAAGATAAAGGAGATCAGGTCTTCGCTATCGCTTTTGTTGATTGCCGTAAATTCCAGGTTGGCGACCCATTCGCCCTCTTTCTCCGCGTCTTGTTTAGAAGAAATTACTTTCCCCACAGCTTCAACCAGGAAGACAGGAAATATGGGAGGGCTCATCCGAAGATGTATTTCATCTCCTACGGAAAGCTCTTTCGATATCTGGACGCTCGCGCCCCCCACCGACAGGTCGAGACATACGCCGTCATCCATATCCGGATCGTCGAAAACATTTTTATTCATCAGCCAGATGATATGGTCGATTTTCCGCTCCAGGGCCATCCACATCCGGTAAATATGGGGCGATGTCTCCTGGAACTCGGCAAGATCGGTCAAGTCGGCCGGAAGATCGGCGAAAGCGGTCGGCGGCGCGGAGAAGCGGTCGCATGTGCGGTGGTTTATGATACTTTTCTTAAGATCACCAACGTTTTCAGGTTTCCGCCACCGTATCGGGAAAAAGACATCGACCCTTACATTTTCCCTGTTTGCTGAATAGTCCTTGTCCATATTCTGCCTTTTGTCATTTTAAGCGACCGCCGCAATCTATATTGTATCATTATAATTGGCCCGGCAATCGGGCGTCGGAAAGTATCCATTCGACCGCATCTTTTATGCCGTCGGCGATAAAATCTGGCGCTGGATGATCGCCGTTGGTGATTTTTTCCGCTTCACGCTTCCCGAACCCCGTTCTCACCATTATCGCCTTCGCTCCGGTAGCAGGCCCAAGCTCAATATCGCTTAATTTATCGCCCACAACATATGATCGCGAAAAGTCGATATCGAGTTTTTTGGCCGCCCTGTTTAGCATTCCGGGCGCAGGTTTCCGACAATCGCATTTTATCGCGTATTTTTCCACCGTCCCATCCGGATGATGTGGGCAATATTCAACAGCGTCCACCTTGACACCCGCCCCGTCAAACCATTCGAGCATAAGCTTGTGGACTTTATTTACAAACTCCTCGGTCATTAACCCGCGCGCCACGCCAGACTGGTTGGTGATGATTACGATTGAAAAACCGGCGTGGTTCAGCCTTCTGATCGACTCAAGCGTATCGGGATAAAGGCGGAACTGCTCTATGGCGCGGATATGGTCGTCTTCAACGTTGACGCACCCGTCCCTGTCCAAAAATACCGCCCTGTTACCGCTCATCGATTTCGTCCTGCGGTTTGGCCATCCAGTTTTTTACCAATAAAGAAGCGCCCCATCCCAACCCGAACCCGAACAATCCTCCGACCGTCACATCAAGCGGATAATGGACGCCCACCGCTATCCGGGAGAGGCAGACAAGCAGGCCGATTGGGATCAGCGCGAAAAGCATCGGCCTGAACAGACCGCCGATAGACCCGGCGATGGCCAGTGAGTTGATGGCATGGTTAGACGGGAAAGATAAGGAGTCGGTGCATCCTACAAGCAATCTGACTCCTTCAAGCGCGTTGCAGGGGCGAACCCGTCCAAAAAGCGGCTTTAATCCATGAGCGGTTATAGAATCTCCCAGGCCCACCACGACAGCGGCAAGAATAATCGCCACAAGGCCTTTTTTGCGGTCAACCGCAACCATACCAACGCACATCAATATCCCCGGCGCTATCCATGTCTCCGGCGTAGTTATCTTGACCATCAGCCAGCCTATGTAAGGCCCGGAGAGCGCATTGTTAAATACTCTGAATAAAGCTTCGTCCAAACTAACTTACCTCAAGTTTCAGGCCGCGCCACGCCTCGATTAATTCCTCCACTCCGATTTGGCTCATGCATTCATGATTATATGGACAGCGCCTTTTAAAGCAAGGGGAGCAGTCGAGGTTTTTCCGGACGACAGCATGGCCAGGGCCATACGGCCCGGTCATCGACGGGTCGGTCGGGCCGAATATTGAGACCGAGGCAGTCCCAAGAGCGACCGCCAGATGCAAAGGCCCTGAGTCGTTGGAAAACAGCGCCGACGCCTTTTTCAGTAGTGCGGCAAGATGGACGATACTGCCTTGCCCCGTAAGATCGATCACGCTCTCTCCAGCCGATTGAGCTACGGCTTTTCCTCTTTCAATATCATCAGGGCCGCCGACAATAACGCATTTTAAACCTTCATTTTTGTAAAGCTCCACCGCCAGTCGGCCAAACATTTCCGCAGGCCAGCGTTTGGTCTCCCATCTTGAGTTCGGGTTTATGACAGCATATGGCTCTTTAGGGGTGTTCAAATCGGCCCAGAGGCTTTCTTTGACCGGTATATCAAGATCGTAACCGACGGACTCTGGCGTTTTGATATCAAGGCCGCTGAGCGCCGAAAAATAACGGTCGATAGCGTGGGCGCCATGATCGGGCGCGGGGATTTTGGCGCTGTAAAAAACAGTAGCCCCTTCTCTTGCGTTTTCAAAACCGATCTTCAGATCGGAGCGCGCGGCAAATGTGATAAGCCCGGAGCGGAGCAGTCCCTGTAAATCGAGGACGGCGCCGTATTCGCGCTGGCGGATATCTTTTATGTAGCCGAAAATTTCTTTTACAGAAGACGCTCTCCACCACCTGCCCCACTCTTTTCTCTTGAAAGGGAAAATTTCGCTGACATGGGGCGACATGCGCGCCAGATCCGCATAGCTGTCAGCGACAGCCCAGTCGATAGACACGTTTTCGATGGAGCGTTTTATCGCCCGGACTATAGGGAAAGTATGGACGATATCGCCAAGAGCCGATGGTTTGACGATAAGGACGCTGGGATTTATTTCGAGACTTTTCAATGTCATAAAATTCATGGTAGCAAAAGGCGCCGCCGCGTGTTAAGAAATCTTGAAGAACGGCGATCGTGCGCTGGAGTATCATACATGCTTGTAGAGCGATTCATCCTTTATCTTGACGCGGCTGAATAATATAGATGTTAAGGCATTCGACTGTATTGATCGTTGATGACACCATGTCGATCCGCATGTTCGTCGAGAAAGTTCTTCGCCAACAGTTAAATTGCGCTGATATTGCCCAGTTCTCCAGCGCGGACGACGCCTATAACTATATCCAGTCGGGGGGCGAGGCCGACTGGATCATAAGCGATTGGGAAATGCCGGGCATGAAAGGGGATGAGTTTCTTTTAAAAATAAGATCCGATCATAAAACCAGTGAAATGCCTTTTATCATTATGACCAGCCGGAACGATAAAGGCGCCCTTGTCACCGCCGCCCAGGCCGGGGTCTCCGATTATCTTGTAAAACCTTTCACAGCCGCTGTTTTAATGCAGAAAATGCGCAAGATTTTCCTTTCTTACGAGAGAAGGCTTCTTGAGCGTTTTAAATCGACAAAGACCACTATGGTGAACCTGGTTTTTGAAAAGACCAGGAAAAACGATCTCCATCTTGAGGATGTTTCCGAGGGCGGATGCCTGGTGAAATCACCATATTTTAAACATAGCGAATCCATTTATATCTACGACGAAGCCGAAATTAATCTCTATCCCGATTTAGGTAAAATTCAATTAAAAGGAGAGCTTGTCCGGATAGAGCGTGACCGTGATAATATCCAATCGCGCCAGTTTATAATGCTGGCTTTTCAATTCACCGAAATCGATGATAAAAACAGAATGAAGCTGAAAAAACTTGTGAAGGATTTAGCCTCGGAGCTGTCAGGCGAATCGGGAACCTGACGCTAAAACCGGTCATTCATATTTCAGTAAGGCATTTATTAACAATAGTATTGTACTTCCGAAGTAGCGCGAAATTGGCCTATACTAAGTCTGCAGTTTGTACCGTTTGTAATATATGGATACGATTGTATCCCCCTTGATATAGGGCTATGATCGTACCTCATAAAGGTCATTTGTTAGAAAGGGGGATGGTATGAAAAAGGTAAATCTTTTTGTTGCGCTCATAATATCCACAGTCGCGCTTGGAGGCGTGGCGTTTTCTTCAAGTTCTCTGCCAGGTCTTAATCCAGACACAAGCCTGCCTGGCCTTGGGCCGGGGACAAGCCCGCAGGCGCCTTTAGATACGACAGTTTCGACTCATCTGCCGCCTATTGCCCATGTCGAACCTGCGGCCTCAACTCATGGCGCCGCTCCGGCTGTGGAACACGGTGGCGCGGCTGTGGAGCATGGAACGATAAAGCAGGTAGATGTATCTCTTGCCAACGATGAAATCTTGAAGATACTGGAAACCAACTGGCTAAAAGAGGCCGCAGTCAGGCAGACGGCTGTAAAGGAGGAGGGGTTTTCGGGCGTCTTCTGGGTGGTAATCGGTATCTTCGTCGTCTTTATAGTGGGCGGCTCCGGGCTTGTCTTCAGCGGGGTTTTTAACAAGTACGGGCTTAACCTCAAGCTTTATTCAAGCCACGGCTCCCTGGCCGTCCTTGCTATTTTCCTTGGCGTAATCAGCTTCGTCTATATAACCCGGCTGATGGATATGAGCGAGCTTGAGGCCGGTTTTCTCGATCTCGACATGATGGTGAGCGAGACTATGGTATATCAGAATAATTTTCTCCTGCATGGGATCGAGAACAAGGAGTATGGCGAAAGGCAGGTGGAGCAAATAAAAGCCGTGATAGAGAAATTCCGCGCCGAGGCGTCAAAACTGAAAAAAAACAAATTTATCGACTCCGAAATGGCCGGGGGCCTCTCCAAAATGGAGACCGATATAGGACAATACGATAAAGGCCTGAAAGTGGTGGTGTCTGCATATCATGATGTTGAGGAGATGAAAGAAAAGATGGACGAACTCTCCGAAAAAGCGGAAGAAGCCCTGGAGGAAATGGGCGCGCATCACAAGGCGCTCCTTGCCGATGCCGAGGCGCAGGGAAGTGCCGGGGAGATAACTTACCAGACTTTGGTGGTTGAACACCTTGCCGAAGCCGAAGTGGAGATGTTGAAGGTTTCCCTCGCCGAGGTGGAGTTTCTGCTGGACAAGAGCCCGAAGCTGGTGGAGACGATGCAGAGCCATATGGGCATAGCGCGGGCCTTCCTTGGCAAGCTTGAAGGCGAGCTCAAGGAATCGGGCGAAAAGGAAACGCTGGGTGAAGTCGAGCGCGAGATAGAGGCGTATACCGAAGAGCTTATGAGCGTTATCAAAGATGAAGCGGAGATAATGAAGGGTACCTCCGAGATGACCGGACTGATCCATGATATAGAGGCGGCCGGGTCGGAGCTTGCGCATAAAGCCAAGACCATGCTGGCCAGCACAGGAGAGGAAGCCGAGATCATGGGCGTTTTCCTGGGTATTTTGGCGCTTGTGCTTGGGACTTCTTTTGCAATACTGGTAACCCGCTCCATTTCAAGACCGATCAGCACGATTGTAGAGAACTTGAGCGAAGGGAGCGCCCAGGTGGCGGCCGCATCCGGCCAGATTTCAGAATCAAGCCAGTCGTTGGCCGAAGGCGCCACAGAGCAGGCCTCGGCCCTTGAGGAGACATCGTCGTCGCTTGAGGAGATATCGTCTATGGTCAAGCAGAACGCCGACAATTCCAGCAACGCCAACACCCTTATGATCGAAGCCAAAGATATGGTGGAAACCGGCGTTCATTCGATGAAAGGCATGGTGGGCGCCATGGACTCCATCAATGAATCATCGGGAGAAATCTCAAAGATTATCAAGGTTATAGAAGAGATCGCCTTCCAGACCAATCTGCTGGCCTTGAATGCGGCGGTGGAGGCGGCCCGCGCAGGTGAGCATGGCAAGGGGTTCGCCGTGGTCGCCGAAGAGGTGCGCAATCTTGCGCAACGCTCCGCCAATGCGTCAAAAGATACAGCCTCCCTGATTGAAAACGCCGTCAAAAAGTCGGAGGATGGCGCACAGATTGTTAAAAAAGCGTCTGACGCGCTAGAGGGGATTTCGGAAAGCACCAAAAAAGTAGGCGACCTTGTCGGCGAGATATCCGCGGCTTCGAATGAACAGGCGCAGGGAGTGTCCCAGGTCAGCGAGGCGGTGAACCAGATGGATCAGGTAACGCAGATGAACGCCTCCAACGCCGAAGAAACGGCGGCCGCCAGCGAGGAGCTCAACGCGCAGGCCGATAGCATGGACGGAGTCGTCGCTGATCTGTCCAGTCTTGTCAACGGGATGGCTCAGGGCGGCGGGGCGGGCAAGCGAAAAGCCGCCGCTCCAAAGGCGTTGCCCATGCCATAGCGTAAAACCAGGGCCTATTGACCGCAGGCCGTATAATTTTTAGAATAGTAAATTATTTTATGAGGCAATAAAAATGAAGCGCTTAATCGTAACTGTTGCAGTAATTGTTGGCATATCATTTCTTGTTCCCCAATTCGCCGAGGCGTCTGGAAAAGGAGCGCATTGGGGCTATAGCGGCAAAAACGGGCCCAACAACTGGGGTAACCTGTCTCCCGAATACTCCGACTGCAGGAAAGGCACACAGCAGTCGCCGATAGATATATCAACCACAGTCAGCAACGACATGCATCCGATCAAAACAAGCTACAAAAGCACGCCCCTTAAGGTGTTAAATAACGGCCACGCCATTCAGGTCAACTACAGTCCCGGAAGCTATATGACGGTCGGAACGCACAAATATAATCTCCTTCAGTTCCATTTCCACAGCCCCAGCGAGAACAAGGTAAAAGGAAAAGCGTTTGATATGGAAATGCACCTTGTGCATAAGGCCGACAATGGTGAGATCGCGGTGCTGGCGGTATTTCTGAAAAAAGGGGAGGAAAACGCCACTCTTCAAAAGGTTTGGGACAACATGCCCTCAAAAGCAGGCCAGACAAAATCCTCCGGGGGATCGATTAATGTGACAGATTTACTGCCGTCCACCGAGACTTACTGGCATTTTACAGGCTCGTTCACCACCCCTCCGTGCACCGAAAACGTGGTGTGGAGCGTTTTGCAAACTCCCATCACCGTCTCCCAAAACCAGGTAAAGAAATTTCTCTCGGTAATAGGCGAAGACGCGCGGCCTGTCCAGCCGGTGAACACGAGAACCATTTACGGGAACTAATCAAGACAAGCGCATTTTTTCTGAAATAGTTTTTTTAGGCGCCAGCTTATGCAGGCTCAATTGCTACACAGCTTTACGTCTGCTTATAAAACGCTTTTTCCCGGCGGTTGCCCGGCCTGCGGGGGGAAGATAGAAGGCCGGGGATCGGTGGTCGCCCGTCTTTGCGCCGCCTGTTTCGGCTCTGTCCGGCCCGTATCGGAAAAGCATTGCGCCGTTTGTGAAAAACCGCTGGAGTTCGATTACGAAATCGAAACGGGCCAGACTTATACCTGCGGTGAATGCCGGCTGAACCCTCCGATTTACGACGAGCTAAGACATGCGCTTGTTTACGAAGGAGCCGTCCGCGAGCTGATACACAAATTCAAATACCAGGGCGCATCAGGGCTGGCCCGGATATTGGCAAAGCTGGGAGAGTGTAAAATTGTCCCCTGGCTCGCCGGATATTCCGGCGCCGTGATGATCCCAGTTCCGCTCCACAGGAGCAAACTTTTATCGAGGGGCTATAACCCGCCATATCTTCTTGCCCTGCGTTTTGCGCGAATGGCAGGGCTGAAGGTGGTTGAAGGGAGCCTGCGGCGCATAAGAAACACCCGCCCCCAGTTCGGGCTTAAAGCCGATGAAAGAATCAAAAACGTGAAAGGGGCGTTTAAAGTTTTAAACCGGAACGATATCAAAGGCAGGACTGTAATCGTGTTCGACGATGTTTATACCACCGGCGCCACGATGGACGCATGTTGCAAAGCCATTAAAAAAGCGAAGCCGGAGCGAATCCTCGTTTCAGCCCTGTGCAGAGCGGGAGCGGATTAGGCGTGAAAATCGGTAGGGACGAGGCGCGGGCGCATCCTGTAAGCTTACGCCCTTTTTTTAACAAGGCTGAAAACGAACCCAACCATGAAAAGTAACACCAGCCCCAGGGCGCCCAAATAGGCGGTCGCCGCCAGCAACCCCAGACGACCCCACCCTGCCGATATGGAGACAAATATTGTCGCGATGCCCCCCACCCATACCGCCGCTCCGCAGAGGTTCCATTTAAACCCGGTGTGTACAGCGTCTATAACGGCCACCACCTTTGACGATACGCCAGATCCTTTTACGTTCCCCCTCCTTTGGGCCGCTTCTTTCATCCTTGCGCTTGTCAAACGCATGGCAAAACCGGAAAATGCGGCTATGGAGATGGCGATGAAAAAAGCGTTTACACTGTACAGCGAAGATGAAATTCTGACGCGATCGTCTGCGATGATTAATAGCGGGTAATACTCGACCAACATCGCAAGACCCCAGACAAGCGCGCCGCTAAGGCCGTCCACCCATGCCTGATCCTGGTCTACGCCATTGCCATTGTCGATTGTCAAGTTGATCGCCCTCGATTTCCTACGACATATTATATACCGGCATATAGCCAGAACCTGGGCAAAACCTCGTTTTAGTCTATGCGCGCCACGCCGTGTCGTCCTGAGCCTTTAGTCCTGAGCACATTCGCGGAGTTTATGTTTTTTATTGATTTGAAAAAAACATTTATCCTGAGTAAAACGAAGGGCAATGACAATTTTCGCCGGGGCATTACTCACCTTCCTTGCTCGCCGGGGTGTTATTCACCCCGGCGCCTCATGGATCGAGCACGACTGCGGGGTGAAGAACACCCCGCAGAGCAGAAGTACCTTGTCCTTTGCGCCACCACCGCTCCCGCCAGTGCCCAAATTTATCGCTGTTGGGGAATTGGGACGGAATCGAAAAGTGGCTAGCAAAGCAGGTATTGCTTATCCTGAGCGTGAGTCCTTTTTATTGTAGAGAATCAATCAAGGCGAGTGCTTTGTCATAGATGCTTTCTGTTTTCACATTTATTCGAATCGTGATACGCTTCACTACCACTTCCGTAAGATTCTCTGCATGTACCCGACATTCTAGCATTCCTTCGATTTTTTCTTTGATATTATCGAAGACAACTATCCCATTAAATAATTCAGGTTCATTCCCATGACGCCACTGTTCACACTCCAAGCTAAACGACTTTTCCACTTTCCTCAAGCTCCCGCTTTTGCCTGTTTTGTAGTAGAAGGCATTTGGATCACGCTTAAATTCACGGGCGATTGGGAAATCAAAGTTTCTGGAAAACGCGTGATTACCAGCCGACGATATTCTATTAATTCCCATGTTCGCAATTGCATCGACTAGACTCAAGCTAGATTTTTTATGATATTGAACCGCAGGAGGTTTTGGTGGTTCTGACAATTCGATAGGTTCATTCTCACCACTATCCTCATCCCGTGGTGGCATGATCATGAAATCTCCAAATGCTTCAAATTCAACAAGCACATCTCGCCCAGGACGAGTGCCTTTGTTGTTGATAGAATAACAAAATGTAGTATCCTCGGCCATTTTTTGAAGTTCTTGATGTAGCCCGTTAAAAATATCTTTGCACTTGTTGAGCCAGTCAGGATATGTATTTTTCTCATATTCCTGGACAGCGTTTTCACTCAATGGTATGTAGCCGCTAGAAATATTTAACTTGTAGCGATTCGTATTTTTGTCTTTTTCCACCTTCACTGCTCCGCTATCGTCTTTGGGAACAGCCATTGGAAAACGATCTTCAAGGAGTGCCAATAGCTTTTCGATCTCGTCTTTGGACAAAGCTTGATATTTAACGTACTCACATTCAAGGATATCGACAGCCTCATACCGATAATTCAGACATTCGACTGTAACAGTAGGTTCGCTACTTTTTAGCATTGCTACTTGCTGCTCTAGTTCTTTAATTTTCTTTTCTTTTTCAGAAGTCTCAGGAGGCAATATCCAAGTATCTGGTATCGGGACAAAAGGTACATCCAGTGTCTTGGCAGTTCCCATTGGCCCAGTATCATGCGTTAAAAGCCTAACGTCATCACCTGGGTGTCTTTTCCTATATAACCATACTGCTGCAACCAAATGATCATCAGGTTCTGAAAGATTCAAGGTCTCTGGGCAACTATCAGCTTTAACATTCTCTGGCCACAAAAACAGCTTAACGACGGGATCGTCATTAGAAATTATCTTATGACTGCTATTAGATAAAAGTATTTCCCGAAACAGGCTTGATGCTTTACGAGCCCGCTTTTGGATACGTCCATTACCACGACTCTTTTGATTATCAATTTCTCCCTGAACAGGCCGTGAAACAATCAGGTGTATCTCTGAAAATGGGGAGATGTTCACCCAATCAAGCTCCCCCAATTGACGGCACTGCACAAACAAATTAGTATCAGGAAATAAATAAAGTATATTTTGAGCCATTATCAGTATCTCGTATCAATCAAATACCCAGATCGTCCCGAACGAGGGTATCCGCTTCTTGTCCTTATGTGGATTCTAGAATCCCGGGGACACCATCCTTAATTACGCCTCCCCTTCTTAAGCATCCCCCGGATTTTAAGGCGAAGCGCGTTTAGTTTTATAAACCCTTCGGCGTCGGCCTGGTTGTACACGTCGTCCGCTTCGAAGGTGGCGAACCTGGAGTCGAAAAGTGATTTCGGGGATTTGCGGCCAAGCACGGTCACGTTGCCTTTATAAAGCGAGAGCCTTGCGGTTCCTGTCACTGGTTTTTGGATATCGTCCATTAACGTCTGCAAGGCCTCGCGCTCCGGCGCGAACCAGAACCCGTTGTAGACCAACTCTGAATATTTCGGAACCAGCGAATCTCGCAGATGTAAAACTTCCCGATCAAGCGTCAGCGACTCGACCGCCCGGCGCCCCACATGGAGCACGGTTCCGCCCGGTGTCTCGTAGACGCCTCTCGATTTCATCCCGACAAAACGGTTCTCCACCAGATCGACTCTTCCGATTCCGTTTTTTCCCGCAACTTTGTTAAGATGGGCCAGAAGTTTCGCCGGGCTCATTTTCTTTCCGTTCACCGCCACCGGGTCGCCTTTTTTATAATCGATGGTAATCACCGTCTCTTTATCCGGCGCGTTTTGGGGCGAGACGGAAAGCTGGAACATCTCCTCCGGCGCCCTTGCCCACGGGTCTTCCAACACGCCCCCCTCGAACGAGAGATGAAGCAGGTTTCTGTCCATCGACCACGGTTTTTTCTTTGTGGTGGAGACAGGGATTTTCCATTTTTTCGCGTAGGCGATAAGAGCCTCGCGGGAGTTCAGCTCCCATTCGCGCCAGGGCGCTATGCAGACGATCTTCGGGTTTAGCGCATGGTACGCAAGCTCAAACCGCACCTGGTCGTTCCCTTTCCCGGTGGCGCCATGCGCGACCGCGTCTGCCCCTTCTTGCCTGGCGATATCGATCTGCTCTCTTGCGATGAGAGGACGGGCGATGGAGGTGCCGAGCAGATAGACCCCTTCATACACAGCGCCAGCGCGGAGCAGGGGGAAGACGAAATCTTTTACAAACGTCTCTTTGAGGTCACGGGTGACAAGCTTGACGGCGCCAGAGTTTTTCGCCTTTTGGTTTAATCCTTTAAGCTCCTCGCCCTGCCCAAGGTCGGCGGCGAAACAGATCACCTCGCACTTGTAATTTTCTTTTAGCCACCGGACAATCACCGACGTATCCAGCCCGCCCGAATAGGCGAGAACAACTTTTTTGACTTTGCTCATCCCGTCTCCATAATCCGTTGTAATAGGTTATTTTACCGTGCCAGTGTAGCAGATTTCAGGGCGCAGGCTGGCATCCGTGGGCCATGTGGCATCTGTTATTTCACTTTTGCCAATCATGCGCTTGCCAGAATTCCACGCCAACGTCACCCCGGCGCGTGTGCCCTTTAGGACGCGGCGCTCTTTTGATAGACGCAGTACTTATTTTCAAAAGGTTTTTCAATGTCATCGTCTCGATGTTAAACTCTTTTAATGAAAAAGATTTGTATGGTCGTAATCGTCGGCGCTTTCCTGACCGGTCTGGTCGTCTCTTGCTCGAATGATAAAGCCAAAAACGGAGCAGAGAGAGCCCAGACTCACAAAGTAGTTCGAGGAGACTTGATAGTGAGCGTGTCGGCCTCCGGGGTTATCGAGCCTAACTTCCAGGTGGAGGTCAAATCCAAAGCGTCGGGCAAGATTCTTGAGTTCGATATGGAGCCGGGCGACGCGGTGAAAAAAGGGAAGACCCTGATTGTTCTCGACCCCAGGGTGGAAAAGCGCAACCTCGCGCAACAAGAGGCCGGGCTGGCCCGCGTTCTTTCGGAGCTGGAGTCGGACAAAGCCAGCCTGCGGGAGCGCCAGCTCAAGCTTAAAAGAGCGATGAAACTTTTCGAGCGCAAACTCGTCTCCGAGCAGGAGCTCGATTCCGCCAAAGCAAGCGCGGATATGGCGTCAGCCCGGATCGGAGAAGTGAAAGCTGTGATCGCAAGGGCCCGCATTGTGGTGGATGACGCGAAGGAAAGGCTCGGCGATACGGTTATCGTCTCTCCCATTGACGGCGTTCTAGTGGAGAAAAGCGTCGAAAAAGGGCAGATTATATCCTCCGGAATAACATCGTTCGCAGGCGGCACCAAGCTTTGCGTTATAGCCGACCTGTCGCGGATGTTCATTTTCGCGCAGGTTGACGAGACCGATATAGGCAAGGTTTTCGACAGACAAAAAGTGAACGTCTCGGTGGACGCCTATCCCGACAAATCGTTCGAAGGCGTGGTCAGGCGCATCTATCCTACCGGCGAGACAAGCGACAACATAACCGTGTTCAAAGTGAAAATAGAAGTTCTAGATTTGTCCACAGATAAAGCGCCCTTAAGGCCTAAAATGACGGCCAACGTGGACATCATAATCGACCGGCGTGAAAACACGCTGATAATACCAGAAGACGCTCTGCGGGCGGAGGATAGTCAAGCCGGTAAACTGTCGGTACTGGTCAAGGAGGGTGAGAAAACCGTAAAAAGAAAAGTGACCGCCGGGCTATCCAACGGGTTTGAAACCGAGATTTTAACAGGACTTAAAGAAGGCGAAACTGTCGTCGTAGGTTCGTTATCTCCGAATGATTAATATCGTCGATATACGCAAAACCTACCAGTTTAACGGACTCAAAGTAGAGGCGTTGTCGGGCGTTTCTCTGAAAATAGATCGAGGCGCTTTCGTGGCGCTCATGGGGCCGTCCGGCTCTGGCAAGACCACCCTGATGAACATCATCGGCTGTCTGGACACACCGTCTGGCGGCGACTACTTCCTCGACGGGCGCAACGTGGCCGGGCTCACAGAAGATCAACTGTCGGAAGTGCGAAGCTTCGATATCGGCTTTGTGTTTCAAAGCCACAACCTGCTCGCCCGAAACACCGCGCTGGAGAACGTCTGCCTGCCGCTTTATTATCGAAAGGAGACCGACCCGAAGGGTAAAGCGATAAAAGCGTTAAAAAGAGTCGGCCTCGAAAAAAGAAAAAACCATTTCCCCAACCAGCTATCGGGCGGGGAATCGCAGAGGGTCGCCATCGCCCGCGCCATCGTCACCAAACCGAAAATCATTCTGGCCGACGAGCCGACCGGAAACCTCGACACAAAGACCGGCGCCGGAATCATGGAGATATTAAAAGAGCTGAACCAATCCGGCGTGACCGTGCTGATAGTCACCCACGACGCCGAAGTCGCCTCTAACGCCAGCCGGACGATTAAAATCAGAGACGGCAAGCTGGAAAGTTTTGTGTGACCTTGCGGGCAGACACGCAGGTTCGCCCCTGCAACCCTGCGATATAAAACCTTAACGCTCGTCGCCGTGAGAGTCACGCGCCCCCGGCGTGACCTTTATAGGCTCGGCGTTCCGTCACGGGTGGGCCCGTGACTGGCACAGTCATAATGACTGGCGCAAAATGCCGCATCAAGCGCGGGATGACATAATGCGAGCGCCAAGCCTCCCGCCATGTCGTCCTGAGGGAACCGAAGGATCTCGCGTTCTACGCCGTCACGGCTAGCAATGATAAAAGAAAAAGGCAGGATCCTTCGGCTACGCTCAGGACGACGGGATGAGGGGCTTACTGCTCTGCGGAGTGTTCTTCGCCTCGCCAGGTTTCGGGTTTTGACTCATGACTGGTGTCGAGTCAACCGCTCTTTGTCATGCCGGACACCGTTCCGGCATCTCCTCAATAAGCAGACCCCGGATCGGTGTCCGGGGTGACAAAAGGACGTAAGGGCAGCGCTCACTAAAAAAAGAAAATAGAACACCCCCCTCGGCCCTTTGGGCCACTCCCCCTCGAAAAG
>UOGA01000230.1_pt1 | contig 21765 bp, 21 predicted proteins | sample 1989841 | NCBI WGS metagenome assembly UOGA01 (sample SAMEA4712198, study PRJEB27164) | hydrothermal vent metagenome | biome: marine basaltic hydrothermal vent biome; feature: marine hydrothermal vent; material: mineral | place: Pacific Ocean | collected 2011-06-14/2011-07-23 | depth 1691 m | reverse complement strand
CGGGGGTGGCGGGGGTGGAGGCTAAAAAGCCGATAGACACCCCGGATCAAGCCAGATCAGAGCCAGCGCCGGAGCTGGAACCGGAGTTGAAGCCGGAGCCGGAGCTAGCGCCGAAGCCGGAGCTGGAACCGGAACCGGAACCGGAGTTGAAGCCGGAGCTGACTGGTGATGTCGAGGAGCCTTCAGGCGGTGGCGGGGAGAGCGAGCCTGGCTCGCCTGGCTCACCTGAAAATGTGATGCTAGAGGAGGTTGAGGCGGCTCAAGAGCAATCCGGGCAATCTCCGTAAAAAAAAGTGTAAAGGGAATTTTAAATATGGGCCTTGCTGATAAAGCCAGGGACGCTGTTGGTTTCGGGATAAGCCAGGTCACTGGATTTATGAAAATCCTGAAACTTAAACTCCGGATCATAGGGTTCGCCGATAAAAGAAACGGGCTTTTTATGAAGCTCGGCGAGATAACTTATAAAGCGTCAAAAAATGGCGCAGACCCGATGCCCCAGGAAAGATCGGCGTCATATATTGAGGAGATAAAGATAACCGAGCTTGAAATATCCTCAGCCGAAAATGATATAAACAAATGCAAATCAAAATCAGGATCGGAGCGTGATACGTTCATGGCGCGAAAAAGAGCGGGTTCCGGCGAGCCAGGCGCGCAAGCGGAGGACAAGTATGGCGTGTAGATATTCCGGAGGTCGGAATGGGCGTGGACATGAAATGTTATGGCTGTAATATCAATCTGTTACAAAGCCCGTTGCATTGCGGGCCGTTATCTGGTATCAAATTAGTATGAGCCAGTTGGAGACTAACCAGCGAAAAACCGTATTTGATGTATACACTTGGGCTTGACACTTCGCTGGGGGAGGCCAGCGCCGTTTTGATGAAGGGGCGAAGTGTATTGTGTGAGCGCCGGAAAAAGCGAGGAGGCTCTTTCTCGCAAGACATCCTCGGCATGGTAAACGGCCTGTTCGATGATGTTTCCATAGACATTGCCGATGTGGATATCTTCGCGTCCGCTGTAGGCCCCGGATCGTTTACGGGGCTGAGGATCGGCCTGGGTAGCGCAATGGGGCTGGCCGATTCTTTCGACAAACCTGTGGCTGGCGTCGGAACGCTGGACGCCATGGCCAGAGTCTGCGAAGACGCCGGAGCGGTTTATCTATGTCCGATAATTATGGCTCAACGCGGTCAGGTTTACGCGGCGCTCTACTCGAAGCTTGCCGGAGAACGGGAGAAGCTTACCGATGATATGGAAATTACGGTCGATTCACTTGTAAAGATGATAGATGGCGATATCTTTTTCACAGGAGACGGATTCGCGCCATACGCCAGCGCTTTGCGGGACAAAATCGGTCATCGTGTAGAATCGGCTGGATCGCCGGGCAGGTCCTGCGCCGAAGGTGTGGCGTTGCTTGCGTATGAGATGGCTGACAGAGGAGAGCTAAGCGCGGCGCCGCCCGTTCCGAAGTATGTAAGCCGCCCCCAGGCGGAGTTGAATTTAATGAAACTTCAAACTTGAACCTTTTAATAGTGGGAGATGATACAGATGAGCGTTAAAACGGACGATTCAGTTATCACCCGGCTTCTGGACGAAAATGAGGAGTATAAGCGACTCAATGAAGAGCATATGGATCTGAAAGGCAAAGTAGAGTTGTTAAGGCAGAAAAAACATCTGAGCCCCGAAGAGGATTATGAGCTGGCGCAGTTAAAAAAGAAAAAACTGGTGGGAAAAGACAGGATGGAGAAGATTGTTTTCGAAGCCAGAGCGAACATGTAGAAGACAACAGGCGGGAAACCGTTTTGCGTGTCAATCAACGTCCGCCCTCCATGATGGCGTGAGAGGATGTTTTTTCTTTTATTGAACGATGGAATCATTAAGTTTAGACTGGCCGCTTTAATTTGTCGGTATTGAAATGAACGCTACTTTTGAAGAGAACATAAAGTGGGTTCCCTTCGGGATTCTCACACTGCTATTGGTCGTTTCGACCGGCTACTGGAAAATAGAAAAAAGCCGTGAGGCTCCCTTAAAACCGGTGGATCAGATATCAGCCGAAGATATGCCCAAATCCGCCATGGAAGGGAAACCGGCCCCCGCTTTTACATTGCCCCTCCTCGGCGGCGGCGAAATTTCGCTGGCCGGTAGCAGTGGGAAATTGGTGTTTCTCAATATCTGGGCCACATGGTGCCTGCCTTGCCGCGAAGAGATGCCCTCGATGCAAAGATTATATGAGCAAATGGCCGGTGACAAATTCGAAATGATCGCCATTAGCATCGACAAAGGCATTGAGGAGGTTGAGGCGTTTGCAAAAGAGCTGGGCCTTACCTTTCCGATAGCGTTCGACCCCAAACAGACCGTGGCCGACCAGTATAAGATTACCGGTGTCCCTGAGACCTACCTGATAAGCCCGGACGGCGTTGTGATGCACCATATAATCGGGCCGGGAGAGTGGGACAATCCTGGTATAGTCTCCGCGCTGTCACGCGCGGTCGGATTAAAAAAGGCTCCCGACGGCGTGGCGGAAAAAAGCGGGCCTTCTAACTACCAGTAAACCATTTATCAAGTTTATCAGGCGTGGCGCCCAGCAGGTATGCGATCATAATAGCCCAGTTGCGCGCGGTGTTTCTGACCATTCCATCGCGGAGCCATTTTCGTGGGGAAGTGACGGCGTAATCGTCGATGAGAGCCAGCGCGCCGATTTTCTTTATCGCCTCTACCAAAAGAACATCCTCTAATATAGGCGTTGCCTGATAACCGCCTATCTCCTCGAAAGTTTTTCGCCTCAAAAAAATGGCTTGATCGCCGTATGGCAGGCCCAGTACGCGGCTTCGCAAGTTGGCGACTGCGGATACAAGTTTCAGCCAGAGGTTGTCTGAGTCTATTTTAAGCCTGTAAGAGCCGCCAGCTATATCCGGCGGGCCGAGAGCTTTACGGACATTCGTTAACGATTGTGGCGAGATGACAGTATCGGCGTGAAGAAACAGCAATATAGCGCCGGAGGCGATCAAAGCCCCCGCGTTCATCTGGAGCGCCCTCCCTTTAGCGGATATGGCCACCCTAACGTGGTCTGGCGTCGCTATTGTCTCGTCTTCTCCGGCAAGGGCTACAATCATCTCCACATCGGGGGCCCCGTCGAGACATCGGATGACATGGGCGATATCCTTTTCCCTCCAGGCCGGGATTATGATGGAGATTAATTGGGGCGGCAAAAATCTTTTGTGGCTCAGGCGCCTGGCGGGACGGAGCGCATTGTGAGCTTGAAATTTTTAAAGATATTATCTTTCATCTTCTTGATCAGTTTTGTCTCGTTTTCACTTTTCGGCGCGAAGATATCGAACATCTCCTTGTTGTTTGTGGAGAAACCGGGCTTTGTGCGCGATAGAATATCAAGAAGCCTGGGGAATCCATCTTTGGCGGGAAGCGCGTGGCAAAACGACTCTCCCCAGCTGGTGGTATAGAGTATATGAATAAAATCAGGCTCAGCGTTCCAGCGTTGTGAGGAAAAGTTTACTACCACCAGAATCCGTTTGACAAAAGCGCTTTGTAGCAATTGCTGGTTGACGAGGTCGCCTACATTGACAGGCGGTAGAATGTCCAGAATCTTCTGGGTAAGCGCGTGCAGATCCTTGAGCGAGACTGGCACATTTTGATCGGAAATATAATAAAGTAGCGTTCCTTTGTAAAAAATCTTGTTTTGGGTAAGCCACATTATCAGGCTGACTATATCGGCCCCTTTTTTGAACAGAAAACGATCCACCATCTGTTTTTTCGCGACTGTGTTTACGATGTCGCTTCTGTAAATCTCCCATATGGTCGGACGGCCCATTTTGAATTTCGGATAAAAGGTAATCGATTCCAGCTCTTTGCTTTCGTCCATGACCCTTTTAACGAATTCGATTTTGTCTTTGTCTTTTTTATCGTAGATTGTGAAAAGCTTTCTACCGAGGATCGTAAGGTCTTTATCGGTTATAAGACTTTTCACGTTAGGTTGCTTGTCTATGTCGTCTTTGAGCTCTTTGTACGTGTCGAGCATAAACTTGTGAACCTCAAAAGCAAGCCGGCTCATTTTCTCATGACTCCATTTTCTAAAATTATTGGCGTCATCTAAAACGTGATCCTCCCATTTCCAGCTCCTGACGCACGCATTTAACGTCCGTTCCTTATACGACGGGGACGCTTCGCCCGCCACGCTGTTAACCGGGTTGTCCAGAGATTTCATGTAGAAGCATTTTTCCAGGCAGTGCGCCGCGCTTTTGCGCCCGGCTTTTACATAGTGCCTTCTTATGGAATCGAACATTAAAAGATAAGGGTCGGCCTGGTCTGATTGATCCGGATTGGCGTGGATCGCGCGCTTTATCACGTCGCAAAGGAGACTGCTTTTCGAGCCGGATCCGATATAGTTTTTCAGGAGAGCCATTTTTATGGCCGATTTATAGGGGCTGGAGATAGCTTTATTAAACTGCCAGAGCAAAGCCCCGAAAAGCTCGCCAGTGGAAATCGTTTCTATATTTCCAAGATCGACAACTTCGTTTTTATCGATCTCGCCTTCTGCATACATCTTTTGGGCGTGCTCCTCATACTCCTTATCCGTAAGCCCGGCTGGCAATACCCACCATAGCGGGTCTTTTCCCGTTACAAGGATCGCGGTCCGGTAAAACTCCTCTTTAAGGATGAGGGCCTGGGACGAGCCGGCCGATTCCTTGTCCGAATCGCCGAAATAATTGTCTCTGGTTTTTTCCTTGTCCGACGGGAAAAAATGAATCTCCACTTTTTTTCTTTCAGCCCACTTTTCGATATCCCGAAGTTTTTTCTTGAGGGCGTTAAGCTCCTTTTTCGAAAGCTTCGACTCGTCTATAACGACCCAATAGTCGAAGTCGGAGTTTTTCGTCTGCGCCACAGAGCCGATCGAGCCCATTAACAAAAGAGATTCTATCTGGGAGCTGATGACCGGTTTGCCGGCCCTGTATTTAAAAAGATCGAAAGCGGGGATGAGCCGCCGCACAAAGTTTAAATCTTCGTCCGATGGCTCGTAACGGAAAATTCCTCCGCATTCTGGACACCCTTGTATATAACCTGGTAAATCGGGATGGTTGTTGTGTAGCAGGAACGGGACGACACAAAACGCCAGCTTGGACGGCTGGGGGCTTATCTCAAGGGCTCTTTTAATCCTGTTATCACTATAGGCGCGCCAGGCCCGGCGGTTTTGAACATATGAGACACGTTTCATACAGGGGGAATTCGCTAAAGTTTGGCCACTTTTTCATATGACCGTCCTTCACACTCCGATATATACTCGTCGGCCTTGAAGGCGGCGATGGCCGCGTCCCCCACCGCTGTGGAGACCTGGCGAAGAGGCGTGACCCGGCAGTCGCCTGCGGCGAAAACACCGGGAATCGAAGTGGCCATGTTCACGTCCGTTATTATAAATCCTTGATCGTCTTTTTTACAGTCTACAAAGCCGGTATTGGGATTGATTCCCACAAAAACGAAAATTCCGTCTACCTCCAGGTCTTTCATCTGGCCCGACTCGATATCTTTTATTCTAAGCCCGGTCACGCCTGAATCGTCCCCCAGCGCTTGCTCAACACTGCTTTTCCAGCAAAACTCGATATTCTCCCTGGACATGATTCTGTCTTGAAGCACCTTTTCCGCCCGAAACCGGTCGCGCCTGTGGATATGATAAATTTTGCCGACAATCCTGGAAAGAAAGATCGACTCCTTCACCGCCGTGTCTCCTCCTCCTATCACCGCCACCGGCTTGTTCCGGTAAAAGTTGCCATCACATGTGCCGCAAGTGGAGACACCGCGCCCCATGAACTCCATTTCGCCCTTGAATCCCAGATGTTTCGGCTCCGCGCCGGAGCAGATGACAACCGTTTTGGTTTTAATGGGATCCTTGGCGGTATGAATCACAAGCCCCTCGTCCCCGGTTTCGATTTTTTTAACGTTGGCGAAAACAAGCTCCGCTTTCACCGACTTGGCGTGATCCTCAAAATTTTTCATTAAATCCGGGCCTGATATTGATGGGAACCCAGGATAATTCTCTATAATGTCGGAGACGGCTATCTGCCCGCCGATACCCAGTTTTTCTAAAATTACGGTTTTAAGACCGGCCCGAATGGCGTAAATGGCCGCGCAAATCCCTCCCGGCCCCCCTCCTATAACAACGCAATCGTACATTTTCTACTGCCTATTCAAAGATTATTCCACTTATTCTTGCGAGGAGTACCGCTCCTCTTTCCATGGATCTCCATGGTTATGGTAGCCGTTTGCTTCCCAAAACCCTCTCTGATCTGAACCAAGAAACTCTATGCCTCTAACCCATTTGGCCGATTTCCAGGCGTATAGTTTCGGGACAACCAGCCGCAGTGGAAAACCATGCTCTTTAGTGAGATCGGCTCCGTCCCATTTTCTCGCGAAGATAATATCATCATCGAGAAATTCGGTCAGCGAAAGGTTGGTAGTATAACCTTGTTCGCAATGGATGAGAACGAACTTCGCCTCCGGTTTTAAAACCGCCAGATCGACGACCGTCCGGCTTTTCACACCTTCCCATATATTATCAAACCGGGACCAGGTTGTTACACAATGAAAGTCGGCTGTGATACGGTCATGCGGCAATTTAAGAAATTGTTCATAGCTTAACGCCATTTCCCGCTCCACAAGGCCGAAAATCCTGAAATCCCATGAGTTCGCGTCGAAATCGGGGATACCGCCGCAGTGCAAAACAGGGAAATCCTCTGTTAAATCCTGTCCGGGGGGCAATCTTGGATCAGTCATTTCGCGTATCCGCCTTTTGATGACCCCCATTCTCTTCGCCGCTTTTCTTTTTGCTCTTGATTTGCTTGTAAATCGCCGGGATCAGGGCGATAACCCCCAGGAGCGCAAAAGAAATATAAAACCCCGCTCCTATTTTACCTCCCGACGCCGCCTGCGCCGCTTTGGAGGCGGCGTTTGCGAAAACGAAACTGGCCGGAATTATTCCTATCGCGGTTCCGATAAAATAATCACGGAACCTGACTTTAGTCAGGCCCGAAGCGAAATTTATCCCGTTGAAAGGGAATACGGGAACGAGCCTGATAAAAAGAATAAAATAGAGCCCGTTGGTTTCGATGCCCTTGTCGAGTTTTTCAAACCAGTTGGCCTTGCCGAACATCCCGGATATAAAATCGCGGGCCAGAAACCGGGACACCACAAAAGCCCCGCACGCCCCCAGCGTGGCGCCAATCACAATGAGAAGGGTTCCAAGGTAACTGCCGAACACAACGCCGCCTATAATTGTCAGGATGGTGCCCGGAACGCCCAGCGTCGTCGCCAGGCCGTAAAAGACGACGTATCCTACTGGCGCGAAAGCGCCCAGCCGGTTGAGCGTGGTTTCGATATATTCCCTGCTGAAATAGAGACCGATGTTTGTCCATTTAAACACCGCCACGACGGCCAGAACCAGGATTATGAAAAAGAAAAGCTTGGCTGTGGAGCGGCCTTTTTTTGACTGGCTGTCCTGGGATTTTGAAACCACTGCTCGACTTTGCCGTCCAATCTAAAATTTATGACTACCTGGAATCGTGAGTTTATCATACTCCCATCTCCCCCGCGTCCCGGTTTTTTGTTTCGCTGTAAAGTCAAATACCGTTACAATACGGAGGTAGCTACAAACCATCGTTTAAGGCATACCTTTAGAATGATTGTCTGTTTTCCAGGAGTTATTGATAAATGGCTATAGAAGTAATCGCGCTTAACGTCGGGCCGCTCGAAGTGAATTGTTACATAATCGGTTGCGGCGAGCATAAAGCCTGCGCCGTTTTCGATCCCGGCGACTCTTCGCAGAAAATCCTTGAAACGATAGAGAAAAAAAACTGGTCGGTCCTGCAGATAATCAACACTCACGGACACGCGGACCATACCGGAGCCAACGCGAAGATAAAAGAGGCCACAGGAGCGAGTATCGGCATTCACAAAGACGACGCCGAGCTTTTGACCCACCCTGAAATGCAGGGTATGGCCGGATATCTTGGGCTTGGCGAGTCGCCTAAAGCCGATATCCTGTACGAAGAAAACCAGGTTATCTCCATTTGCCCCTGCCTTGAGTTCAAGGTGTTGAGCGCTCCGGGCCACTCTCCGGGCGGCGCCTGCTTTTTGTTCGATAACAGCGTTGTGACAGGGGATACCCTGTTTAATATGTCTATAGGGCGCTCCGACCTCACCGGGGGAGATCAGAAAAAATTAATGGAGTCGATAAGGCAAAAGCTTCTTGCCCTGCCGGACGAAACAAAAGTATATCCGGGGCATGGCGAGGCCACCACCATCGGGTTTGAGCGGGCTAACAACCCTTTTATAACCGGAGACAGTTACTAAAAGCGGTGGCGGATGTTTGTTAAGACTTCTAAATTTTCAGGACGAATTTCATTGTACGCCGTTTTTGCTTTCGCCGTCTTGCTGGCTGTGGCTCCAGCCTGCGGAAAAAAAGGCGGGGGAGGGGGGCAGACCGGGCCGACACTCGGCGTAAATATGTGGATAGTCGATATCGACGATTACCAGGGGGAGAGCGATCCTAACTTTGTGGCCATTATCGACGAGTTCAAAAGGCTTTTCGGGGAAACCGGTATAAGTGTGGGCGAAGTCGTTGTCAGGGAGTTGACCGGGCCCAAAGCGCGCAGTCTCAGTTTTATTGATTTGTACAGCGATCCGAACGAAAATGGCCTTCCGGACGACATGGAGGAGCTTTTTAAAATGTCGTCCGCGGCGGACAGGCAATACCTGAACATATTTTTTGTAAACGCCATTTTTCCTTTGGGGGTTATCGGGTTGTCCAGCTCAATAAACGGGCCGGCTGAAAACGGAACCAATAGATCGGGCGTACTCATAAATACTTTCGGCGGATTCAGAAATTTGTCTGAGGCCGACCTGAAGATGCAAGGAGAGACGATAGCCCATGAAGCTGGTCACTATCTGGGCCTTTACCATACCACGGAAAAAAACGGACACGAATTCGACCCGTTTGCGGATACGCCGGAGTGCCCTGCGGAGGAGAACGATCTTAACCTGGACGGATTGGTGAGCGCGGACGAATGCGAAAACCTGGACGGGCCGAACCTTATGTTCTGGCTGGCGGCGAAATACGCCCAGGAGACGATGAGCCCGATGCAAAATCAAGAGATGATAAAACATCCGCTTGTACGGTAAATTTAGGATATGGTGGCCCAACGTATTATCAGTCGCCAGACAGATATTGACTACGAGATAATACTCTTGCGAGCCGAAGAAGCGGCCCGAAAAGCGGGCATCGACTTAAGATACGAAAACCTGGCCGATGACGAGATAAATATCGGCTCCGGTCTATGCAGGATACACAGCCAGCCGTCGCTTATTATCGATAAGAGGCTTGATCCAAAGAGAAAGCTTTTTATCATCGCAAAAGAGCTTTCCAAAATCGACACCGATTCGATTTATCTTCCTCCGCTCATCCGCGAACTCATCGAGACAATGAGAAAATGACCCGGCCGGATAGTTCGATACGCGACCGGGTGGAGGCGGTAATGCGCGGTCACGAAAATCCGGGGGCATGGGGCGCGCCTCTTTTTGTCGCGGAAAAAGTTTACGGGCTGGGCGTAAAAGCGAGAAACGCGCTGTACGACCTTCATGTTTTAAAGCCGCAGGAGGCTCCGTGCAAAATAATAAGCGTAGGCAACTTAACCGTGGGAGGGACGGGCAAAACCCCTTTTGTCATGCTGATGGCGGAAAAATTAAGAGCCACAGCGCCGGATAACTGGTCTTTTGGCATTCTCTCGCGAGGGTATGGCGGAAAGGCGGCGTCGGGGGTTCATGTTGTTTGCGATGGCTCCGCGCTTGGCGCCGGGCCGCCTGTCAGCGCCGACGAGCCTTATATGCTGGCCAGAAAACTTGGCGTTGTTCCGGTTGTATGCGCGCCCAAACGGATAGAAGGAGCGGTTGAGCTTGTTGAGCGGTTCAAAGTTGACGCCATAATTATGGACGATGGATTTCAGCATCGCGCCATAAGCCGTGATCTGAATATATTACTCGTCGATGCGTTGAATCCATTTGGTAACGGTCATCTGTTTCCAAGAGGAGTGTTGCGAGAGCATGTGAGCGGGATAAAAAGAGCCGATCTCGTGGTCATCTCCGGCGCTTCCGGCTTAGGCGAAGGAGAGCGTGGCGAATTGACGGCCCGGATAGGCGAGCTTGCGCGAGAAGATGTGGATATAATCGCGGTGGAGGGGCAAATTACCGGCTTTGAGGATATGGAGGCAAATCCCGCTCCGCCGCCGGACGCTCCGGTCTATGCCTTTTGCGCCGTCGCCAATCCCGACTATTTCAAAGACTCTTTGGAAAAAATGAATATCAAGTTAGCCGGTTTCAGGGCGTTTGGGGATCACCACTGGTTTTCGGATGAAGAGATAGAACGGATACGCGCCGACGCTGTTGGTTGCCAAGCGTCCGCTATAGTAACGACACAAAAAGACGCCGTAAGGCTGATTGACAGGTATAAAAAGCTTGGCCTTCCCTTGAAAATCGCGGTCTGGAAGATGGAGATCACCGAAGGCGGAGAAAAACTGGACTTGGCTATTTCTGAAATTATCAGCTGAAACAATTGAACACCCCCTCTAATCAGGGGGAGAGATTTTGTGCGCCGGTCATTTAACTGCGCCGGTCATTTGACTGTACCAGTCAGTACGACTGTGCCAGTCACGGGCCCACCCGTGACGGAGCGCGCATCCTGTGATCGAGCGGGGGCGCATGACTCTCACGGAGCCAAATGATCCGGGTCTGCCTGGATTCCGGGTCAAGCCCGGAACGGCCAATGATTAGAAGTTCTTAGATACAAGTAAAAGCAAAGGTTATGTGGTAAAATCTAAACCTTTGAAAACGGCGGCTTATACCTTGCGTTTAACACATTTAATTTTTTAGCGGTTGTTTATGATATCAGTTCGAGCCCCCAGCGCGTATCTTGCGCTTGTCATGCTGTTAATACAGCTGGCCTCGTGTGGATCGGGCGGAGGGGGCGGCGGCGATGGCTCCAGCTCATCTGCACGATACGTGGACGCGGTTACTCCATCGGACGGCTCCGGAATAAACTATGGCGCTTCACCCACGTTTATTATCCACAACGCGAGCACAGCCCGGAACGGAAGCGGCGTCTATGAAATTGTTATTTATAGCGACGGCGGGGCGGTAAATGTTTTGGCCAGTGTCTCCGGTATTTCAGAAGACGATAATGGATTGGCCGTATGGACGCCCGGTCTTGCTTTTGACGAGAGCAGGCAGTACTGGTGGAAATGGAAAGCTGTATTTGGCGCCGGAAGCGGAGCTAAAAACGCCGAGTCGGATCTGCTCAAATTTTTTGTAGTTAAAAGTGACGCGGGGCAGGGCGTAAGCCCAAGGAGCGGAGGGTATATGGATGTAAATAGCGCGTCCTTTCCGGTTTTTGCAGTATTCAACGCCTATACCCTGCCAAACGCGAATGTGACATACGACATGGAGCTTTATTCCGATCCCGAACTAACCGCGCTTACGGCTTATGTCTCAGGAGTTACACAAGACGACAGCGAGGCGTACACAACTTTTTTCCCCGGAGTGACGCTTGATTCGGGCCGGACATACTATTGGCTGGCTCGACCGGTTATTGGCGGCCAGCCGTTAAACTGGCGCGGAGTATATACGTTCACGGTAAAAAATCTTTGCGAGATATCCGGCTCCAGTTACGCCCAGAACGCGATCTCATTCACCAGAGGAGAGGAATGTAGCCTGATAGCATTTAACGATCCGGCCCAGGCGCTTGGCTCGCCGAACGGCTCTGGCCATGATCCGGCGAATTATCGCGGATTTATCTCCCTTTCCCGTGGTGGATCGATCGTGCTGGAAATGGGAAGGACAATAATAAACAGGCCGGGAAATGATTTGAGAGTATGGGAGTATGTCTCCACCGAAGAGCTTGAAGCGTTTGCCGGACAATCGGAGATCGGCCCCTGGTTTTCGTTGGGTGTCGAATGGTGCGGCGATTTTTGCGATTTCGATCTTGGGAAAGCCGGGCTTAACTACGCGCGTTTTATAAAAATAATGGATGTGTCATCTCTGGCGGGAGGTTGCTACGAAACCGCAGGCGCGGACATCGACGCTGTTTACGCTCTTGGCGCCGCGTCGAGTTCGAGCCAGTGCGAGGTGTTTTAAGAAGATCGTTATGAAAATATGGAATATTAGCGCCCTGGTTTTTCTTCTCCTGTTTTTATCGATGGCCTCTCTTTCCGGCTGTGGATCGGGCGGAGGAGGGGATGGCTCTAGTAGCGGCTCTGGCTCTGTTGCGACGCATTCCGTTCCCTCATGGATGATCGGCTCATGGCAGGTCATACGTCTGCGGCTGGGAGATGACGTATCTTCGCAGAACATGATTTTGACTGTAACCGAAACAGGATTCGAATATCACTACCCCGGTTGCGATGTACATGGAACGCTATCGATGGATAGCCAGACTCCATATTACGCCAGTAATGAATATACGCTTTTGATGACTTTCGTTGATTGCCCTGTGTCAACGTGGGATATACCGAGTTTTGAGGGAGCCACCGACGAAGGTCATGTATGGGCGGATACAGGAGCGAGCAAGTTTTTCAGGATATCGGATTTATACGGCCAGTTTACCTGGGTGTATATCAGGCTATAAATAACTGCCGACGCTTTGTTGTACCATAAAAATCAGCGTGTCGAAAGAATTTCCATAAATGGCTTTATTTAAAAGAAAAATTGTGATTCCCGCCTGGCTCAGGTTTTTTCTCTCGGTGGCCATTATTGCCTTTTTGTTCAAGAAGGTGGATATTACCCATTTTTCCTCAATTATTTCACAGGCGATTCCGGGCTGGTTGCTGGCGGGGCTTTGTCTGATATTTCTGGAGCAACTTGCGGTCTCGATCGCATGGAGAGCCATGCTCGCATCGAAAGGATATAAAGTCCCGTTTCGGAAAATGTTGCATATAATAATCGTGTCGAATTTTATCGGCTTTGTATTTCCATCTACGGCAGGGGCGGATGTGGTTCGGGTAATGGGATTGTCCAAATACATATCCAGCCCGTCGGACGCTTTTTCCTCTATGGTTATTTTCAGGGTCTCAGGGTATCTCCTGATGTTTACCATAGCGCTGATATCGGCTACTTTTTTCGCCGACAGACTGCCGGACACCCCTGTGATCAAGTCGATTTCAACGGCGCTTATTATCGGTTTCTCCATCCTGTTTTTAGCGTTTTTGTTTTCCGGAACCGTAGTGCGCCTGCTTAGCGGCGCGCTTAAAGGAGCCAGGATGGCGGGACTGCGCTCCAGGATAGAAACACTTTATAAGGCTTTCATATTTTACCTCGGCCACAAAGGCGCCATGACGGTGGCGTTCGCCGGGGCGTTGTTCATGCAACTGGAGCGGATACTTTATGTTTATGTCGTCTCTCTTGCGCTTGGGCTAAAAGTAGACCCGGCGACGTTGTGCCTTTTTGTCCCGATTATAATGGTTTTGACCCTGATCCCGGTCTCCATATCGGGAATAGGAGTTCGGGAAGGCGGATTTGTTTTTCTGTTCGGTTACGCCGGGCTTAGCGCGGCCCAGGCGATGAGCCTTTCGATCTGCGGGTTCGCCCTCAGTCTTGTTTATGTTCTTTTGGGGGGAGTGGTTTACTGGTTGTTCGGTTTTCCCGGCGGCGAGTCTGTGAGCGAACTCAAGGACAAACAACCTGCCGCGTAAAAGATTTTTAGTGAATGCCACGAATATGCTCTCAAAATTGAAAAACTGGTTTGCAAACGCCGGGCTGGCGCTCATAAGCGTGGTTATATGCCTTGCCATAGTCGAGATATTAGTCCGGGTTTACGTTCCGACATGGTACCCCCGCTACTCTTTCATCGCCGATCCCGATCTGGGATATATAAACACGCCTAACCATTCTTTCAGGCTTAAAAGCGGTGAGTTTGATATTTCCTCCACAACAAACAGACACGGATTCCGCGATGATTCATTTGAAAGAGACGGGCGAGAAGTTATTATGGCGCTTGGTGATTCGTTCACCTGGGGGTTTGGCGTGGAATATGACCAGATATTTTTAACACAGCTTGAAAAAGAAACAGGAATGCGGATCATAAAGACTGGTGTGTGCGGATACGGAACCGTTCACGCCGCCAGGCTGTTTAAGAGAGAATGGAAAACCTTCGAGCCGGATATTGTTCTTCTCAGCTTTTTTATCGGAAACGATTTTTATGAAAACACCGGTACGCACAACCTGACGGTGATCGATGGCTGGTTCCGGGAAATCCCAAAGGGCGATAGCTCGCTTGCGTACACAACCGTGACATGGCTCAGGGGAAAGCTCAGGCTGGTGGAGCTTGTGATAGGGAAAATTAAAAGCTCCATTACACTATACGATATGGTCTCAAGGTTTGGTTTTGCCAAAGGAGAGCTGATTGGCGAGATAGACCTTTTTAAAACAGAAGAGTCCCCTCCGGTGACGAAAGCGTATAAGCGGACTTTTGAGATCATCGCGGAGCTTGGCCGGGAAGTTAAAAACTCCGGCGCGAAGCTTATTGTGGTCATTATACCGACAAAAAACCAGATCGATCAGGAGTTGTTCGCCGCCGAGATTAAAAGAGCCGGGAAGGATATATCCGGGTATGATCTAAAAGCGCCCAACAGGAGGCTGATGGCCATGCTTGACGAGTTGAGCATAGCTTACATAGACCTGACGCCGGGATTTCGGGATCGGCGAATGAAAAGTCCCGCCTCGAAACTCTACTTCGCCATTGACAGGCACTGGAACAGTGAAGGCCACGATTTAGCGGCCAGCCTGCTGGCGAAAACCATAAAGGGCATTTAATAATAACCATGAAAGATAGAGACGGCGCAGGCTTTCCTCCTGTATCGGTGGGGATAATAAACTATAACGGGACAAGCGCGCTTAAGAGAACCTTCGACTCCATATACAACAGCGATTATCCGTCTATGGAGATTTTGATGGTTGATGATTGTTCGACCGATGACAGCGTAGCTTTGGTCAGGGAAAAATATCCGGATGTGTCGGTGCATGAGCAGGCTCAAAATATGGGCCCCAACGCCGCGCGTAACCGCATTTTAAACAGCGCGAAAAACCCGATCGTGTTTGTAAGCGATAACGATGTGAGCCTTGCCCCGGACTGCCTGAAGCTTCTGGTGGAGACGATGACCGCCGACCCTTCTGTCGGCGTCGCCACCCCGATGGTGCTCGACGCCGATGACAAGAGAAAAATATATTCCAACGGCGCGTCTCTTCATTACGTCTGTTTTGGCATAGTCCCTTTGCGGCACACCCATATCCCCTCCGGGCTCGATTTAAGCCCGCGAACGTCCGTCTGCGGCTCCGGTGGAATCATGCTGATACGCAAATCCTCAGCCGAGGGCATAGGCGGGTTCGACGAGGATTTCATCTTCGGATACGACGACGGCGAGTTTACATACAGGGTATCGGCAAGCGGGATGAAGGTTATGCAGGTTCCCAAAGCCAAAATATATCATATCGAAAAAACGGGGCGGCCAAAAAATATACTCAGGCGCCAGATACGTGGAAGATGGAACCTTATCCTCAAAGCATATTCATTCAGGTCGCTTGTTTTGTTAAGCCCGGCGCTTCTGTTTTTTGAGTTCGCTCAATTTTGTTTTCTCGCCCTTAAAGGGTCGGCGGGAGAATGGTTTAAAGGCATGGGCCTTGTGGCGGGGGACTTTGGCAAAATAACGCTTAAAAGGAAAAAAGTACTTCTCGCCAAAAAAGCGCCTGACAATGAACTGCTAACGACAGGCGAGATATACATGTTTTCGAACAGGCTGGGCGGCGGCGTCATGGCGTCGCTGAAATATATTATGGAAAAACTGCTAAGCGGGTACTGGCTGATTGTCAGACCGTTTCTTACGAAATAGCGTTAAAAAGTTACGTGAAAACAGTTGGCTCAATTACGGGGCCGGATCGATGGAAACGCTATCGGCGTAAAATCTCGACTTGCCGTTATAAATCACCTTGAACTCGATGACATCTTTTCTTTTCAATGAAAAACGAAGAGCCACTTCGCCATACTTGTCCGGCGCCGGAAGATCGCCAATATAAATTTCACGCTCAGCTATTGTTTTATTTTCATTTCTGGAAATGACGGCGATTTTGGCCAGCAGGTCGTCCTTCCCGGCAGGTGACGACTTAAGGCGGAGCCGTGCCGTGTAATCGCCCGCCTCGTATGACCTGAAAGGCCCTATCATCATGGCGTCATTCGGGTCGCGCAAAGGGGATGACATTATCGCTTTTCCGCCCCGCGCTTCCCTATCCTCTATTATTCTCCCGGTATAGAACATCCGCTCCGCTTCGAAATCAAGCAGGGGATCGGCCTGGTCCGCCCGTATGATATAAACATTGTCTACGAAAACCGGCGCTCTTCCCATAAGGTATGTTCGAAACTCCAGTATCCACGGCTTGTCCGGCGTAAGAGTAAATTCCAGAGTGAAATCCTGATAACGGTCAGAGGTTTCAAAATCTGAGGCGTTGATAACTTTTTCGGCGATTACGATCCGGCCCTCGTCCGAAGCCACGTCTATTTTCGCCACCGGCGCGGCGGAATCGTTGTCAGAGGATTTTATCCTGAACACCGCCCTGTAAGCCCCTGATGGAAAAGTTCTGTATGGCCCCTGGTTGAGTATCAGCTCGCCTTTCGCCTCTTTTTTTGGAAACCCGGCCATCGCCAGCCCATTGGACGCCTCCGGGTCTTTCACCCGCTCGCCATTAACCGCGCCCAGATGGTCTACCTGATAAAAGTTTCCGACAGGCGAGGTTGTTTTCGTCTTCGCGGCGGCGCCCGGTTTGTCGTTCAGCTTGAAAAGCCAGAGCGGCTCATTTTTCTCGATAAGGGTCAGGTATGGCGACGTCAACAGCTGGTTAAGAGCGAACGAGGAAGGATAGGCCGAGATTTTCCCCGGATAAGCCTCTTCGTGAAAAACAATAAGTCCGACGTTGAGGTCACGCAAAATTTTCATATGCTTTTCGGTCAGATCGCCAGAATCGAGCGGCCACAGTTTTTTAAAAACGTTATCTATATACGCCCTGGACACAACAGGGGAATATCCGTTTATCGATGGTACGCGGCTTTGCAAGGTGTAGTAGATATATATAGACGACCAGGAGCTTTCCCCAGGCCAGATGGGAAGGTCGAGAACATATTTCCCGTCCGCCTCTTTGGCTACCCGCCTGTAGATTTCGTTATTTTCGTCCAGAAGGCTTATCCCTATATTCGCTTTGGGATGGTAGTCAACGGCTACAACGGCCAGCAAAATCGCGGCTATAACCATCGCCTTCGGTTTTGTCATGGCCCAGACGATAGAGTAGCCGACCAGCGGCGATAAAACTGTGACCACTAATACCATTATTTTCGCGGGAGTCCTGGAAAAGCTGAAGTAGGGGAAATAATTGTAGAAAACAGAGTAGAGAGGAATCGTATCGTCAAGCGTGGCTCCGAACGCCAGGGTGTATGTGACTATAAACACGACGCCGAAAAAAAGAGCGTCCCTTTTTTTTATTTTCGACTGTGTTGACAATAAACCGAACGCAAGCCCCGCCAGAGCCGCGATTAACGCGAACCCGATATACATGCTCCACCCTAACTGCCAGTCCCAAAGAGCGGACAGGGTGGGAGAGTAAAGCTTGATTTCAGCCATAGTCCGCCCCCCGGCAAAGGATGATTTTCCGACGACCGAAGATTTGAATTTAAGCATGTTCCAGACGACCGCCAAAAGCCCCAGCGCGAAAGGAATTCCAGCGACTGCAAGCCGACGGATTTGATTTTTGCCTTCGCTCCCGGAGTTTAGCGAGCTCCAAACGCTGGGGATCAGCCGCCACGGAATGTAAACTATTAGAAACATCAGCAGGTAGTAGGCGAAATAACCATACTGCACAGAAAGCGCGAACGCCGATAATCCCCCATACGCGGAATAAGCGGCGCTACGGCGGGAGACGGCCCTGTCGAAAAAGAAAAGCGTAAGTGGAACCAGAAAAATGGCGTGCCCGGCCGGGTGCCCCCCCAAAAGCTCGACGAACCGGACGGGGACAAAATTAAAAACGAATCCCCCGGCCAGCGCAGGCAGACGGGAGCCTGTAAGCTGATATACCCACAGATACATCGACAGGCCGCACAAACCGAAAGAGAGGATTACGAGAATGTTATACGCCATCGGCTCCGATATGAACGAAAAGGGAAGATAAAAAATCGATATCGGCAGGAAATAGGTTGTCTCCCTGAAAGGCGTGAATATGGTGGCGAACTCGAACGGATTGGAAAACCACTCGATTGCTCCCGTAACAGCAAGTTTAAGAAGGCCTATATGATAGTAGGCCTGCAGATGGTCGCCATGGAGCATATACAAGATTTTCCGCGCCGGGTCTGGATAGTAGGCGTATGGGATTCCCTCAAAGAAATAGGAGGCTAAAGGCCAGGTGTAAACAAGGCCAAGAAGAGAGAAAAGGGCGAAAATCCCGGTTTTATAGAGAGGCTCTGATGCTTTAGTCACGATTATTAAGGTTTATAATCCGCCGCTTTCGTTTCACAAATAAACAATTGGTCATTATACTTCCGATTGCGTCAGGCTTCCAAGTCGGTTTGAGGGAACCTCTAATAATCCATTTCTGCTACAATCGGCTGTAAAAGGCGCCATGCTTCGTTGTCGAGTCAAAATCGTCCTCAGCGTAGTTATTACTACGCTTGCGGCTATTTTGTCTCGCCTTCTTACCTGACGGCTTTTCGCTCGATTTCGCTACGAAAGCAATTATTACAGGCTCCCTTAAATGTTACGTATGATGGATCAGCAAGTTAAAAATCTGGTAAAAGCGATTTTCCCTCCTGGCGATGTGTCGGACGAGCCGGAGGATATTCTGGCCTACGGATTCGACGCGACAGGAAAAGAAAGCGCGCCGGAGCTTGTCGCCTTTCCCCGTTCGCCGGAGCAGGTGAGCCAGACGCTCAAGCTTGCGAACGAGCGCGGATTTACGGTTACCGCCAGAGGCGCCGGAACAGGATTTGTTGGCGCGTCCATCCCGGTTCGGCATGGTGTCGCGCTTGTGATGACCAGGATGAACCGTATTCTCGAAATCGACAGGGACAATTTTACCGCCCTGGTGGAGCCGGGTCTTGTGACGGGCCGGTTCCAGAAAGAGGTGGAAAAACTGGGTCTTTTTTATCCGCCCGATCCGGCTTCTTTAAACGTCTCCACGCTCGGCGGAAATATCGCCATGGGCGCAGGAGGGCCACGGGCGGTGAAATATGGCGTGACCAAAGACTACGCGCTGGGGCTGGAGGTGGTTTTGCCCACAGGGGAAATTATCCAGACAGGAGCGCAAACGGTAAAAAGCGTGGTCGGATACGATTTTACGCGCCTTATGGTCGGCTCGGAGGGGACGCTGGGGATAATAACAAAGATCAGGTTGCGCCTTTTGCCCAAACCGGAGACGGCGCGAACCATGCTCGCCATGTTCGATTCCGTCAACGACGCGGCGATGGCTGTCGCCAGAATTACGAAGGAAGGAATAATTCCCCGGACTCTTGAGTTTATGGATAAAAACTCGATTCAAGCGGTAGAAAAATATATCCACGCCGGTCTTCCCGCCAATGCTGAGGCCCTGCTTCTTATCGAAACGGACGGCGCGAAAGAACTGGCCGAAAAAGAGATAAATATAATAAAGGATATATGCTCTCAACTGAACTCAACCCAACTGCGTGTCGCCAAAGATGAAACCGAGCGGGAGACGTTGTGGAAAACCCGCCGGTCGCTTTCTCAAGCCATAAGCCGGATCAGCCCTACGAAAATAAATGAGGATATAACCGTGCCGCGCTCGAAAATTCCTGACCTGATCTCGAAACTTTCGGAGCTGGCCGATAAAGTGAACCTGCCGATAGTCAATTTCGGCCACGCAGGCGACGGTAACATTCATGTGAACGTGATGACCGATAAAAACAACAAAGAAGAGTACGCGAGGGCGTTAGGAGCGGTTGACGAAATATTCGCCATATGTCTCGGTCTTGGTGGCACAATATCTGGAGAGCATGGTATCGGGTTGGAAAAAGCCAGATATCTGGAGTCGGAAGTCGGGAAGGCGGGGATCGATCTTATAAAGCGGGTAAAAATCGCGTTTGATCCCAATAACATTTTAAATCCGGGTAAAATAACGCCTGAGGGAGCATAGGAGATATTATGGATGTTCTGATTTTAGTCGGCTCCGAATCCGATCTCGATGTCGCAGGGGAGGTCACGAAGGTTCTGGACAGGTTTGGAGTGGAATACGAGCTTCATATCGCCTCGGCCCACCGGTCGCCGGATAAGGTGAAAAATCTGGTAACGCGCGCGGATACCGAAGGCGCCAAGGTCATAATAGCCGGGGCGGGCATGTCGGCGCATCTGGCCGGAGTAGTCGCATCGATCACGCTTTTACCAGTCATAGGGATTCCAATCTCCGCAGGCCCTCTAAACGGAGTAGACGCTCTTTACTCTACGGTGAACATGCCGGGCGGTGTGCCGGTGGCCACAGTTTCTATAGGCAAAGCAGGGGGAAAAAACGCGGCTCTGCTCGCGCTCAGGATTATCGCGGTGGGGGATGAAAGCTTAAGATCAAAACTTTCCAGTTACACAAAAGAAATGGCTCAAGCCGTCGAAGACGCAGACGCAAGGTTGCAAAACAAAAAATAGACCAGCCTTTACGCCCGCCCTTGACGGGAGGGGTGGCTGGGCCACGCCCAGGCGGGGAGGGTGATCTTTTCTCCGCCCCCTCACTCTGCCCTCTCCCGCAAAGGGGAGAGGGAATAAAACTCCTCCCCCAAGCCAAAGGCTGTGGGGGAGGCCGGGAGGGGAAAGACGAAGGGTAAAAGAGCCCCGATATGTCATCGCGAGGACTGAGGAGCAGGCCGTGGCGATCTCAGGCCGAGATGAGATTGCCGAGCCCCCTCACGGAGTTTATGTTTTTTATTGATTTGAAAAAAACATTTATCCTGAGTCCTTCGATGCTCAGGATAAAAGCCACGAAGGGCAATGACAGGGGGTCGTCTGCGGCTTTTTTTACTGGGCACAACGGAACCCGAAGTAGATGTACCGATTATCCGGCAAGCTCCTAATACGATTGGAGGCGCGGACGTGGATAGGAGCATGAACCAGCCCCCGCCCCGAAGAACACGCCTACTTCCACTTGACGGCCCTTTCGGATTCCGTTCAGGACTGTTCTTGTAATAGTTCTTACCATACCTGTCGCTCACCCATTCCCATACGTTACCGCTCATATCATATAAACCAAGGCCGTTAGGACGAAAACTGCCTACCGATATTGTCTTTTTTCTGTAACGGCCACTACGCGAATATGTAAAATATACATAACTACTTATATATAAAAGAAATACGTATATCTATTTTTCTAATGGGACAGATAGCGGAAAAATTCGGGGTTTTGCAATAAAATCAGAACACGGATTGAGTAAATACTCCGTGCGGTTTGGCCTCAAAAGATTTTTTTTGATTTGTTATGCATAAGCGCCCCACCAGCGTCCCATTGCTCTAAATTCTTCAGTGGGGACACTTGGAGATTTATACGGATGAACTCGATTCCAGCCTGCTATTACTGGTTAAAAATGGTGCCGGGAGCGGGAATCGAACCCGCACAGAGCTTTGCTCCGGGGGATTTTAAGTCCCCAGCGTCTACCAGTTCCGCCATCCCGGCCGCGAAGCCATGCATTTTACCACGTCT
>UOGA01000045.1_pt1 | contig 22060 bp, 18 predicted proteins | sample 1989841 | NCBI WGS metagenome assembly UOGA01 (sample SAMEA4712198, study PRJEB27164) | hydrothermal vent metagenome | biome: marine basaltic hydrothermal vent biome; feature: marine hydrothermal vent; material: mineral | place: Pacific Ocean | collected 2011-06-14/2011-07-23 | depth 1691 m | reverse complement strand
TTCGGCGAACAGGGCTTGATGACGGCGGCGGCGTATAACCTGATGCGTATAAGCCGCATGGTGACGTAAGAACGAGGGACAGAGGCGAAGTTAAACTGCTGAAGCCAGCTAAGGCTGGTTGGCAAAAGGCGGCTTCAAACGAGACTGATGAGAAAGGTATAAAAAACGTGAGAATAATTGGTGTATCGGTAATTAAAAACGAATCGGACATTTTGGAGACGTTCGTCCGGCATAACCTGGGATATCTGGACGCATTGGTAGTCCTGGAAAATAAAAGCTCCGATAAATCGAGACAGATACTTGAAAGACTTGCTCTGGAGGGTTTGCCTCTGATAATTCTGGACGATCCCGAAATAGCGCATAAGCAGTCGGAAAAGCTGACCGGTCTTATCAAAAAAGTGGCTGGGATTTATAATCCGGACTGGATTATACCTCTCGACGCGGACGAATTTTTAAATCCCAACGAGGGGGAGACGATGGAAAGCGTCCTGGCCGATCTTCCGGAGGGGAGCGTCGGCCAGATGCAATGGCGAACATATGTCCCCACCGCCAGCGACGATTCCGGGGAGAAAGACGTAGTAAAGCGAATCAAGAACAGGCGCGCGATGGAATTTTGCAAGTATTACAAAGTCATCATTCCCAAATCGGTGTTTAATGAAAAGCCTTTCATTGTTAATGATGGAAGCCACGCCGTGCGTAGCGGCGATGAGAGCTACCGGTTCGACCACTATATTGTTAACGCGCTTTCATTGGCTCATTTCCCGGTAAGGTCGTCTGACCAGGTTTTGACAAAAGCCTTGGTCGGATGGCTGGCGCTGTTATGCCATTCAGACCGGGCCGGGAGCGGCTGGCACTGGCGGAATATGTATGAAAGATTCGCGCAAGATTTATCTGTTTCGGCTGACGACCTTCACGATTTAGCGGCAAATTACATATCTGATGAAAAAGAAGAATCTGTGGAGCTTATAGAGGATATGGTGACTCCACAGGAAAATTACAAATTAAAATATCCTGATTTGATGAAATCTGAGCCTACAAGAAATATTTTGGGCATGGCCGAACAGTTGGCGCTCTCGTTGAAAGAAGCGGTGATCAAAAAAGATATGGATCGGGCGGAGGAATATTCTGGAGCCAAGATATTGTCATCGGTAGAGCATATCAGACAGCAAAGCCTCGATGTCGAGCCTCTCAGATATATTTTTCATCTTTTAAACCCTGAATCGATTCTTGACGTGGGGTTTGGCGGGGCGAGCCTGGATAAATTCCGGGAATGGGGAGCCACAGATGTAAAAGCGATCGGTCTTATCGATGTTAACGGCGACATCAGGAGGCCCGATACTCCGTCGGTTGAGAATGTAGAGCCATCGTTCGACCTTGGGAGAAAGTTCGACCTTGTTATCTGCTCTGAGCTTATAAACATGATTGAGCCTGGGCGCGGGCAGGATTTAATTAAAAGCTTATCGCGCCACGCCGGGCAATTGATTCTTTTTACCGCAAGCCAGCCAGGCCAGCCGGAACAGCTGGGAGAAGGAAACGTCAATCTTCAAACGCCCGATTACTGGATCGACGAGTGGGCGAAGGAAGGGTACAGGCCGCTTGTTTTCCAGACGCTTGCTTTGAGGATGCTGTCGAATTTTTCCTGGCTCAAACACAACTCCCTCCTGCTGGCGCCAGAAGATGGCGCCGGATCGCTGAAGGTCTTTGAGAGCTTCGGGTTAGACGAGCTAAAAAGAAATAATGCCGTCCCCAAAGAGTGGAGCCCTCAAAAACCGGGAGTATACGAGACCACCCTGATGGGTAAACAGGCGGACGAGACGCTGGCTCAACGGCCGGATCAGGTTCTGGCCGAGGCCGACAGGGAGTTGAAACGTATTTTACTGAAAAGGGCGAGGGTGAATTTTGATCTTGGCAATATAGAGGAGTCGGTGTCGGATACTTCTGTGGCGCTGGCGATCACTCTGAAGCTTCGTGAGCCGCTGGAGGAGTCGGTGGTGGAATTTTTAAATTCACAGGCGCTTCTCGCCGAAGAGCGGAACGATAAAAAAACAATCTCCCGAATCGTGTCAATAATGGAGAAGCTCCGCGCCGCCGCCAACGAGATAGCGAAAAAATCGCCTTAACCCCGGATCAAAGTCCGGGGTGACAAAGAAAAGACGAGATCCTTTGGTTCCCTCAGGATGACACGTGGCTTAACTACCCCCTATCAGTCTTGTAAGCAGGCGGTCAAGGATGTTGGCGAATGTTTCGATATTTTTTTTAGACAGCGCCGGAGGGCCTCCGGTCTCCATCCCCGCGCTTCGAAGGCTCGTCATCAGGTCACGGGTGGCGAGGTGTCCGCCCACGTTTTCTTTTGTATATTCCTTTCCCGCAGGGTTTATGACATAGCTCCCTTTCGCCACTACTTTCGCCGCCAACGGGATATCGGCGGTAATTACGATGTGCCCCTCGGCTACGCTCTCCTCGATATGCCGGTCGGCTTCGTCCGGCCCGCTGTCAACCAGCGTGAAACGAAAAAGCGGGTTGTCTGGAATGGTCATGTACGAGTTGGCCACCAGATGAACTGGTGTATTGGTTCTTCGCGCCGCTTTGAAAACCATCTCCTTGATGGCCCGTGGGGCGGCGTCCGCGTCAATCCAGATAATCATGGCAAAGTATAACGCAGGTCTGCGGTTGGCGGATATCCCAATTTAAGGATCTCGCCGGGTTATGTAATGCGCTCGCATACAGCTATTTTCTTAAAGACTGTTATATACAGGGAACCTCTAAAAATCCATTTCTGCTACAATCGGCTGTAAAAGGCGCCATGCTTCGTTGACGAGTCAAAATCGTCCTCAGAGTAGCTATGACTACGGAGTAGTTATTACTACGCTTGCGGCTATTTTGTCTCGCCTTCTTACCTGACGGCTTTTCGCTCGATTTCGCTACGAAAGCAATTTTTACAGGTTCCCATAATTCCAGAAAAACCTGAAAGGGATAAATAAACCCGCCGATGGCAAGCAAATTTGGCCGAAACGATTCGTTTTCAAATCGCAGGTTTCATCTCGTAATCCTGTTTCTGGGCGCGTTGACGCTTCGCCTCGTCTATTTTGTCCAGAGTAGCGCCAATCCTCTGCTCTACACCCCCATCCTCGACGAGACCTATTATATCCATCTTGGCAAATCGATCGCAGGCGGGTTCTGGATGGGCGAGGATCGCCTGTTTTTCATGGATCCTCTTTACGGATATTTTCTGGGCGCCATTTTTTATTTTTTCGGCGACAACCTTACCACCGTCCGCATCCTCCAGATACTCATCGACTCATTTAGCGTTGTCTTGATCTGTCTGATAGGCGAAAAAGTGTGGAGCCGCCGGGCGGGCGTTATCGCGGCTGTTTTTTACGCTCTCTACAAAGTCTCTTTTTACTACACGCTCCTTATGCTCAAAACAACAGGGACGATCACTTTGTCCCTCCTGTTTACCCTCACAGCGATAGGCGCCGCAAAGCGGGGGCGCGGAATCGACTGGTTTTTACTCGGCCTGTTTGCAGGGGCGTTGACATACTTTCGCGCGAACCTGCTTTTGATGGCGCCTCTTGCGGTTATGGCTTACTGGTTTGTCGAGCGGCCAGGTTTTAGAAAACTGTTATCTAACGGGGCGTTGCTTACAGCCGGGCTTTTAGCTGTACTATCGATCGGCGCCGTCCGTAATTACATGGCAAGCGGCGAAGTTGTGTTTTTAAACACGCAGACAGGCCGCCTTTTATACAGCAGTAACAACCCTTGTAACCTTACAGGCAGATATTCCACCCCTTCGTTTTCCCGGCGTAACGCCGAAGACTCGGAGACAGACTTTCAAAAAGAGAGCGAGCGCCGCCTCGGAAAAAAAATAAGCGCGAAGCAAGTTTCAGGCTACTGGGTGGGACAGACCATCGATTATCTTCGGGAAAACCCTGGAGCCGTCTTCACGCTTTTGTACAATAAGATAAAAGCAACGGTGGGAGATTACGAAATCCCGAACAATTTTTCAAGCTACATCGCCGAACGGTTCTCATCTCTTGCAAGAGCTCCGGCGCCTACTTTCGCTTTCGCTTTTGCGCTGGGTCTCCCCGGCCTTGCCATCGGTCTTGCGCGAAACAGGAAAGTCGCGTGGGCGCTGTTACCATTAATAACATCTTTGGTTACGATCCTGATTTTTTACACATCGTCGAGATTCAGGATACCGGCTGTTCCGTCTCTTCTGATCGGCTCTGGTATCTTTGCTGTGACCGTTTATGGCTGGATGAGAAAAAAAGAAGTATATAAAGCCATCTTGCTCATAGCTGTATCAATCGCCCTTTCAGCCATATCCCTTTCCGCCTCCGATCCCAAATTAACGGGAGACGGAGAATATTTCCTTGCGCGCGCTTACTGGAGCATAGGCGCCCTTAAGGACGCGAGCGCGGTTTCAGAAAAAGCGGCGATCCGGTTTCCGTATGATTCGCGGTTTCAGATGCTGTCAGGCATGATAGCTCTTTCTGAAAACAGGATAGAAGACGCGATAAATCAAAATCTTCTGGCGCTCAAGGTCAATCCTTCCAACGCCGACGCCTATCACAACCTTGGCCTTGCCTATCACGCTATGGGTCGAAATGATGAAGCGGTAGCATCGCTAAAGAAGGCTTATTCTATAAATCCACGGCCAAAAAGCCTGTTTGCTCTTGCGAGAGTATATGACCAAACCGGCGACAAAGATGACGCCATATCAACGTACCGGCGATATCTATCCACCTCCAGGCGAGAAGACCCATTAAGAGAAAAAGTCGGCAAGCGTGTAGAAGAGCTTGTTGGCGCAGGCGTTCGCTAGTTGTAAGCGGGCCGAATCCTCACTTTTTAGCGGCGCCGAAAGGTTTTGACTGGGTTTCCCCAGATATGGTATAAAGCATGGCTTCATTAATTATACGCGGTGGTCAGGTATTGCAAAATAACGTATGAATATTCACGAGTTTCAGTCCAAGGAAATCCTTCGCAAATACGGCATCCCTGTTCCGAAAGGACGTATAGCCACTGACGCAGGCTCTGTTAAATCTATTGTGGACGAGCTTGGCCTCCCTGTGGTGGTTAAAGCCCAGATTCACGCTGGCGGACGGGGAAAGGGCGGAGGCGTTAAACTGGCCAAGACTCTTGGCGAAGCCGAGGAGGCTTTCAAGTCCATTATGGGAATGAACCTTGTCACCCACCAGACGGGCCCGCAAGGAAAAAAAGTCCGCACCGTACTCATCGAAGAGGGGGTTGATATAGCAAAAGAGTTATATATGGCGGTGGCGCTCGACCGGGAGAAATCGCGTCCTGCGATTATGGTCTCCGAGGAAGGCGGCATGGAGATAGAGGAAGTGGCCGCAAAATCACCCGAAAAAATAATGAAAGAATGGATCGATCCGGCGCTTGGCGTAATGCCGTCGCAAGCGCGCAAACTGGCGTTTTTCCTTAACCTCCCTCCCGAAGCTATCAAACCAGCCGCCGGTTTCATTATGAGCCTGTATAAGGCGTTCGAGGCCAAGGACTGCTCGCTGGCCGAGGTCAATCCTCTTGTATTGACAGGCGACAACAAGGTTGTGGCGCTCGACTGCAAAATGAATTTTGACGACAACGCTTTATTCAGGCAAAAAGATGTCGTCGCATGCCGTGATCTCAACGAAGAGGAAGAGCTTGAGATAGATGCGAGCAAATACGATCTGAACTATATCAAGCTCGACGGGAATATCGGATGTATGGTAAACGGGGCCGGGCTTGCCATGGCGACCATGGATATAATAAAGCTTTCAGGAGGAGAGCCCGCCAATTTTCTGGATGTCGGCGGTGGCGCTTCAGAGGAGCAGATAGAAAACGCATTCCGCATTATCCTGGCCGATAAGAGTGTGCGGGGAATTTTCATCAACATCTTCGGCGGTATCTTAAGGTGCGACATTTTGGCCAACGGCGTCGTAAACGCGGCGCGCAAGATCGAGGTTACGGCGCCTGTTGTCATCCGGATGGAGGGAACCAACGTCGATGAGGGGAAACGCATCCTGAGCGAGAGCGATTTTAATTTTATCGTGGCCGACGGCATGGGCGACGGCGCGCGCAAAGTGGTCGAGGCGGTCAAATGAGCATTCTCGTAGACAAAAACACGAAACTTCTGGTGCAAGGTATCACCGGCAAGGAAGGCTCTTTTCACGCCAACGGATGCAAGGGGTACGGGACGGACGTAGTTGGCGGCGTAACTCCGGGCAAAGAAGGGCAGGAGGTTAACGGCATCCCTGTTTTTAATACCGTACAAAGAGCGGTGGACGCCACAGGCGCCAACGCCACGATGATCTTTGTGCCGCCTCCATTCGCCGCAGACGCAATATTCGAAGCCTCCTCAGCCGGGATCGAGCTTATCGTCTGCATCACCGAAGGGATTCCGGTGATGGACATGGTGAAGATAAAACGCTTTTTGTTGGGACACGATAAAGGGCGCCTCATAGGCCCCAATTGTCCCGGAGTTATAACGCCGGGCCAGGCCAAGATCGGCATTATGCCGGGCCATATACACAAGTCCGGGCCGGTGGGCGTGATTTCGCGGTCGGGCACTTTGACCTACGAGGTGGTGGGGCAGTTGACGGCCCTTGGCATAGGCCAGTCCACCTGCGTCGGCATAGGCGGAGACCCTGTGAACGGGACGAATTTCATTGATGTCCTTAAACTTTTTAACGATGACCCGCAGACAACCGCCATTTGCATGATCGGCGAAATCGGCGGAAGCGCCGAAGAAGACGCGGCGATGTATATTAAAGCCAATATCAAAAAACCGGTCGTCAGCTTTATAGCAGGCCAGACGGCTCCTCCGGGGCGGAGAATGGGCCATGCGGGCGCGATTATCTCCGGCGGCAAAGGAACCGCCGATGAAAAAATGAAAGTTATGGCCGAATGCGGCGTTAAAGTGTGCCAATCACCGGCCGAGCTTGGTGAAGCGGTTAAAGACGCTATGAGCCTGTGAGCTTTTATAAATAACAGTTTTTAAAGGCATTATGGATAAGCGGCTTGGGAGGCGGGTAAGGGCGCCCTGGGCTGGCAAGCTATTTTAACTAACAGTTTTTAAAGGTATAAAACAGTGGGCGGAGCAAAAGATTTGATAATTCGTGTTGGCGGCGAAGGTGGCGAAGGCATAATCTCATCCGGCGACATGGTGGCCCAGGCGGCGGTAAGGTCGGGGCTTGAGGTGCTGACGTTTAAGACATTTCCTGCGGAGATAAAGGGCGGTTACGCGATGTACCAAACCCGCTTTTCCCATGAGACGATATTGTCGGAGGGAAGCGGGTTCGATGTGATGTGCGCTTTTAATCAGGAGGCTTTGGACGTTAACGTACCGCTTTTACATGAGGGCAACGTCCTGATATACGACTATCCGGGCGGCGACATAGCCGAAGAGCAAAACATACCCGGCGTCACCTGTTATCCGGTGCCCATGAGTAAATTGGCCAAAGAGGATATTGGCACTTATCGCGCGAAGAACATGGTCGCGCTGGGAGCCATTTCCGAGCTGTTCTCGATTTCAATAGACTCCATCCGCCAGATCATCGATCTTAAGTTCGGCAAGAAAGGCAAAGAGGTTGTCGAGATAAACAACAGAGGGCTTAACGCAGGTATCGCCCACGTTAAAAATAATCTTAAAAAAACCGATCCTTACAAAATGGATCCTGGCAAACCATCGAGCGATGTCATGGTCATTTCCGGCAACGAAGCCATCGGGCTTGGCGCTCTTTTGGCCGGGGTCGAGTTTTTCAGCGCGTATCCGATAACGCCCGCCACAGAAATAGCGAATTTTCTTTCAAGGCACCTGCCGAAATTTAACGGCACGCTTGTTCAGGCCGAAGATGAGATAGCCTCCCTGGCCAACGTTATCGGAGCCTCCTACGGCGGCGCCAAGTCGATGACGGCCACATCCGGCCCAGGGCTTTCGCTGATGCAAGAGCTGATCGGTATGGCCACAATGATGGAAGTGCCGGTGGTCATCGCCGATGTTCAGCGCGGCGGGCCTTCAACCGGTCTTCCGACCAAGCATGAGCAGTCCGACCTGTTCCTGGCGGCGCACGGCTGTCACGGGGACGGCTCGAAAGTGGTTTTATCGCCCGAAGGTGTCGAAGACTGCATCTACATGACCGTCGAGGCGTTCAATATCGCGGAGAAGTATCAGGTTCCGGTTCTGATACTTTCAGACGGCTCCCTCGGATTTAGAACCAACTCCATAAAGGTACCCGACCCGTCGAAGATAAAGACCATCGCGAGGGAGACATACGGCGCCGACGGCGATGGCTCCTTGTTTCAAAGGTACCAGCATACAGACTCCGGCGTCTCCCCGATGTCGATTCCGGGCCAGGCTGGCGGATGCTACATCTCCACCGGGCTTGAGCACGCCGAAAGCTCGGCGCCGAAATATACATCCGATAACCGCACGGCCATGATCGATAAACGGTTCCACAAGCTGGATGATCTTGAAGACTTCTTTCCGGAGACCGAGGCGGACAACCAGGACGGAGCCCAACTCGGCTTGATAGCCTGGGGATCGACCATCGGAACGGTTCGAGAAGCGGTGGGGCTTGCGAGAGAGGCAGGTTATAAAGTATCCGCTCTCTATCCTAAGCTGGTCTGGCCTCTGCCGTTAAAAGCGCTTGAAAGCTTCGGCGCAAAGCATAGCAAGATTCTTATTCCTGAAATCAACAAACAGGCCCAGCTGGCGAGAATCATTCAGTCCGAAACGGATATTAAACCGATAAGCTACAACATTTACGGTGGAATGCCATTTTCGCCGGAGATGATTGTCGATAAAATAAAGGAGGTGATTTGATGACCACTGTCGCCGCGCCTTTGAAGGCGAAAGATTACAAGAGCACTATCCCGCCCACATGGTGTCCCGGTTGTGGCGATTACGGCGTTTTGAACGCTGTCTTAAAAGCGTTCGCCGATCTTAAGATCGATATAGACAACACCGTGCTCGTATCCGGGATCGGGTGCTCGTCGCGCTTTCCATATTTTGTCAAAACCTACGGCATGCATACCGCCCATGGCCGGGCTCTGCCTGTGGCGGCGGGGCTGAAGCTTGCCCGTCCCGATCAGGAGGTCATAGTGTTCGGCGGTGACGGTGACGGCTTTTCCATCGGCGGCGGCCATGTGCCCCACATCGCGCGGAAAAACACCGACATTACATACATCCTGATGGACAACTCCATTTACGGGCTTACTAAAGGGCAGGTTTCCCCCACCAGCGGCACAGGGATGGTGGCTTCCACCACGCCCTATGGCGCGCCCGATAATCCGGTCAATCCCTTGGCGTTTTGCCTTGCGTATGGGGCCACGTTCGTCGCACAAGGTTACAGCTCCAAAGCCAAAGCGGTGCAAGAGCTTGTCAAAAAAGCGATTCAGCATAAAGGGTTTTCCTTCGTAAATATCATAAGCCCCTGCCCGACTTTCAACAAAATAAACACATTCGATTATTATAAAGATCTGATCGAGGAGATTCCTGACGATCATGACAGCAGTGATCTAAACGCCGCGCTGGCTATCGCCCTGAAAGCCAAAGAGGGCAAAGTGCCAACGGGTCTTTTGTATCAGGTGGAGGCGCCGACACTGGTAGACCGGCTCAACGACATTCGCAAAAAAGCCGGAGCCTCGGACAACTACGATATCAACAAAATAATCGACACATATAAGCCATAGGAGTAAAGCATGGCATCGCGCACATTCGCTATCATTAAACCGGACGCTGTGGAGCGTTCGTTAACTGGCCGGATAATCAGCTGGATCGAGTCGGAAAAGCTTAAAGTTGTGGCGTTAAGAAGGATGCATATGACGAAAGCCGAGGCGGAGGGGTTTTATGCCGAGCATAAAGAGCGTCCTTTTTTCGAATCGCTTACCGGCTACATGAGCTCCGGCCCCTGTTGCGTGGCTGTGCTGGAAGGGGAAAACGCGCAGGAGAGATGGCGCGTGATAATGGGCGCCACCAATCCAAAGGACGCCGACGAAGGGACGATAAGAAAAGAACTGGCGGTAGGTCTTGAGAAAAACTCGGTGCACGGATCGGACTCTGCGGACTCAGCTAAAAGAGAGATTTCCTATTTCTTCTCCGAGCTGGAAATAGTCTGATTTTAGACTGGCCTGTTTCTGGATTACTTTTTGCCCAGACCTGCCCGGTTTCTTGCGAGCGAAATCAAAAAATCAGCGAAGAGCGCCATTATGAAGAGCGGTAGACACCAGCGCTCCTGAATATCCTGTATCGGATAGTTTATCAAGATCGAGGCTTGAGCGGATGCCTCCGGCTGAGTACCACGCCTCGCCTTTTTCAGGGCGCGGCAGGGCCGTAACATCAAAATTACCGCATCCCACCGCGTCGAGCCTCATAAAAATAAACCGTCTCGCGCCAACGGCTCTGGCCCGGTCAATCAGCTCGGTGGTAGTGGCTGATCGATTGACCCCTATCGGTTTCCCGCGCATGGTATCGATGGATACAATGGCTTTGGATAAATCCGCCGTCACATCGGTCATCTGGAATGTCTCGGTAGCTATAACCGGCGTCAGCCGGGGATGAGGCGAAACGTCGTCCATCGTTTTATAGCCTGCGTCGAGCCAGTAATCTACCGTTGTTGAGCCAAGAAGTTTTTCTATGATACGTATGTTTGATCCTCTGCCCATGATCGCGTCGAGATCGGCGATATAAAAAAGCTTGAAATTAAATTTGGCGGTAAAACGATTCACGAAATGCAACGGGTCGGCGCCAGACAGAAGGGGTGATTGAACAGGTTTATATTCGCCGCGATTCCCGGCGACAGCGCGCGCGACTTCGCCGTTTTTGATATCCATCACCGGGATGACAAAACCAGGTTTCATGCCCACACTATAGCGTGGGCATGGGGGGAAATAAAGGCCGGACCAAAGACCACCTTATACTCATTGTGTTAGGCCCTCCCCGCCCTGGCGATGACCAGTCGCCAGAGCGAAAAAGGCAGGAGGCAAGGGCTAAGGCAAGCCGCTCACGTTTTTATCTCTACAAACCTGATGATAAAGTTATTTTTTTCAGAACCTGATGATCGCCTTTTGCTCCGTCTCCACCCGTACTTTTATCTGACACCTTTTCTATTTCTTTTTCCGCCATGCCGTAAGACCTCGTTTCGACATATCGGTCTGTGAGAATTCTTCGCGCCTGCGAATTATCCGGGTTCAATTTCAGGGCGGATCTGAAATTTTCCTTAGCTTCCACATCGCGTCCCAGCTGTAGGAGAATTTTGCCACGGAGCAGGTATAATCGATCCTTGGAGATTCTGGAATTGTAATTAAGCGCCTGCTCTGTGGAATCGAGAAGCATCCCGTAAGGCTCTTTGCCAATGAATTTTCGCATTGCGTCGGCGAGCCTGTCGAATGAAGGCTTGTCGCTTGAAAGGTAGCGCAAAACAAGCCTGTCGCACTTGGTCGTCAACGCCATATCCCGGTCGCCGATAGTAGGTGACGGATAAAACCACATGGCCGGATCGTAAGCTGTAAAAGCCAGAGCTGACAAACTTACAGCCAGGGCCACAATCGCCGTGACCGGTAAATGAAACGACTCCATAATAAGACTCCTTATTAAGCCTTCGCCTGCCTGGAGATGGAGCAATTGACGTGCCAATAGATATGCCGGAACAAGGCCAATGTTATCAATGTGATAAGAGATGCAACATTCCTTGCCAGGTTTTTTTAAGTTCCCGGCTACAATTTACCGGTTTTTCTACTACGAATTTAAAGGTGTGGACGAGATAGCAGGATGTCTCCCAAAACCGGATATACTTTCATTATGAGTAATATTGGAAGTTCAAAAGAGAAGTTCGCCCATTTGCGTGAAACGTTAAACCGCTTGCCCGCCAAACCGGGCGTTTATCTGATGAAAGATAAAAACGGAATAATTTTGTATGTCGGCAAGGCGAAGTCTTTACGAGACAGAGTCCGCTCCTATTTCCAGAGTTGCGCGGCTCATTCCCCCCGAATCGAGGCGATGACCGCAAAAGCCCGCTCAGTAGACGTGGTTATCACCGCCTCTGAAATAGAAGCGCTGATATTGGAGGACAACCTTATTAAAAAAGAGAAGCCGACGTTTAATGTATTGCTAAAGGATGACAAAAATTATCCTTATCTCAAGCTTACAATGAAGGAAAAATTTCCGAGGCTTATTCTTGCGCGAAAAGTTTTAAAAGACGGCGGGATATATTTCGGCCCTTACGTCTCCGCCAAATCGGTCAGGGATACATTGCGGCTTGTCCGCAAGATATTCCCTCTTCGCCAGAGCAGGGACAACCTTGAAGGAAAACCTTTCCGGCGCCCTTGCCTGAACTACCAGATGAAAAGATGCCTGGCGCCGTGCGCCGGGAAAGTCAGTGAAGAGCAATACCGGAGCGAAGTAGACCAGGTAATTATGTTTTTAAAGGGACACAACGAGGAGCTTATAAAAACTCTTCATCAAAAAATGATGGACGCCTCCGGCGCGGAGTTTTTTGAAGTGGCGGCAAGGTATCGTGATGAGATATCCGCGCTTAACAAACTGGCCGAGAAACAGTCGATAACAGACACCTCCCTTGCGGACGAAGACGTGATCGCGTCATACGAGAGAGCGGGCCGGTCGATAATGAAAATCTTCCGTATCAAGCGGGGGAAAATGAACGCTGAAAAGAATTTTCTTTTCGACAAACTCGATATTCTGGATAGAGACGAGGCTCTGGGGGCGTTCATACGCCAGTTTTACTCTCACGGAATGGAGATACCGGGGAGCATAATCATAAACGGCGCTCCGGATGACAAGGCGGCTCTGGAGGAATATCTTTCGGCGAGAAAAGGCGCGAAGGTGAAGATCGTTTTTCCTCTACGGGGGCGCAAGAGGCGCCTTATGGAAATGGCGGAGAAAAACGCGAAACTCCAGCTAACCTACGCTCTGGATTCTGAAAAGGAGAGGCGCGAGGCGTTAGAGGAGATAAGAGACAAGTTGAGCCTGACCAATCCGCCAACGGTCATAGAAGCTTACGATATCTCCAATACGGCCGGGTTGAATCCAGTCGGCTCCGTTGTTGTTTTTCGTGACGGGTCGCCATCGAAAAGCGAATATCGGAAATATCAGATAAAGTCGGTCACCGGGCCGGACGATTACGCCTCGCTGGCCGAAGTGGCGCGAAGGCGCGTGACCCGGCTCGCCGAAAAAGGCCAGCCGATCGCCGATCTGATATTGATCGACGGAGGCAAGGGGCAGGTGAGCGTGATCGACCGGGAACTGAAAGAAATGGGGGTTAACTGTACAGCCATAGTTGGAATAGCCAAAGGAAAAGATAGAGAGGATCCGGAGTCTGACGAGTTTTATGTTCCTCATGTGAAAGAGGAGGTAAAGTTCGCGCCCCAGTCGCCGGGCCGGTTTTTGCTTCAGCGCGCGAGGGACGAAGCGCACCGGTTCGCTGTTTCGTACCACAGGAAACTTCGCGACAGCGCCATGACACGCTCATCGCTCGACGCCATACCCGGCATAGGCCCGAAACGGAAAAAAGCGTTGTTAAAGCGGTTCGGCTCTGTCAGAAAAATTCGGGAAGCTCCGCTTGAAGAGTTAAAAAAGACGCTACGAGTGTCCGACCGGGTGGCGAAGTCTATTTACGAGAAATTGTGAGCCGTGTATGAACGATTAACAGGGGCTCTCTTATCAAAATAGCCAGAAGACATTGCGAGGCTTGGAAACGAGCCTGTAAATTAAATTGTGTAACCGCTCATATTTTTCCTTGATCTTCGCGAAGACAATCACCGTGAGCGTCACGCGCCCCGCGTGACCTTACAATCCTTTAGCCCTGAGTGTTAACCGAAGGGCCGGGCGGGCTGACCGCCGCCACGGGTGGGCCGTCTTTAAAGGGCAAACACATTGGTTTGCCCCTACTAGCTGGTATGACGCCGAAAATAATACAACCGATAAGTTACACACAATTATTTACAGAGGCCGGGATTCGAGCGAGGCCGGATTATACGTAGTCTTTTTTAATCCTGGTTGCGCGGTTTCTTGCAATTGGCCCAATCGACAAGGAACAGATCGTATGTGACGCCTTCAAGGCCTTTAAATTCCGCCCACCCGAATTCTTTGCAAACGATGTCAGGATCGTTTTTCACACTATTGTATACAATGTAGGAAATGAGTATCCGGTTCTCAGAAGGAAACTCCTCTTCCTCGGCGACAAGCGACCTGAAGGCTTCCGGTTTAATACCCTCGATCCGGGACGCGACGTTCACCGGTATCCCATAGCGGTCATTGTCCGGAGCGACTTTAGTCTCTCCGAAATCTATCCCTATTCTTACATTTATTTTTGATTTTTCTTCGGCTGTCTCATTGTACTTGTTCAAATCTTGCATCACATGGATCGCGGTTTTAACGGCGCCGGGGTTGTTCTCGAAAACCGCCATGAACCCGTCGCCGAGCCCTTTTTTATACACGGCGCCGTTCTGGTGCGCGTGCTTGTTATATATCGATTCGAGGTAGTTGAACATGGCGAAGAAGTGATAACCGCCATATGTGTTGATGATCTCGGTCGAGCCGCGAATATCGAGGAACAAGATAGCCTCTGATCTTGTCTCGGTGACCGGGTTGGCGGAGATCGTATCGTCGAGCTCTGATGAGATCGAATCGGGGGCTTTGGGCAGTGGTTTTTCAGGATGCGCCTCTTTGGCGGCCTTGTATTCGTCCAGAAACTCCTTGTCGGCGTCCACTATATGCGCTTGTGATTTATTGGCTTTTTTGACAAAAGTCTCATAATCTTTGATCGCCTCTTGTTCCTGGCCCAGATCGTAATTTGCCTTTCCCCTGTTATGGTATGAGATGGTGTACTTGGGATCGATTCGCAAAGTCTGGCTATAATCCATGATCGCCTCTTGCTTCTTGCCTAAACTCGAAAATGTGACGGCCCTGTTGTTGTAAGCTTTGGCGAAGCTTGGATTCAGGCGCACGGCCTTATCGTAATCGGATATGGCCTCTTGCTTCCTGCCCAGATCCGATTTGGCGTTGCCACGGTTATAGTAGGCCTGGACAAGGCCGGGGTCGCGGCTGATCGCCTCATCATAATCAGATATAGCCTCTTCGAGCTTGCCTACATGGTGTCTTGCGTTGCCACGGTTGTAGTATGCAGGCTCATAATTCGGATCGAGCCTGATTGCTTTCGAATAATCCTCTATCGCCTCTTGCTTTCTGCCAATGGACGATTTGGCGTTGCCACGGTTGCAGTAGGCCTGGACAAGGCTTGGATAAATGTTAAGCGCCTCGTCGTAATCTTTTATAGCCTCTTCGGTCTGGCCAAACGACGATTTTACGTTGGCCCTGTTGTAATAGGCCACCGCGTATTTTGGATCGAGTTGTATGGCGGAGTTATAGTCGGCAAGGGCCTGCTTGGTAAGCCCCAGGTCTTCCTTGGCGCTTCCCCTGTTGTTGTATGAGCGGGACATGGACGAATCGATTTCAATAGCCTTGTCGTAGTCGGCCACAGCCTCCTTTTTCATACCGATAGACGATTTGGCGCTTGCCCTGTTGTGGTAGGCCACTGCGTATTTCGGGTTGTAATTAATCGCCTGGTCATAATCGGCTATCGCTTCTTCTTTATACTCAAGCGCGAACTTGGCGTTGCCACGGTTGTTGTACGCGAGTGAATATTTCGGATCGAGGGCGATAGCTTCCGAGAAATCCTCTATCGCCTCTTTTTTTAGCCCAAGAGCCAATTTGGCGTTGCCGCGGTTGTTGTGCGCCGCCGCGTCCTTCGGGTCTAAACGTATGGCATGGTCGAAATCGGCGATCGCCTCTTCTCTTCTGGCAAGCGACGATAGAATACTGCCCCTTATGCTATAAGCCGACGCATGATCCGGGTCGAGCTTGATGACCTCCGAGAAGCTGTCGATGGCTTTATGGGGCTTACCGGCCTTATAGCATTTGACTCCGTTATCGAAATGTTTTTTTATGTCTTTTTTGGATGCCTTGACCATAAGTAAGATAATAGCAAATGATTCAAAGGAATAGAAAAAAATCTAGCTCAAAATCGAGAGAGTTGATAGTATCAGAAAACCATATGAAAGTCACACCGGATTTGCTTGAACACGCCCTGATAACCGGGATTCGCAACAGGGTGGGTCGGCTTATGGAGATCACACTAACAGATAACAAAACGAGCATGATCTCTGTAAGTAAAGAGGGAAGGCTTCTGAAGGTGAGGTTATCTAAAATATTTACTCTGGCGGACAATGACGTAATGTCTGATCTTTCCGACTTTATCTCCGGGAGGGCCCGCTCGCTCCCGGTCAAGGTCAGGCGTTTTATCGACACTCAGCCTGCTTACAAAAAGCCGGGTAAAAGGCCGCCAGTTAAAACCGTAACCTCCGGAGCGTGTTATAACCTGCGGATAATCGCGCGCAGACTCAACAAACATTATTTCGACAACAGGCTTAACGTCAGGCTGACCTGGGGCAGGCGGGGCAGGGCGCCTGTCAGGCGAGTTCGCTTCAGGAAAAGCTGGTCAATCCAGTACGGCTCCTATGATGAGAGTCTCGACCTGATACGGATACATCCGGCGCTCGACTCTCCTCGTGTGCCGATAGAGTTTATCGAATGTGTCGTCTATCACGAGATGCTCCACAAAAAGCTCGGAGTCGTCAAAACAATTAATGGCAGGCGCAGGCTTCATCCCCCGGAATTTAAAAAGCTGGAGAGGGAGTATGAAGGATTTGAAAAAGCTATTGATTGGGAGAAAAAGAATTTCAATAAATTGCTCAAGGGTCTTTAAAGTTGGTTGAGAGAATAAAAATGGAAGTAGAATTTTGAGCGATCTGGAATCGACGGAGTTCGACATACAAAAAGCCGTTAAAACGCTTCGCAAAGAAGTGAAACAATGGAAAACGCCTGTCGTCACCACTTACAGCCGTAACAACTCCCGTCCGGCGTTCCAGGTTCTTATAAGCTGTCTTTTGTCGCTCAGAACCAGGGACGAGCAGACCGCTACAGCGTCCCGCAAACTTTTCGCAGAGGCCGACAGCCCGGAGAAGATCGCTGATATGCCGGTAAAACGGATCGAAAAACTTATATACCCGGTCGGGTTTTACAGGAACAAAGCGAAAACCATAAAAGAGGTTTGCCAGAACCTGCTCGATAATTATCAGGGACAGACGCCAGACTCGATAGACAGACTGGTTGAGCTAAAAGGTGTCGGGCGTAAAACGGCGAACCTCGTTGTCACGCTTGGTTTCGGCAAACCAGGCATATGCGTGGACACTCACGTTCATCGTATCTGCAACATATGGGGTTACGTGAAAACAAAAACTCCCGACAAGACCGAAATAGCGTTGAGAGAGCGCCTTCCCCGGCGGTACTGGATCGAGTTCAACGACCTTTTAGTGACCTTCGGGCAAAACCTGTGCAAGCCTGTATCTCCGATCTGCTCTCGCTGTAAATTATCCGGGATATGCCCCAAAACAGGAGTGGACAGGTTTAGATAAGCGTAAAGATTTTAGCCGTTTCGATCTGCCTTGACATTTTTTGCTGTCAATCTGATAACTTAGACGCGAAGGCTCCGGTTCAAGCCTGCTAAACATCTGTAAAGAGAAACTACTTATGAAGGAAGATTATTACGATCTGCTTAAAATAGCCAAAGACGCGTCCGGTAGTGAGATAAAAAAGGCGTACCGGAAACTTGCGAAAAAATATCATCCTGATAAAAATCCGGATGACAAGCAGTCCGAAACCATGTTCAAGAAAATCAGCGAGGCCTACGCTGTTTTAAGCGATAGTAAAAAAAGAGCGCAGTACGACCGGTTCGGACATGACAAATTCCGCCAGAAGTTCAGCCATGACGATATTTTCGGAGGAGGCGCAAAAGACGTTTTCAGAGAATTCGGTTTCGGAGACGATATTTTTAGCCAGATTTTCAGAGGCGGCGTCAAAGGGGGCCGGATACGCTTCGAAACCTCCGGTATGGGCGCCGGTGGCGCCGGTGGCGCCGGGGGCGCAGGGTTCGGCTTCAACGACATCTTCGGGCAGTCAGGCCCGGCGCGAGGCCAGGATATGAGCGCCGCCATGACCGTCTCGTTCAGAGAGGCGGTTGATGGAGCCGAGCGAAACATATCCATTCAAACCGGCTCAGGGGCTAAAACCTTGTCCGTTAAAATCCCGCCAGGAATACAGACCGGGAAAAAGCTCCGGATTAAGGGCGCCGGAGCGCCAGGAGCTAACGGGGGGCCGACGGGCGATCTGTATATAGAAATCACAGTGGCGGACGATCCGGTTTTCAAGAGGGATGGAGCAGACCTTTTCGTAGAGGCGCCGGTTAATTACTCGACGTTGATTCTGGGCGGATCTATCACTGTCCCCACTCTCCATGGTGGGCGCAACCTGAAAATCCATAAGGGCGCCGATCCGGGAAAAAAAATGCGTATCAAAGGAGCGGGGGCTCCAAAATTGCGCGGTCATGGTAAAGGTGACCTTTACGTAACGCTGAAAATTAACGTTCCTTCAAAAATTACGAAAAATCAGAAAGAACTCGCCTCTAAACTGGCCGAAGCGGGACTGTAACGATAATAACCTTTCTAAGTGCACATAATTGCACGTGTTGCCGCCATTACGTATAAAAATGTTGACGTTTACCTCTGGAATTGATACTATTTGTCTGTCAGAAGGAGTCGAACAAATTAGAGGTAATCGAGTAAATGGTCAAGACAAGACAGCCGCAAGACCTGTTTAAGAATATAGCGGAGATGGTCGACTCCGTGGCCGATCTCGACAATCTTTTGTCCGTGCTTGTGATCGCCACAAAGCGCGTCCTCAACGCAAAAGCCTCTTCTCTTCTTTTAAAAGACCCGCCAAGCGGCAAGCTTTATTTCCACTCATGCATTGGCGACAGGAGAGAGGATATCACCAAGTTCGAGCTTGCCAAAGGAGAGGGTATAGCAGGATGGGTCGCCGAGCGCGGAGAGCCTGTGCTGGCGCCCGACGTTTCAAAAGATCCCAGGTGGTCGTCGAAAATAGCGGATACATTAGGGTTTGAAACCCACTCGATCGCCTGCGCGCCGTTGAAGGTTGGCTCCGAAACTTTCGGCGTACTGGAGATAATAGACCGCCTGGATGAAGAGCCGCTAAATGAGGAGGATATGGAGCGGCTTCAGTCTTTCTCCGATCTTGTCGCCGGGTTATTGCTAAAAGCCAGAGTGTATGTGGAAGTCTCCAAAGAGAACAGGATGCTAAAGGAGGCGCTGGGGGGGAAATATGAGATCATCGGAAAATCGGCCGTCATATTAAAAGCCATCGATTCGTGCCGTAAAGCCGCCCCGTCCAAAGCCACAACCTTGATAACCGGCGAGTCGGGAACCGGTAAGGAGCTTTTCGCAAGACTGCTCCATGATCTTTCCCCCCGAAGCAGTAAGCCGATGATCGCCATAAACTGCGGCGCCCTGCCAGAAACCTTGCTCGAAAGAGAGCTTTTCGGGCATGAAAAAGGCGCTTTTACCGGAGCCGACGAGTTAAAGCCCGGCCTTTTCGAGGCGTCGGACGGGAGCACGATTTTCCTTGATGAGATAGGTGAGACATCGCAGGCGATGCAGGTGAAACTGCTTCGCGTCCTGCAGGAGGGGACGTTTTTCAGGCTTGGCGGCCAGGAGCTTATTCACGTGGATGTCAGAGTAGTGGCGGCCAGCAATAAGACGCTCGAAAAACTGGTTGAGCAGGGGGAGTTTCGCGAGGATCTGTTTTACCGGCTAAACGTAATAAGGATCGAACTGCCTCCGCTCAGGGAACGGGGAGATGATTTAAAGTCTATAGCGAGCAATTTTTTGCAAAAATTTAACGCCGAGATGAACCGGGACGTGAAAGGTATTACCGATGAAGCTATGGCGGCGATGACCAATTATTCATGGCCAGGTAACATCCGGCAGTTGGAGAACAGTATCGAGCGCGCCGTGATAATGGGAGAGTCCGACCTGATAGGCATAGAAGACCTGTCGGCTGAAATTACGGAGTTCAAAAAAAGCTCCATAAAAGTGGGCGCTGGCCTGAAAGAGGCTATGGATGACTTTAAACGTGAATTTATTAAAAAAACATTACTGTTTTGCGGCGGGAACAAGACAAAAGCCGCGAAAACCCTCGGCATCCAGCGGACATATCTGAGCCGCTTGATAAAAGAGTTGAGTGTAGGGAACCTCTGAAAATTCAATTTCTACTGCAAATGCACGAATCAGCTTCTAGCTTCGTTGGCGCGCTAAAATCCTACTCAACGTATGTATTCATACGCTTGCGTCGATTTTATCACGTCGCCTTGCGAGAAACCAATTCATACATTTTCGTCACGAAAGCAATTTTTAGAGGTTCCCTGTAGAATAAATAACCGTTAATCCGGTATTTTTAAGTATGGACAACTGGATATTGATTGTGGTCGGTTCGGCCCTGGCGGTTTTGATTACCACGAGGCTTCGCCACGACGACACGGCGCGCGGCTTAAGCGCGCCGGTCTCATTTCCCAAAACACCAGCCCGGTTCGAGGCGCCGAATGAAGGTTTTTTCAAAATTCGCGTTATCGCGCTTGAGTTTGATGAAATCGGGCCTGTGATTTATATAAATGGGGATTTTGGCGCCGGGCCGAGCCGTATAGAAGTGGATATTGTAGTCGCAGAGCTCTCCATAAACGGCAATATGGATAATTTCGTCCCCTTCGACCCGGCTCCCGACAACGATCAAAGCGATGTCAGGGTCGGCGACCTTATAAACCTTATAAGCCCTGCATGGATTGAGCCTGGGCAAAAGGGAAAGTTCCGGACGCCGATGCTGGCGCCGGAGCGCGAGGAGAGGATTGATGAAATTATGGAGCGCCTCGACATCGCCGCCGGGCGCATGGTCGATAAGCTGGAGGCCGAGTTTGGGAATTATTCTCTTGAGGGCGATTTTCTTGCGAAGATAGAATCTGATTTTTTAAACGATTATGTAATAAAAGAAATCGCAAGGCAGATCGAGAGGGAGCTTATCTGGCGCGCCGGACGGATAGACGCAGTTGTAAGATTTATTAATTCTTATGAGGAGGTAATAGAGGAAATTCCGGCGCGGTTTGATATCACCACCGAAGACGCCTTGTCGCTGAGAGAAAACATCGATGAAATTATTTTAAACGCTTTACGCATAGAGATGGGCCTTGATACCGTAAGCTATAATGCCGTTGTTTACGAGTATTGAGCCAGGGGAACGGGTGTTAATCCGGGCTGAGGCGTGATGCGGACAGCCCCCCTGCCAATAAAATTAAGATAAAAAAACCCTCCGGCCATATGAAGATAGAGCCGGAGGGGGAAAAACGATTAAAGCGTTTTCAGGTAAGCGATTAAATCGCCTATTTCCGCTTCACTTAACGGCGGTTTAAGCTTCATCTTGGTTTTCTTTTTGCCAGCGCGGCTTTTCTTGCCGTACCGTTCCGGCCACTTCTTCAACTCCTGGGTCTCCTTGTCGTTGGCCTCCCAGACCTTCTGGGGATTCGCCAGCCATTTCGCCAGCCATTCGTCGGTATGCCTTTTGCTGACACCCGCAAGACCAGGCCCGATCTTTTTCTTTTCGGTAATCTTGTGGCAGGTTTTGCACTTTTTCTTTTTATTGTTGAATATCTTCTCGCCATTGGCCGCGTCACCTGCTGAGGCTATGCTGGCAAAAGCGAATGCTATGGTCATAACCAGAGCTAAAATTCCCCCAAAATACTTTTTCATAGATTCCTCCAACTCATCTTTTAGATTCTTACCAGAACAAACATACCAAGCGTGAAGCGCGGTGTTGTCCCCCACTCCTCGTAAACCCCATGAACTCTACAATCATCATCAATCAGAACGGTTAGTGTCAAGCATATTTTTAAAAACAAATAAAAGCCCGGCGGGAGGGCCTGCCGGGCCGTAAAGAGAACTCTTACTTAAATGTCATAATACATGGTAAATTCAAACGGATGAGGACGCAACCTCAGCTCGTTGATCTCATTTTCACGTTTGTAGCTTATCCATGTATCGATCACATCCTGGGTGAACACGTCTCCTTTAAGCAGAAAATCATGAT
>UOGA01000166.1_pt1 | contig 23019 bp, 19 predicted proteins | sample 1989841 | NCBI WGS metagenome assembly UOGA01 (sample SAMEA4712198, study PRJEB27164) | hydrothermal vent metagenome | biome: marine basaltic hydrothermal vent biome; feature: marine hydrothermal vent; material: mineral | place: Pacific Ocean | collected 2011-06-14/2011-07-23 | depth 1691 m | reverse complement strand
CCGCGAAACTGGTAAACCCCAACGAGCGCCAGAGCATCGCCGAGCCGGTCATAGAAGCCACTATTATATGTCCGGAAGAGTATATCGGCGCCGTAATGACGCTGGCCAGAGAGAGGCGCGGCGTCCAGAAAAAAATAGAGTACCTGTCTACCAGCCGGGCGCAACTTGTCTTTCACATTCCGCTGAATGAAGTGGTGCTCGATTTTTTCGACAGGCTCAAATCGGTCACCCGCGGATACGCCTCGATGGACTACGAGTTTTACGGTTACAGCAAATCTGACCTCTCAAAGCTCGACCTTCTGGTTAACGGAGAAATGGTAGACACTTTATCTATGATAGTCCACAAGGATAAGGCTTATGCTTTCGGGCGTGACCTGACGGAGAGGATGAAACAGCTTATTCCCCGCCAGATGTTCGACATATCGATCCAGGCGGCCATAGGCGGAAAAATTATCAGCCGGACAAACGTAAAAGCGTTAAGGAAAAACGTTCTGGCCAAATGCTACGGCGGTGACGTTACGCGAAAAAGAAAGCTGTTGGAAAAACAGAAAGAAGGCAAAAAGAAAATGAAAAATATCGGCAAGGTGGAGATACCGCAAGAGGCTTTTCTGGCCATGCTCAAAACGGACAACTGACAAATGAAAGAAAAAGCGCTCGACTCCGGCCAAGACAGCGCGGAGGAGTTCTCTCCGTGGAAGGAATATTTAAAGGCGGCTGTGATAGCCCTGGCGCTGGCGCTGTTTATCCGCGCTTTTATAGTTCAGGCGTATAAAATCCCCTCCGAATCGATGTTGCAGACATTGCAGGTCGGCGATCATCTTCTCGTCAACAAATTGGTCTATCTGTTCAATAATCCGGAGCGCGGAGATATAATTGTGTTCAAGTACCCGCGCGATCCCAAGCGCGACTTCGTAAAAAGAGTTATCGGCCTGCCCGGCGAAACTCTGAAATTGGCCCACAACACCATTTATATCAACGGCAAACCGCTTGTCGAGCCATATGCGATTTATCAAGACCGGTATGCGCCAAGCAATTTCGGGCCTATTACTGTTCCGCCGGAGCATCTGTTTATGATGGGTGACAACCGCGACAACAGCCAGGATTCGCGGGTGTGGGGGCCGCTCGACATAAATAAGATCAGGGGCAAGGCGTTCATCATCCACTGGTCATGGAAAGGGGACTCTTTCGGCGTGCGCTGGAGCCGGGTCGGCAAACTCTTGCTATAGTTTAGATACTAATATACGAGAGCCGCTGATAATCAATTTTCGCTCACTTCGGCTATTACGCTCTTACCGTTTGAATAGATGAAAAAACGGTCATGCAGTTTTATCAAATCCAGAAGCTTTGAAAGCGCCCCGGAAAGCTTCATATCCATAACATAAGAGCAGACTCCCATAACAGGCTGGTCTTTTAACATCTTGCCCAGCGAGTTTTCGAAGCCTAAAAGGTCGCTATACTCCCCGCAACAATCAAAACCAGGAGAGCCAGCTCCCACAAGCCCTTTATACCCCTTTTCAAGCGCGCCAGTCGTCGCTTTGAGCCAGGTTGCGGCCGCTCCGACGGCGCCATGCTTCTCAAATTCTTCGCTCAGGCTTTCAATTATCAAGGAACCGTCCGCCTCCATTGTTTCCACCGGGAGGCCTCCTTCGGCGAAGCTGTGGCGGATATCGTCTGGATGTTGCCACCAGCAAGCCTTGAAGAAACGATACTTCTCTTTCGAGGCGGCCAGGAAATAGGCTATCTCAAACTCCAGGACAGATTTTTTATCAGGGAAAACACCCAACAAATGCCCTTTTTTAAATGTCCTTTTTATAAACTCGGAGGAAATTTCCGCCTCGACAGGATCGCTTTTTCCTTTCATAAGCTTGATAAATTCATGCCTGTCCACACGCCATTCCTTACCCATTTTTATCGCCGGAATAGTCCCCTGGCGGCACATCTTGTAAACAGTATTCATATGAATTTTAAGCGATTTCGCTACTTCTTCGACTGTTAGATACTCCATATCTCTCCACTTCAAATATACAAAAATTAATTTCTTATTGTAACACTAAATTAAGTTTTTTTTCAAATATTGTTGATAAGTGTGGCTAATAAAACAATAGCGTCGATATACATTAGTATAACCTGCATATTGCCTGTTGACAACATACCCCGCCTATTGATAACATATACCATCTGTTGATAACACTTATCAATATTTAGGGGGTCTAGTGTTGGTATTTGTCAGTTTGTTTGGCTATGTATCTCTAGAAATAGCGCATTGCTGAGCCTGGCATGAGTCGAGTCACAATTTTTATTTAGGAGGGGGATATGTCTTCAGGACAAGAAATTCAGGATATCCATAAAGCTGTGGTGTCTCTTTCTGTTCCCGAAACAGAGTCAGCGACCAAAAGGGCGATCGATGCGGGATTGAACAGGCAGGAGATTCTGGTGGACGGTTTGGCCGCCGGTCTTCTGGAAGTAGGCGACAAGTGGATCAAGCAGGAGATGTTTATCAGCCATGTTCTTGTGGCGGCCAAAGCCATGAAAGCGGGCCAGGCGATTCTGGAGCAAGGAGAGCCTGAAGGCGAAAGCAAGGCTGTCATGGTCCTTGGCACGGCTCAAGGAGATTTGCATGATATAGGCAAAAACCTGGTAGGAATGATGATGAAAGCCGGGGGGTTCAAAGTCTATGATCTGGGCGTTGACGTGCCGCCGCGCGTGTTTGTGGACAAAGCCAAAGAAGTTGACGCTGATATCATCGGCATATCCCTGATTATGAGCATATGCCTGGACAAGGTTGAAGAGACATGCAAGCTGGCCAGGGAGGAGGGAATAAAAGCCAAAGTGCTGATCGGCGGCCCTGCCACAAGCGACACAGTGGCCGATAAAATCGAGGCCGACGGATACGGGGGCTTTGACGCGCCGACCGGAGTGGTAAAAGCCAAGGAGCTGATAGGAATCGATTGATTCCTCAAACTATAGTCAACATTTAAATTATACTTTTATGTATATAGGGGGTTATATCATGGCTGAAATGAGTTCTTTGGAGAGAATAGTATCCGCTATCAAGCTTGAAAAACCAGACAGGGTTCCGGTTACAACCCTTGCGATCAACCGTTGCCTGCGCGTCGCCGGTTATACAACGAAAGAATGTCTGTACGATCCGGAGAAAATGGCCAAGGGAAAGCTGGCCGCGTTAGAGCGCTTCGGTGACGACGCCGTTGTGGCCGGCACCGATCTGTTCGTGGAGCCGGAGGCTCTCGGCTCGACAGTGACCGTGTATGAGCACACGGCGGTTGTTACCGAATATTTTATCAAGGAAAAAAGCGATATTGAAAAACTGAAAATCCCGGATCCGAAAAAAGACGGCAGGATGCCTTTTGTGTGCGAAGAGATCAGACTGCTGAAAAAAGCTGTGGGAGACACAAAAATTGTCGTGCCTGTGACGGGCGGGCCAGTGACCACCGCAAGCCAGCTGTACGGGCCGGAGCAGTTGCTGATCGCGATGATCGAAGACCCGGAATGGGTGCATCGGCTCATCCGCATAGCAACAGACACTTCTCTTAAATATTGGGAAGCCTTGATCGAAGCGGGCGTTCACGCGATTGTGCTCCTGGAGCCGTTCACGGCGAACACGATTTTGTCGCCGGAGCAGTATGAAGAATTCGCCATGCCGTATTTGAAAGAGATTTTCGAGTTTTCATGGTCGAAAGGCGTTGTGGGTGTAAACCATGTCTGCGCCGACACGTCGATGATCTGGAACCAGATGTCTAGCGTGGGGGCGCTTGCGCTTCAGGTCGATTATCCGATAAGCATGGCGGAATGCAAAAAGCAGGTGGGCGGCAAAATTTGCATATCGGGCAATGTGCATCCTATCGACTATATGCTCTACGGCACGCCGGAAAGCGTCTACTGGAAATGCAGAGAGGTAATCGAGGAATCGGCCGACGGCTCCGGTTTTATTCTGGGATCGGGATGCGACCTGAATCCGGAGACTCCGGAGGAGAATATTCTGGCCATGGTTCAGGCGGCCAAGGACACCGTATACAACGACGATATGACCGTTTCGTTTGTCCGCGAGTCGTTCGCCCGTCCCGCCTGACAGCAATGGGCGCGCATCCGGGCCCCAAAATCGTCTCGGTGTACGGTTTTTTGGGGTCTGGCAAAACCACGGTTATGATGCAGTTGGCGCGGAAGATTATCTCGGACGGCGGCAAGGCGGCGATTGTGGTAAACGAGGCGGGAGACATCCCGATTGACGGCAAACTGCTGGACGTGGGAGGTTTCCCGGTAAAAGAGATATTCGCCGGATGTATCTGCTGTCAGGCGGTGGGGGACTTTATCGGCGCCCTTAAAGCGTTGCAAAGCGTCGATGGACTCGACTATATCCTCATTGAGCCGTCCGGGATGGCCGAAGCGCCCGGTTTTTTCGCATCCGTGACCAGGCATGTAACGCATGGCCTGACCAAAGCGCTTGTTCTGGACGGCCCCAGGCTTTTACTACTGCTTAAAGCCGCAAGGCCGCTTATCACGAGCCAGATCAAGACTGCGGATCTGATATTGCTCAACAAAGTGGACGCCCTTGATGAAAACCAGATTGCGGAGCTGGAGCGGACGATAAGAGAATTTAGCCCGGACGTTCCTATTCGGCGTGTGAGCGCCAAAAACGGACTTCCTGACGATTATCTTGCGGGCATGCTCTTATGAAGTTCGCTTCCGCTTCCGGGCGATGGTTGATCGAAGATTATAACGGCGGCCCGGAAGGGTTGATGAGATCGCTCACACAAAAGGTTGTTGATGAACTGCCCCAGGACGCACTGGGACATGTCAAAGGATTTGCGGAATTTGATGGAGGGGAAGTTTATGTTTCATCGACCCTGATCCCTGTAGAGATAAACTTGTCGACCAAAGGTAAATTTAAAGGAGGCGCGATAACGGCGAACATGGTTCTGGTATTCGCCGAGTTGACCGCCGATATCATGGAACAGGCTCTTGAGCTTGGCAAACAAAAAGTCGAGACCGGATTCAATTGCAGATTTATTAAAGAAAGGAAGAGGTGAAAATTGGCCACAGATAATGTTTGCGGTGTGCCCATGGGCGGGGAGCCTGGAGAGGCTCCAACGCTTATGATAGGAACAATTTTTTACGATGGGCATGACATAGTTAAAGACCAGTTAAAAGGAGCTTTCGACAAAAGCAAAGCCAAAGATTTAATCGACCTGCAGGCTCACTGGTCTGAGGTGACCGGCTTGCCTTGTTGTCTTGATGTGGTCGCCTCGACCGAGCAGGCCATGGAGAATTATCTTGAATTTGTTGTGGACGAATTTGACGGCCCGATTATGGTGGATGGCTCCGACGCAAAAGTGAAAATGGCTGGAATGCGGTATCTGGCGTCAAAAAAACTCTCCGACAAGGTGATCTACAACAGCGTCTCGCAGGAGACGACCGATCTGGAGCTTGAGACGATCCAGGAATGCGGCGTCAAAGTGGTCATCGCGCTGGTGATGAACAGCCTCGATTTTTCGGCTGAAGGCAAGATGAAACTTGTTACCGATGAAAACGGGCCAGTGACCAGAGCTAAAAAATATGGCGTCGAGAAAATTCTGATCGACCCCGGCGTTATCGACCTTCCATCCATCGGCACGGTAAAAGAGGTGATGGAGAAAGTCGGAAAGCTTGGTTATCTTACCGGCTCTGGCGTTCATAACGCGCTTTCCAACTGGAAAGGTTTGAAGACGAAAATCGGCAAAGATTTCAAGCCGGCCGCTAAAGCGGTGGTCAACGCGCTGTCAACGGCGTGGAGTGGAGACTTCGTTCTTTACGGCCCCATCTCCGACGCTCCCATCGTGTTTCCCGCCGTTGCGATGGTAGACGCCATTCTCGCCCAGACGCGGCTGGAGAAAGGCGAGGCGCCGGACATGTCACATCCCCTGTTTAAAATTGCATGATCCATACGCGCAACATCGTTGTCCTTCCCGCCGAGGTCGAGGTTGCTTTTAACGAAGGCCAGAATCTTTTTCAGATATTAAACAGGGCCGGTTTTCCCCTGGCTCACGACTGCGCGGGCAAGGGCATATGTGGAAAATGCAAATTCAGGCTCCATAGCGGCCTGCCCCGGCCATCAGCGGTTGATCTTGAGTTTCTTACCAAGCAGGAGATTGACGATCAGATTCATCTTGCGTGCGCTTTTAAACCGGATGATGGCGACATAGTTGAGCTTTTTTCCGGCGACTTGAAAGCCACACCACAAGATGAAGTTATAGGCCTTACTTTCCCTGTTGATCGATGGCCCGGCGTCGAGACTTCTGAACTGGCTCTCGCGATTGATCTTGGCACAACCAATGTCGTGGGGTATCTGCTGGACGCAAATAACGGCGCCATAATCAACGCTATATCCATTCCGAACAGTCAAAGCATGTACGGCTCTGATGTTATGAGTCGGCTCGCATACGCATCTCACAAAGGCCGCGAAGCCGTTCTGAATTTACAGCGGCTTGCGCTAAACGATATCGAGCGTCTTGCGATGGCGCTTAACACAAATAAAATTCCGATCAGGCGTGTTGTAGGTGTGATGAACTCGGCTATGGCGACGTTTGTCATCGCCTCCAATCCAGATGACCTTGGCCGTCACCCTTGTGAATCGGGCATCGACGGCCCTGTCAGCCAAAAGCCTTTTAATAACAAAAAAGGCGTACTCGAAAAAGCTGAATTAATAATTCCCCCAGTCATAGGAGGCTACGTCGGCTCGGACGCGCTTTCAGCTTTGTATGCCGTTTTAGAATCAAACCCTCCTGCTCCCTTCGCCTTGCTCGATATTGGAACCAACACCGAGGTGTTGCTGGTCACCGATAACGCGAAAGCCGCCTGCTCGGCCCCTGCTGGCCCGTCTTTTGAGGGATACGGAATTTCTCACGGCATGCGAGCTGTGGATGGGGCGATAGAGCGGGTAACAATTTCCGGCGGCGCGTTTTCCTGCCAGGTGATAGGAAAATCGGCGCCGAAAGGAATAGCCGGATCCGGGCTGTTCAGCCTGTTCGCTGAGCTTATCCGGGCTGGAGGTTTAGACAAGTTCGGCTCTATTGTTCCGGAAAATTTATCTCCGGAAATGTATCGATCAGGGGAAAAAAGCCTGGAGCTGGTCATAGCGCCCGGCGTGACGGTCGATGGCGTCGATATTCAGCAATTTATGGTGGCCAAAGCGGCCACCAGGGCGGGGCTTGAGACCTTGCTCGATCATCTGGGCGTTAAACCGGAGCAGTTGCGAAAAATATATTTCGCCGGAGCGTTTGTCCAAAGAGTAGAGCCGCAAGATTTGCTTGCGATAGGTTTGACGCCGGACGTGGAATCATCCCGAATTTGCAATGTGGGCAACGCCGCCTGCGCCGGATCGGCCATGATGGCCGTGTCGCGGGAGGCTTTCGTTACAGCCTGTTCGATGGCTGGGAAAATTGAGCATCTTCCCCTTTCCGGGAACGCTTATTTCAACATGTCGTTCCAGGATCATGTGAGGTTTTAAAATTTATCGATCAACCAGCTCACGGTCGAGAACACTGCTAAGCTCATAGGATGTGATCGGCTTGTTAATCAATGCCCGGACGCCGATTTCTCTGGCCTTCTCTTTATCAATAATGTCACTGTATCCGGTCATCAGGATCACCGGGATGTCTTCGCGCAGTTTCATCATCTCCCTCGCCAGTTTGTCACCCGTCATCTTCGGCATAGTCATGTCTGTGATTACGAAATCGTAGACATCTGGATTCTTCGTAAAATGTTTTAGCGCTTCCTCACTGTCCGTCATGATCGTAGTTTTATAGCCAAGGAAATTCAGGATTTTCCCAATCGTTTTTACAACATCGACTTGATCGTCTACAACCAGCGCTTTGCCTTTTACTTTTGTTTTTTTATGTTTCTCTTGTTCAACGCTTTTGCCGCCAGGTAACTGCTCGATCAAGGGCAGTAAAACATGAAGCGTCGTTCCCTCTCCAGGCTGGCTTTCCACATCAATATGGCCGCCATGGCTTTCCACAATTCCGTGAATGACCGACAGCCCAAGCCCCGTGCCTTCCCCCTGTGGCTTGGTGGTAAAGAAAGGCTCGAATATTCTTTCAAGTGTCGCGGGCTCCATCCCGCCTCCTGTATCGCTCACACTTAGTTTCACAAAATCCTGCAAAGAGCTCTCGAACCGTTTTCGCTGTAAGGTCACGGTTAAAACACCGCCATTTTTTTTCATGGCGTAGGCGGCGTTGGTGCACAGATTGACGACAACCTGGTGAATCTGTGTTGCGTCGCCCATAATGTAGCTGGATTTGGTATCTATATTTTCGACGATTTTAATAGTGGCGGGGATTGTGGCCTTCATCAGTTTCAAGGCTTCCTTTACGATGAGATAAATTTCCAGCGACTGAAAGTCTTGCTCGCCTCGACGGCTGAAAGTCAGTATCTGCTTAACCAGCTCTTTGGCGCGGTGGCCTGCTGATATTATTTCATTCAGGCATTCCTCGGTTTCAGAATCCTTGGCCGCTATATCCTTGGCCATTGTCGAATAGCCTAAGATAGGCATGAGAATATTGTTCAAATCGTGCGCGATGCCGCCCGCCAGTGTTCCTATGGCGTTTAGCTTTTGCGTTTCCCTAAGCTCTTTTTCGAGAAAGACTTCTTTTGTTACGTCACGCTTGACCGCCACATATCCGGTTATGGCGCCAGTTTCATCCTTGATGGGTGAAATGGTAGACTCCTCTTCGTACAACTCTCCGTTTTTTTTCTTGTTGACTATGCGGCCATGCCATACTTCGCCGCTGGTGACCGTATCCCACAAATTTTTATAGAAGGATTCATCGTGTTTGCCGCTTTTAAGCATTTTTGGGTTTTTGCCGATGGCTTCTTGTTTTGCATATCCGGTTGTTTGCTCAAAGGCGGGGTTAACGTACTGGATCGCCCCTTCCGTGTCGGTTATCGTCACCGTTTCCGCCGCCTGATCAATGGCGATCGCAAGACGGGAAAGCTCATACTCTGCCTGTTTTTGTTCGGTGATGTCCCTTACCGTAGAAATCATGTAAGGCTCATCGCGAATTTTAATTATTTCCACTGAATACTGGCATATACGGATTTCACCTGATTTAGCGCGAAACCCAAGTTCCTTATTCTTTGCATACCCTTGTTTTTGCAACAACGATACAAGGGCGTCCCTATCACTAGGATCCACCCATAAGTTAAGCTCAAAAGCAGTTTTGCCAATAGTTTCATTATACTTATGACCAAATACGCGCTCAAACTCCGGGTTGACTTCTATAATTTTTCCATCTTTTTGCGTACTGATTATTATCGAGTTGGGATTAGATCTAAAGGCTTTCGAAAATTTTTCCTCGGATTCACGAAGCGCGGCTTCCGCCCGCTTGCGCTCTGTAATGTCGCGAATGATGCCCTGGTAGCCGATGACGGTTCTCTCATCATCGAGCCGCGTGGTCGCGGAGATCAGACAGTCCATCGAAGCGCCATTCTTTTTGCGCATTTTCACCTCGAAATCACTTGCGAATCCTTTGATCTTTATTTCGTCAATGAGCCTTGTCCGGTCATCAGGACTCATATATATATCGCAGGTATTTATATTCTCCACTTCTTGTTTTGTATAGCCGAACAGATCCAGGAATGACTGGTTAAAATCAATAAACTCCCCGTCTTCCCTGTTTATATAGATCGGATCCCTGGAATTCTCAAATAGCGCGCGGTATTTGACCTCACTTTCTTTTAGCGCCTCCACAGCTTTTTTTCGCTCTCTTCTCATCTCGGCCTCACGAAGCTCGCGTTTAACAGAAACCGCAAGGCGCTTTAAGTTGCCCTTCATGAAATAATCGCTCGCTCCTGATTTCATGGCCTCCACCGCCACATCCTCGCCGATTGTGCCTGAAACCAGAATAAATGGAATGTCGATCCCGGACTCGTTCAAAATCTCCAGCGCGTCAAGGCCGCAAAATTGCGGCATTGCGTAATCGGAGATAATGATGTCCCAATATCGTCTTTCAAGCTCTAAAGAAAAGGCGCTCGGAGTATCGACACGCTTGAACTCAAGATCGTAACCGCCGCGCCTGAGCGCAAGCGCCAGCAATATAGCGTCATCCTCCAAATCCTCGACTATCAAAACACGGAGAGGCTCGCTCATTTATTTTCCCCTGGAAGCTGGAGAAGGCTCGTTTAAAAGGAGCCAGTATAATCCCAGTTGTCTTACCGCTTCTGAAAACCGGGCGAATTGAACCGGCTTTCGCACGTAGCTGTTGGCCCCAAGGTTGTAGCTTTTGATCATATCCTGCTCTTCATCAGAAGAAGTAAGGATAACAACGGGAAGAAGTTTCGTCCTCTCATCCAAGCGCAATCGCCTCAAGACCTCCAGGCCATCCACCTTGGGAAGTTTCAGATCCAGCAGAATAACCGTAGGCATGACACCTGTATCCCGGCCTTGATATGCGCCCGTAGCAAACAGGTAGTCAAGCGCCTCCTCCCCATCACGCGCTATTACAACTTCGTTGGCTATATTATTTTTCTTCAACGCCCGCAGAGTCAACGCCTCGTCGTCCGGATTGTCTTCAACTAAAAGTATAATTTTATCGCTATTCATTTTGACCACCCTTGTTTACAAAGCAAGATAGAAAACAGCCCCTTTATCTACTTCCGCCTCCGCCCAGACTCGCCCGCCGTGCCGGTGGATAATGCGTTGAACAATCGCCAACCCGATGCCAGTCCCAGGAAACTCCGATAGCGTGTGTAGCCGCTGGAAAGCGCCAAACAGTTTACCTGAGTATTTCATATCGAACCCCACCCCGTTATCGCGAACAAAATAAACAATCTTCCCATCATGCCGGGCCGCGCCGATCTCAATACTGGCGTCGAGTCGTTTCCATGTAAACTTCCACGAGTTGCTTATAAGATTATATAATACGATGCGCAACAAGCGTTTATCTCCTTGCGCAATCAGACCTTTTTCAATACTGATCTTTATATGGCGATCCGGCTCTTCTTTTCGCAGATCATCGGCCACATCATGCGCAAGCTCGCTTAAACCCACCGGCTCTGTCATCATCTGTGTCCGGGTGACGCGGGAGAGGGTTAACAAGTCATCTATCAATTGAGACATTTTAAGAGTGGCGGCGCTCACACGATTAAGGTAATCCTTGCCGACATCGTCCACTTTGTCTGCGTAATCCTCCAGAAGCGCCTTGCTGAATCCGTCTATGCCACGTAACGGAGCGCGAAGATCGTGAGAGACGGAGTAAGCGAACGCCTCCAGCTCCTTGTTGACGGTGGATAGTTCGTTCGTGCGCTCCTCTACTATCTCCTCAAGGCGCTCGCGGTGTCTTTTTAATTCCTCTTCGGCCCGTTTGCGTTCGGTGATGTCACGGATCACACCGATGAAGCCTATGATCTCTCCGTTTCTATTTTTTATTATTGTTCCTGTTGTCTCTCCGGGAAATAGCGAGCCATTTTTGCGACGGTAGTTGACTACATATGGTTTGAGCTTCTCCTCCGCGCTGAGATTGAAACGCTCCTCCCCCAATCTTTTGTAAACTTCCCAGCTTTCGTAGAACACTCCTGTCTCCTTGCCGACAATATCCTGCAGGCTGTAACCCAGAATCCTGGTAAATCCCGGATTGAGCATAACAATTCTTCGCTTTGTATCAGTGAATACGATCGCGTCCGCTACGCCGTTAAAGATCGATTCAAACATGGTTTTTTGATGCTCGATTTCCTCTTTAGCCCGCTTACGCTCTGTAACCCGGCCAAGCTGGGTAGTGATGTTTTCAATGGCTTTGAGTAACGATTCGTCAGGCTCTGCGCGTTTAGTTGTGAAAAACGTCAGCACGGCCACTGTCTTTTTCTTCTCAAGCACAGGGAAGCCAAAACCGGTCTTCAGCCCGCTTTCAACAGCCTCTTTCGCCCTGAGAAATTCATCAACATGCGTAAGGTCATGGAACCAAACAGGTTTACCGCTTTGTAAAACACGCCCCGGCAAACCAACGCCTTGCGTGGGCGCAATGGACTTGGTTATTTCATAGAAAGCTTTGAACCGGTGTGGATCATCGATTCGCCACAATTGCGTGGGTATGAGTGTATCTTCAAAACCAAGCATATAAGCATGCCCCAGCTCCCATCCGGTATAATCGCAGACTTTATCCAGGCATACTTGTATGGCCTCGTCTGCGGTGGAAGAGTTGTTGGCGGCGCCGGTTATCTCCTGAAGCAAATTAACAAGCTCCGTTTTTCTCTTTAGCGCCTCCTCCGCATTTTTTCGCTCTGCTATCTCACTCACAAGGTCGACATTGATGCTTTGCAACTGTATTGTGCGATTTAAAACCAGCTCTTCAAGCTCCATACGCCTAAAATCAACTTTGGCTATCATGGAATTAAACGCCGACGCCAGCATATACGTTTCGATAGAGCCGGTCGCTTCGACGCGCGCGTTCATATCTCCTCTTTCCATTTTTCCTGCGGCCCGGCTAAGAGCCGTTAAAGGAACCGACATCCTGTACGCAAGAAACCAGGCCAGCAAAAGCGTAACCATAAGGCCGATGGAGCCGACATAGGTTACGACTTCAAGTCGTTGATACAGCGGCGCAAAGGCTTCTGATTTATCAATTTTCACAACCATGCCCCATTCAATGTCCGGGGAGATAAGAATATGCCTGTATGCGGCAAGGACAGGTTCACCGCGATAATCAGCGCCTACTGTTATGCCCTCCTCACCATTCGCCCCCATCATGGCCGGTTTTGCTTTTATTTTATATCCAAGGGGCGCGGTTAATCCATTCGGCAGTTTATATTTAAGAGGAGCTATTATCCTTGTATCTGAATCGACCAGCACGACTTCGCCGGTTTTGTTCAATCCCCGCCCGGTGTGAAGCAGGGGGTAGATAACCGCGCCAGAATTAACACGCGCTATCAAGACAAGCATGATTTGATTCTCGCCTGCATCGTCCGTTTTTATATCCAGAACCGGTTCGGTGAGGCTCAAGTTAAAACTGTTTTTCATTTTATCAAAACTGATTTTCGATAGATTTCCATTTTCTCGCGAGGCCATAAAGGCGTATTTTTTAAAAACATTCTCGCCAAGATCATCATCGTCTGTGGACGCGATCACAATTCCTGTCGCTATGTCGGCTATTTCGATCTCTTCATACATCTTGTATTGTTTTTTGAGGATGCTTATCTGCCTGACAATCGTTTTAAAAGACTCCTCCTTGCGCATAGCGCTCCACAATGCTCCTCCTTGCATGCCTGACGCCGTAAATTCGCCAAACAAGGCATGCAACTTTGATCCATCATCTCTCAACATCCCGCTTTTCGCCAAAGCCATGATGTTGTTTTTGCGTTCTTCGATCAAACTCACAAGATATTCTTTTTTCGAGTCTGCTACATGGTCGAGGCTTCGAAATATCTCGTTTTGCTGATAATAAAATTCACCTTCATAATCGGTATATGGCGCGCCAAATAAGGAGACCAGCTCCATCGCCACTAAAGAGACGGTAAAGAGCAGGCCGAAATAAACCAGCATCTTGTGTCTCAAGCTAAAAAAAGGACGCCGTTGCGCCTGATCGGAGGCTGGCTGGTTGATATTACGATCAGTTGTCATTGTCGCCAGCTTCGTATTTAAATCTGTTTAAGGAATATTTATTTTGATTCGCCACTATTCGCCTGGCTGTTTGCATGTCAAAGCTGTCGCGCACCCGTTCCCAGCCGATGTTGACCGAAATTTTGCCAATAGTCTTCAAGAACCTGAACTCCTTGTTTAGAGCGCCGTCATTAACTAACAGTTTTTTGGGAATATTGGCGCTGGAAGCTACGCCCAAAATGTCATTTACAGCTAGATCAACATTTTGCTCAACTGTTACCCCCAGTTTTCCGCCTGAGATTCCTTTGCCTTGGGATAACGCCCATTGGCTGGCCAATTTCAGGTTGCGTCTGTCTTTTTGCATCCATCTGATTGCGCGAATTTCCGCCGCTATCAACTGGCGGACGCCCTGGGGATTTTTGTCCGCAAATGACTTTCGAAAGTATAGATAGCCACTGCTTAACGACCGGTGTATTACAACCATATCGCTATATTTATTCAATGCGATGGTGGGAGTCGGCTCCCAGGCGGAAAAGGCGAATATCTCTCTTTTGTGTAGCGCTTCGGGCATCTTCGTTACGTCCATAGGAAGCAGGTTTATGTCATCTTTCGTAATCGCCTCATATTCGAGCGCGTTGAGCAGGCCATAGTGAGCGTTCGAGCCGTATGCGTAACCAATCGATTTACCGCGAAGGTCAATGAGTAGCATATGGTGGTTTGCGACTATTGAGGTGTATCCATACTGAATCAGGGAGGAGATGGTAACGTCAAAAGTGGCGGCGGCTGTGATGGCTGGCATGTCCCCTCCTATACCCGCGTCAAGGTCTCCCCGGCTCATAAAAAAGTTTACATCATCGCCTTTGAGGAATGGATATAGCCTGATGGAAAGGCCAAGCTCCGACAAGGCTGATTGCAAAACATTGTCGCGCCTGATCGCTTCGGTGATAAGACCCGTGGGCGCCCAAAGAGGCTGTATGCCGATATTTATTATATTTTCAGAATTGTTGAATTTGTATTTGGAATAGATCGGGTGTTTGGACAGGCTGTCTCTGGTTGATGATGCGGTTTTCGTTTTTTCCCCATGCTTCTCACAGGCCGGGTTGAGCGCCGCCAGAGAGACGAAAAAAATACAAGACAGAAGGAGTTTTGGCTCTATGCGCATCAACCCACTCCAATGTTCCCTAAAACATATCCAACGCGCTGTTTCTTGATTAGCGCGTTACTATTACCGAACAGCTACCTCCTTCATAGTATAATATACTTCAAAGAACTGCAATTATCAGGAGCAAGGCCTGGTTATACGAATAATCGCTCAAATAACAGTGTGCGAAAAGCGTGGATTTTACTTTTCAGGAAGGCGTTGCTGGCTGGAGACCTTGAAGTTGCGCCACCTTGCTCGACAAACCAGACAACGCAAGCGATACATGAAGAGGGCGGTTATTAAGTTGTTTTCATCACCGCTTTACGCCAGACAAAAGCCACTGTCACCGCAGTAGGCTCCTTAGCTTTCGTCGTTTTTTTTCAGAAACGCGATGATATCCATAACTTCCTGACCGGAAGGGTTCTTTCTCATTTTCATGTTTGTTTTTTTAGCTTTATCCCTCCCCTTTTTCCACTTCCTCATCTCCTGGGTTTCAGCGTTGTTTTCGTCCCATGTTTTCTTGGGATCGCTTAGCCATTGGGTCAGCCATCCTTCGCTCCGTTTGGATGTAACGCCTTTTAAACCGGGGCCGACTTTATTTTTGCCGGTCAGTTTATGGCAAGCCTTGCACTTAAACGTCTTGCTGTTAAACAGCTTTTCTCCGCTAGCCGCGTCCCCTCCCGCCACAGCCACAGCTGAAAACAAAAAAGTAATCAGCATCGTCAAAACCATACCTTTAAGCGTGTAGGTCATAACAGCCTCCGCATTACGGTTAAACGAAACAAGTTTCTTCTGGATCGACTAGTAATAGTTTACCCCCAGATAGCGCAAGAAAGCAAAAAGCAGACTGCATCGAGTTTCATTCGCAGGCGTCGCGAAAACCAGCCGAACAGCCTTTTTTGTAATCGGCGCCAGCTTTTTTCATGTCGCCCATGATTTCGTGGGTCTGGGCGCGGGTATAATAAGCCTCACCGAGTTTTGGGTCGAGCTTTATCGCATGATCGAGGTCTTTGATGGCGCCATCCACATCTCCCATATCTTTGCTGGCTTTGCCGCGTAGCCCGTAGGCCTTGGCCAGTTCCGGGTTTAGTTTAATCGCTTTGGAGGATAGTTTAATCGTGTTGGCGTAATCCGCCGACCCATACGCGCTCCTCGCCTCTCTGTAAACATTTTCGGCTTTCTTGGCCTCTGCGGCTTTGCCTTTGTCGCCGGGCCATTTAAACTCGAAAGCGGACGCGCCGGAAGCGCATGTAATTAAAAGAGCTAAAGCAAGAATCCAGTATCTCATTTTTCACCTCACCATAATTATTATTGGTTAAACATAGTCACAGGCTCTACGGCAGGAAGCTTCTCCATAGCCTCAAGAACCAATCGCTTTTCAGTCTTCGACGATTTCGTTTTTATCGCCTGCGCGTAAAGTTCCCTGGCTTTTTCAGGCCGGTTCAGCTTTGTATTATATAACCCCGCAAGATTCACGATCGCCATGAAATAATCGCTGTCGAGCCGGATCGCTTCTTCGAGCTGACGCGCCCCTTCCACCTCCCTTCCCGCTTGAGCGAAAAACATCCCTTTGAGATATTTTAACTGGGGCGAAAAAAGCCTTTCCTTATCGAGTTTTTCCGTCTCCTTGAGCATGGAAAGGCCCAGGCCGCTCCTTTTATGATCGAGCGCTGAGTAGAGTGTGACCAGGTTCAAAGAAAGGTACGCGTATCTGGCGTCGTTGTTGTCTTGCTCGACTCTCAACGCCGCGTCATAATGACTGGCCGCCCTTGCCATGTTGTTGTTGTTTCTATCCACCTGACCGAGGTAAAAATAATTCTGGGACACAAAATATTTTTTAAACTTCTTCATTTCTTCGCCGGAGCCAAAAACCACTTCAGGAAATTCCCTGTTCTTCAGGATCGCCGAAAGATTTTCGCCTTTTATCATAACGCCCCTGGATTGAACCCGTGGCGCCGTAAACTCCACTGTAGGCAGGTCGTCTGTGACCGGGGCCGCGCCGCCGATAAAACGTTGCAGGCCTTTGGGGCCCATCATATATTTGGAAAGGAGGTTGTCCACATTATACACTCCTATTTCGGCGAGGCTTGCCTCTACTTGCGGCGAGTTCATTTTTTCAGCGATACTGCCGGAATCAAGAACAATTTTTTTGTCGGATCCTATCATTATAATGTCCCATTTTGTGTACCACATGGCGCTGTTGGGAAAAACATCGACGAACGCGGCCACGAGAGATTTAATATCATCAAGCGACATATGATGGATAGGTATCCATTGCGAAACCAGGCCGTTTTCAGCAAGCCTTATTTTGCATAACTCGTAAAACTCTTTCGTATATAAAGAGACAATTCCCGCGTTGGAGGGGGGCGGAGGCTCTGCCGTTATAAAGTCAAATTTGCGGCGGGTGGTAAGCAGAAAATTCCTCCCATCCTCCTCGACCATCTTGACCCTCGCAGAGTTCGCCACATCAAGGTTGCCATCTTTGAAAAACGGCGCGGCGTGAAACACTTCGCGGGAGATGTCGAGGGCGGTCACCTCTTTTAGCCCATGGGCCAGAGCGGCGCCGACGGTGGAGCCGGTTCCAAAACAGATCACCAGCGCGTTTTCGGGGCCGGGGTGTAGCAAAAGGGGGATGTGGGCCTGCAGTTTTTCCAGTTGCAGAGCCTCCCGGAAGGCTCCGGCTATCGGGTCGCCGTTTATCCATATCCTTTTAATCGGTTTTCTTCCAACACTAAGGTCTGTGTATTGCGACGACACCAGAACCGTGGCCGCAGGCCCTTCTTCATAAAATTCGACTTCACTGCCTATGTCCAGTTTTTGCGAGCTTAGCCTGTAGGCGATATCGGGGCTGTAAATGATGAACGCCGTAGGCCCAACAGCAAATATAAAAGTCGTCACGGTCGCAAAAACCCGGCGCCTGGGAGCTTTAATAAACATTAGCGTAAGTCCGCTAAGCATGGCTACCGCCGAGATCGCAACTATGCTTTTTTGAACGCCGATCATTGGAATAAGAAAATAGCCCGCCGCCAGCGAGCCTGCGACGCTACCGATTATGTTGACTGCGTAATACCTGCCGACCTGCCCTGCGATCCGCTCTTTTCCAGGCGCGCCCGTCCCTATGGCGAGAGGAAAGCAGGCGCCCATAATAAGCGTGCAGGGAGTGACGATTATCAGCGAAAACAAAATCGCGGATACCATCGGCTCGCCTCCTGGGAGGGAATCGGCGATCCAGCCGCTTGCGCTAAACAAAGCTGAGAACATCCCGACGACAGACTGGTTGAGCGCCATGCCCACGAGAGAAAGCAAAGCCATCATGCCTATGCCGATCATCGCGCTTGCGAACAAATAAAAACTCTTCTCCTGGGAATTTATCCTGGCTCTGGAGGCGATGGCGCTTCCCGCCGCTATTCCAAAAAGAAAAACGGCCAGAACAAGAGTAAAGGCGTATGTCGTGTTGTTTAGCAGTAACGAGAGGGTTCTGGTCCACAAAAGCTCTAACGCTAAAGCGCAAAACCCTGTGATTGCGTAAAAAACCAGCGGAAGAGACTCTTGCCGGGGGTTTTGCTTTTTGCTTTTTTGTTGCCTGGTTTTATCGTCCGGCCTGTCTGTTTTCCATACTGTTTCACCGGCGATAAGCCATGCGGCCGCTCCGCAAAACAGGTTAAGCGACGCCCCTATCCTTAGCGAGCCTGTAAGACCGAAAATCTCTATCATCGCAAACCCTGCGGCGATACAACCTGTCATCGCTCCAATTGTATTCACGGCGTACAGGGATCCGGCCAAAGACCCGTGGCTTTTATTTGTTATCGTTGAAAAGTATTTAACCAGCGCAGGGAGGGTTCCTCCCATCAGGATGGTTGGAATAAGCAATGCGCAAACTGCAAGAGCAAACCGAAGAAAGATGATGTATAGAGAAATTCCCTCCTGTCCCCCATGAGCGAAAACGCTCACCGTCTCAAGAATATCGAGGGTAACTGGAAACAGTAAGACGTAAACCGCCAGACTGATTTCCAGAACGCTATACATACGCACAGGCGAAAAACCCCGGTCGAGGAGCCTTCCGAAAAGCTCCGCGCCAATGCCAAGCCCTCCCATGAAAGCCACCAGCACGGCGCTTACCGCGTAAATGCTTACGCCCAGAAACAAAGACAACTGCCTGACCCAGACTATTTCATACGCCAGGCCTACCGCGCCAGACACGAAGAACAGCGCAAGAATGACAAAATGAGTAAAAGACAGCTGATTTGTTTGTGTCACAACGTTAACCGCCACCTAATAGATTGCGCTTTTCGCCGGGAGATAATAAAACGCCCGGCTATTTTTTGAACAGATCCTCAGGCTTGAACGTGGCTTTGAGGGAGCTTTTCAATTCTCCGGCCAGTTTGCTGTCGAGCATCCCCAGCTTTGCCGGAAACGATTCGGTGAACCAGACGCGCCCTTTTTTGTCGATAGCGAGCGAGTTCGGTTTGGACGCGCCGCCCGGTATGTTGAACTTCTGAGTAAGGCCTGTTTTCGGGTTGAACCTCACCAGCCTGTTGTCTGTGCTCTGGATAAGCCATATGTCATCATTGGGGGCAAGCTTGATTTGCTGGGTGCCTTTGTTTTTAGGAAGCGTGTATGGCGTCGAACTTCCCGTTTTCGGATTAAACCGCACAAGCTGGTTGTCTATCATGCGTATGTACCATACGTGTCCTTTTGAATCAACTATCGTGCCCAGGGGAGACTGGTTTTCTTTTGATATCCTCCATTCCCTGAATCTTTCCGTGCCCGGATCGAACATGGCCAGGCTGTTGTTCCCGCGTTGAACAAACCAGAGCCTTCCATCAGCGTCTTCGGCCAAGTCATAAGAGTTGCTGTTGGCCGTAGGAATTTTGTGCTCCTCAAACTTGCCTGACTCCGGCTCATAGCTTACAAGCAAGTCGCTGTTCCAGCCGAGAGCCCATATCTTTCCGTCTTTGGCGGCGAGCATGGAGACAGGCCTTGTCTTTCTTGTGGGCAGGATATACTCGGCGAACTTTCCGGTTGAGGGGTCGTACATGCCTATGGCGTTTGTATCTTGTTCGCTGAACCAGACCACTCCTTTCCTGTCTATGGCCATATCTATAGAATCGCTCTTGCTTGAGGGGATGGGGTATTCATTGAGCTCACCGGATTCCGGGTCGAACCGGGCCAGTTTATTTGCGTTAAACTCCAGAAACCAGATAGAGCCGTCCTGTCCGGCGGTGACCGCAGTCGGGTATACGTCTTTTTTTATCAATGGATATTCTGTAAATAAGTCGTCAGAGGCCCATAGCAAAGAAGCCTGGAATACGGCGACAACAGTGAAAAATAGTGAGCGCGCGAATACTCGCATTGTCACGACTTTGAGCGGAGCCGTATAAACAGAAAAGCGCCTGTGAAAAGAACCGCTAAAACGACGATGCCCAGAATGTAAAGTGTTGTCTTATCGGATATGGATGACTCTCTTTTTAGTTTATTCGCCGCGCCGCCGCCATTTTCCCTGGTGGGAAAGGAGGATTCGGGCTTTACAATTGTCGATGGAATAAGCCGCGCTATTTTGTTTGCGTTGCGGGAGCTTTGTGTAAACCAGATGGAGCCTTTAGAATCTATGACCATGTTCATCGGTTGCGAGTTGGTGGTGGGAATAGAGAAAAGAGTCCAGGCCAGTCCTGTCTGGTCAAAAAAACCGATCTGGTTCGTCATGCTGTCAACAATCCAGATATCGCCGCTGTCGGTTATGGCAAGCGCCTGGGGGACGGCGTTCCAGCCGGGCAAATCCACCACGCTATACACGCCAGGGCCGGGCATGAGCACGCCAAGTTGCTGGCTGTGAAGATTGCATATCCATAAAATACCCTTTTTATCAAACCGCATCTGCCCCGGTTGCGATACCGGAACGGAAATCGGGAATTTTCTTATCTTCTTTGTAACCGGGTCGTACCGCGCGATATAGTTCCCGGCTGTATCGCCGATCCAGATTTTATCGTTGCTGTCTATTGTGATACCCATCAAACTGGCGCCAGGCTCGATTTCGATCTCCACGTTCTTTTTCTTTTCCACGTCCAGGTATCCCAGCTTCCCCTCGTTTTTTTCGACAAACCAGATCAGGCCTTTAGAGTCTGACGCCAGGTCGTAAGGTAGCGAATTAGGCGTGGGAATCATAAATTCGGTAAATTCCTCTTTAACAGGATCGAACCTGACCACAGAGTTACCCAACTGCATCACAAACCACAAAGTATCGTTGGAATCGACTATCAGGGCGCCTGGTTCGCCAACGGAATAGATGTTTATAGCGTCATGGGTCGGTGGCGTCCGCTTTTTTGGATCGTATTTCCAGTCCGATTCAGGCAGACCCACAGTCGAAGGAATCCGATACTCTTTAAGCGTTGATGAAGCAGGGTCGAGAACGGCCAACGAATTGGCGCCCATCTCGGTTACCCATATCCTGTCTTTGGAGTCTACGGCGATGCCATGCGGGATGCTGTACTTTTTAGGAAGGGTAAATTCTTCTATATCAGGAGCCTTAGAGGCCATATAGGGTCTTAACTGGGTGATAACAGGTTTGACCACTCCGCTACGCCGGTCACTATTAGCGTCCGTCGTCCCCCCGAAAGCCGGGGCCGGGGCCGAAGCCATGCATACGGCTAATGCTACCGGTAGGGCGAATCCTCTGACAAGCGCGGTAATCCGGCCCGATTCACCAGGTAAATGTAGGCTCATACATATGCCTCATCTGCCAGTTGGCGTCCTTGTAGCCCCCTTCATCATCGCTTGTGTCTTGCAACATTTCGCCTTCGGCGTTAAGGCCGGACGATTTGCCTGCTCTGTATTTCGCGCTACCTATCTGTCTTGCCCGATCAACAGTGTAATATGTCGCGACGTTTACCGGAGGTATAGCCATTCGATGTCCCATCGCCGGGTTGTGACATGCGTCGCACCCCAGGACTTTGGCCTGGTGACCGCTTTTATACACTCCCGTGGCCAGTATCAATCCGAATACCAGCGCTGGCAGAGCGTAGATTAAGCTTTTTTTCACTCCGCTCGCCATCCCGCTCACTTTTCCCAATATCACCTTGAGGCCGGGAAGCCGATGGAGAGGTATCTTGTGGAAATATGGCAGAAGCGCAAAATAGAGGAGGAGTAATATTGGCGCTACGCTTGTCAGGAAAAGGTATTTCTTCAGGTGTCCCTTGAAATACCAGAAAGGGAGCCAAAACAAAAGGAAAAGCCATTCGGGCCCCGGCACGTTCTCCCCGTCATCGGGAAATGGTATTTCGTTGGGAGCGTCGTCAGGCACCGGAAACCGGTCAGCCATAATACCTATGAGGAGGGCCACAACGAGCATCACCAGCGACAATATTATGACCATATGCGGCCACCATTTCTTGCCTCCCTTATTGGCCGATATGTTTTCGTTCTCGCTCATAACCCGTTTCTCCAGTTGCGCCGGTATCAGACTTTTTTGGAAAGCCCCAAGCGGCGGAAAAGAATGATGTGAATTAATACCAGTCCCACAAATAGCGCAGGAAGAAGATATATATGTATGGAAAAATTTCGCCCAAGCGAAAAGTAGTGTAACATCGGGCCCTTGATATGCTCACCCAACAGTGGGATTGTGCCGATCCAGTCGGTCCAGATTACCAGCTCCCAGTAGCTACGCCAATCCCAGGGCATGATAATACCCGTTATAAGAAACATGATAAAAATAAAGGCCAGCGTCAACCCCGTCCACCAGTTCAGCTCTCTGGGAGCCCTGTAAGCCCGTTTGGCGAGGATATGGATAAAATGTATAAATATGAAGACTATCGCCAATGTGGCGCTATATCTATGCGCGTTTCGGAACAAGGCGCCAAGAGAAGTCTGGTTGCACATGTCGCGTATGCTCTGATGCGCCAAATCCGGCTCCGGGATGTAGTACCAGAGCATATAGAATCCGGTGGCGAACTGTATTAAAACGCAACCGATAGTAAGACCGCCGAAAAGGTGCCAGACGTTAAGCCCTTCGGGAAGCGGATAGGCTATGTGACGATCATAAAAATCTTTGACACCGAGCCTTAAATCAAACCAGTCTACCAGCGCTTTAATCATTTCATCTCACTTTTGGCTTCAACTTTAGGTTCAACTTCAGGTTTATTTTTTTCCGGCTCCAAAGGCACGGCCCTTGCCTCTTTCGGAGCTTTAAGGAAATCGTCCTCGTTAACCGTTTGGGCCAGAAAATCTATTTCCCATTTGTTGGCTTCTTCATTCAATATAAGGTTCATGCTGGACGTGCTTGTAAAATCCCCGCCGAATATCG
>UOGA01000314.1_pt1 | contig 23430 bp, 22 predicted proteins | sample 1989841 | NCBI WGS metagenome assembly UOGA01 (sample SAMEA4712198, study PRJEB27164) | hydrothermal vent metagenome | biome: marine basaltic hydrothermal vent biome; feature: marine hydrothermal vent; material: mineral | place: Pacific Ocean | collected 2011-06-14/2011-07-23 | depth 1691 m | reverse complement strand
CTCATCAGAAGAGGACGCTCCGCATCCGCCGGTGGTGGTGACTACGAAATCGGAGTAGGAGCCGCCCGTATATCCGGCTATGTTGGCCGGGTTTGCGGCTATCCTGTCGAGCGCGTCCGAGGCGACATACACGCAGTTATCGAGGTTGCGGGTGAAAACAGCGCTACTGAGGGACGCGGTCTGCATGGCGGTGACGCCCAGAATGCCGACGGAGAGGATTACAACCGAAATGAGGATCTCAAGAAGTGTGAACCCGGCGTTTTTTATTTTCCACGACGGGATAACAGCCGGAGACATTCTTTTTCTAGCCATTCGCGCCGCCGCAAGCAGGTTTACGCCGTCTCTTGATTAATAGCGTCCGCATTTTCATTTTGTTACCTCACATAAAAAACAGACCACAGCCCATTGACCACGCACAGCCCGTTGACCACGCACAGCCCGTTGGCCACGCTTTTATTTATGGTTTTATAATAGCGGAGCGGACGACCCGCGCCAATCCGCAGAACTGCTTAATTTGGGGTCAGCGCTTATGCGTATTTTGGTAAGCTCAAGTTCGTACTCGCTTTAAGATAGCCTTGCAATTTAACGAATTCTTCTTTTTTTTCAATAGCATATGTTTTAGAGGGAGAAAGATGGCCAGAGTCATTCAATGCTCGATTTGTTTTTGACGGCGAATGTCAAAAGAGCGTTCCATCCGTTCAGGCTCAACTTTGCGCATATGTTCGCGCGATGCTTCTGGACAGTTCTGAAGCTGATATACATTTCATCCGCAATCTCTTTGCTGGTTTTGTTTTGGGATATATTTTTCAGAATCACTTTTTCAGTCGGCGAGAGTGTGTCCAGGTTCGGATTTTTGAGCATGACCTGTTTTCTTTTTTCCCTTCTTTTAACCAGAATGTCGGAGAACAACTGGCTGATATATGATTCGTCCCGGCCTGCGCATTGTATGGCTTTCAGCAAATCGTCCGCCGTGTTGCTTTTCAAAACATATCCTTTCACTTGCAGGTCTATAGCCTCTTCAAGAAAATCCTCATCCTTATACATGGTGAGTATGACCAGCCTTGTTTCGAGCTTTTCCGCTAAAATCTTGCGGGCGACCTCAAGCCCGGTCATCCCCGGCATCGAGATATCCAGAACGGCCACATCCGGCTGTAATTCCACTATGCGCCGGAATGCGTCATCGCCGTTATCCACTTCGGCTACTATTTCCAGGCTCTCTTCGCTCTCGATTATCTTCACCAGCCCCTGGCGGAAGATGTGGTGATCTTCGGCGAGCAAAATCTTTAAAGCCATAACTTTAAGGAACCTCTAATGATTCAATTTTCAGTCCGGCGCCTGGCGCCCTTGTCGTAATGGAAAAGACAACACAAGAGTGGCGCCTTCTCCACTGTCCGAATCGATAAAAAAAGACCCGTCAAATATATCGACCCTTTCCTTGATTCCGGCGAGCCCGTGCCGACTGCCCATCGGCTTGCCAGGTTTCAATATATCAGGCTCAAAACCTCTGCCGTCATCCGATATGTGAATTTCGATATTGTCATCTTTATTTGTAATATCAATATAGGCCTTTTTGGCGCCTGAATGTTTCATGATGTTGTTGAGCGCCTCCTGGATTATCCTGTAAATAGTGATGTCCAGCTCTTTGGAGAGCGTATATCCGCCAAGATAAATCTCGACGAAAATGCTTATCCCGGAGGACTCGGAAATCGTTTCGGCCATTCTTTTGATCGCCCGCTCAAACCCGCTTTTATCGAGATAGGGAGGGCGAAGATTGTGGGCGATCTCGTTTATTTGATCCAGAGTTTGCGTGGTCATCGAGGAAGCGCGCTTAAGATGGTCGCGCTCTCCATCCTCCGGCTCTCTCCCCTTTATGACAGTTTGAATTTCGGTGTTGATAACCAGCAGGTTTTGCGCAAGGCTGTCGTGAAGCTCCGACGCTATCCTGATACGCTCGTTTTCCTGCGTTTCGATCATTTTCCGGGGCAGTTGCTTCATGGCGCGCTCTGCGTCTTTCTGCTCGGTAATGTCGGTTACCAGACGGACAAGATAGCGCGCGCGTCCCGCCTCTTCATAAATCGGGAAAATATTCTCTACGATCGGGATTTTTTTACCCTTACATGAAAGGAGGCTCAGCTCGCCTGTCCACTGCCCCTGTTGTATCACGGCAGGTATTATCTCCACTTCAATCCGCTTATGTAGCTCTTTAGGATAATAAGACAATATCTGTTTTCCAACAACGCTACCGAGGCCTGGCTCTTCTATGATGCGGCTGAACGCATGATTGGCGTAGGAGATAACACCCTTGAGATCAGACACGGCGAAGCCCTGGCCTGATTGCTCCGCGAACTTGAAAAAGATTTTGATATCGTCGTCCAGCTTTTTGCGATTTTTCTCCATTATCACGAGCGCCCAGGCAGGTATTATTACGGCGATACTGGCGAAAAAGGCGTTCAAGCCGACGAAATGCCATTTGGCGCTTATAGCGCCTAAATAATTGGAGCCGAACAACACGTTCAGGAGTGGATCTTCAATATGAAATACCCAGAGGTATGAGAGGAGAGAAACGATTAAAATCGTTTGACCTGCAAGGAATAAAACTTTCCTTTCCATGCTACCGTCGGCGAGAAAATATCATTTGATAGAGCCTTTTATTTAAATAAACTTCAGGCGACGCTTCCTATCATAATACAAATAATCTTCGCTTCGAAATGGTTCCTTGTCATCTGACGGGGCCTCTATTGAATTTGATGTTATCGCCACAACGGCGACCGGGCCGACCGGGCCGATCAGTCGTGGCGTTTTGAATGCTGTAGTGAAAAAAGAAGCTGTATAATCTGGCTAATAACTCTGGTGTGGATATTATCTGTTTTTGGTTGTGCGCCGAGAATATTATTTGATGGTAAAAGGAAACTCCGCAGTAATTTTCGCCCCTTTCAGTTCGTCGTAAAGCGCCAGCTTGTAAATATAGTCGCCAGGCTTGGCGGAAGACAGATTAAGCTTGAATGTCGCGTACAGGTTCAACATCGGCTTATTCGAATTGTAATTCATTTTGATTATTTTCGGCTTGTTTAAAAGCTCAACCCCCTTGGAGTTAGTCAAGATAGCGTCTTGTGAGAAACTGATTGAGTACTTATCTTTTGATTTGTTTGTAAAGATGTTCTCTATTTCGTAATAGAAAAAAATCACCGCGCCTTTCGACGCCACATTACCGCTATAGGGGACATACGCGCCGTAACCAAGAACCTTTCTGCACATGGTCAGGTTGCGGACGCCGAGCTTGCCTGCGTTTTGGATTTTCATGATTTGATCTTTGAGCTTGTCTATTTTTTCATATTGCGAGCCTTGAGCCAATCCGCTCACGACGATTACGACAGCCATAATCACCGAATATATTATTCTCATCATTTATCTCTCATAAAAATGTCACTTGATCGTGAAGGCGTACTCAGCTTTGGCTTTCTCCCCTCGAAGCTCGTCGTAAAGCACGATCTTGAAAATATATTCACCGGGCGCATTTAAAGAAAAATGATTGCGTATAAAGAGATCGAACAAAGGTTTTGTTGAGGAGTATGAAAACTCAACCATTTTTGGATTTCTAAAAACAATTTTCCCTTTGGAGTCTGTGATGACCGCACCCTCTGAAAAGCTTAACGAGTATATGCCTTTGGATACGCTGGTGAAGATATTGCCAGGCTCAAAATAGAGGAAAGCTCTCTTTCCTTTTTGTATCACATTACCACTGTATGGAATGTATGAGCCATAGCCCAAAATTTTGCGGCAAAGGGTCAGGTCGCGGACGCCAAGCTTGCCGGCGTTTTGGACATTTAGAATTTGCGCTTTGAGCTTGTTTATTTTTTCATTTTGCGCCGCCAACGCAGGGCCGCCAAAGGAGATAGCGCAAGCTATAATTACCGCACATATAATTTTCATCTATTCCCCCCGTTGAAAACCGGAGCCGTCGATCAGCCATGATTTTCACTAACTATTTGTTATGAAGGGGCAGTATAACTTATATGAAAAATTATATAAAGGGAGCCTCTGTTCAAAGATAGAGTAGCCAGCAAGAGAGCCGCTTCGATTTTTCGCGCGCCTAAAACGGCTATGCCGCCTCATTTTTTTTGCGCTGTTTTTTCCGCTTGTCCGCATCCAGATATTTTTTGCGAATCCGGATAGCGTCAGGAGTAATCTCCGCCAGCTCATCATCGGTTAAATATTCAAGACACTGCTCTAGCGACATGAGCCGGGGGGGCGCAAGCTTGAGGTTGTCGTCTTGCGAGACGGAGCGCATATTGGTCAGCTTTTTGCCTTTTGTCGAGTTTACCACGAGGTCTTTGCCTTTGTTGCTCTCGCCGATGACCATGCCAGCGTAAACCTCTGTGCCCGGCTTGATAAAAAACTCGCCCCGGTCGGATAGTTTATCGAGAGCGTATCCTGTGGCCGTCCCTTTATCCTGGCTTATGAGCGACCCGGTGCGCCTCCCTTCTATGACCCCAGCCCACTCGATGAGCCTGTGATACGAATGTGTGAGAGCCGCCGACCCTCTCGTTTCGGTCAACAGCTCGGAGTGCATCCCTATCAACCCTCTGGCCGGGATTGTAAATTCCAGGCGAACCCTCCCCTTCTCCATGTTAGCCATGTTTTTCATTTCTCCTTTTCTGGAGCCGAACTTCTCGATGACCTTGCCGGAGAATCCCTCGTCCACATCGACAATCACGAATTCCTCCGGCTCCATTTTCCGTCCATCGACCTCGCTGGTGATGATCTGGGGACGGGAGACCGACAGCTCAAACCCTTCACGGCGCATGGTTTCTATAAGAATTGTCAGGTGAAGCTCTCCCCTGCCTGAGACCTTGAACGCCTCTCCCCCCTCGGCGCGCTCCACCTTGAGAGCCAGGTTGGAGCGTAATTCCTGCGTCAACCTCTCCTCAAGATGCCGTCCGGTCAGTTTGTCGCCGGACAGGCCCGCGAACGGAGATGTGTTTATGGAGAAATCCATCGATATGGTCGGTTTGTCTATCTCTATCGCAGGCAGGGCCTCCGGAAAGTCCCTGTCAGCTATAGTTTCGCCGATATCAAGCTCCTTGAATCCGCCCGCGACAACGGCGATATCGCCTGCGCGCGCTTCATCGACTTCATGTTTGCCAGGCCCGTCGAAAGTAAACAGTTTCATCACCTTTGTGAAGCTTATATCCCCTCCCCTGTCTACCTTGGCGATGGAGTCTCCTGAAAAGATTTTTCCACGGTCGATTTTGCCGACCGCCACCCGGCCCAGATAGTTGTCGTACTCCACCGATGTGACCAGCATGCGAAACGGTTTTTCCATATCGACGACGGGAGCGGCTACATCGCTTAGAATGGTGTCGAATAACGGCGCCATCGATTCTCCGGGTACGTTGGAGTCGAGCGTCGCCACTCCATTCCGGGCCGAAGCGTAGACCGTGTGAAAATCGAGTTGCTCATCGTTGGCGCCAAGCGCCACGAACAGATCGAAGACCTGGTTCAACACCCAGTCCGGCCTTGCGTCTTTGCGGTCTATCTTGTTTATGACCACCACGGGGGCAAGGCCTGTGGCAAGGGCGTTTTTAAGCACATATTTTGTCTGCGGCATAGGGCCATCCACCGCGTCCACCAGCAGTAGCGCCCCGTCCACCATCTTCAGGATCCTCTGCACCTCCCCGCCAAAATCGGAGTGGCCCGGCGTGTCTACTATGTTTATCTTAACGCCCTTCCAGGTGACCGCCGCGTTCTTTGAGAAGATGGTGATGCCGCGCTCTTTTTCAAGGTCGTTCACATCCATGAGCCGCTCGTTGACATGCTCGTTGTCGCGGAACAATCCCGCCTGTTTGAACATGGCGTCCACCAGCGTGGTCTTGCCATGATCGACGTGCGCTATTACGCAGATGTTTCTAATATCATTTTCACGACTCATTTACGTCCCTTTTATAATCAGAAAATCGATTAGTATAGCATAACATCATACATAGAGACCCCTAAAAAAGTAACATTTAGCTGTCATTGCGAGGAGGTGGCGCGGCCACGCCGGGACAACGACATGGCAATCTCCAACCCTATGATTTATAGTGGCAAGAGATTACTTCGCTGACACTCGTAATGACAATTGCAGGAGTTTTTCATAGGTCTCACATATGGGAGCCTCTAAAAATTCAATTTCTACTACAATCGGCTGTAAAAGGCGCCATGCTTCGTTGCCGAGTCAAAATCGTCCTCAGAGTAGCTATGACTACGGAGTAGCTATTACTACGCTTGCGGCTATTTTGTCTCTCCTTCTTACCCGACGGTTTTCCACCATTATAACTTTTAGCGCCAACTGTTTTGTCTCCAGTAACAAAGCTTCAGGCTATAAAATAAAGAGAGCTAAGACGAATATAATGGGCGCTGTTTACTTTTATCATGGCGACAAATGTTATGCGGAAAATATGGTTCTTCTGACGAGCCTTTTTGGCGACACACACGGGCTATGACAACTTCGACCGAAGCTGGTTTCGCTTTTGTTATCGGGCTCGCTGGCGGCCTCCACTGCATCGGCATGTGCGGAGGAATTATCACAGCCCTGTCTATAGCGCGGCAAGGCGCCGGTATCTCTGGCCGCTCACAGTTTCCCAGGCTCGCTCTATACCATGCGGGAAGAATAAGCGGATACATGCTTATCGGCCTTGTCTTAGGCTCTATCGGAGCGACCGCCGCCTCTCTTGCGTCAACTCTCTGGATTCAGAAGGGGATATCTTTTTTCGCTGGCGCCGTCATGGTTTTTTTTGGCCTGCAAACAGGCGGTTTTCTCCCCGACATTGCTGGACGCATTCCTGGGTTCTCTTCGCCTGCCGGGCTTTTGCGTCGCGCTGGATCGGGCGGCGCGCCGGGCGTGTGGTGCCTGATGGGGCTTGCCAACGGTTTTTTGCCCTGCGGGCTTGTCTATTCCGCTCTGGCTCTGGCGCTCCACTCTTCGAACCCTGTTGATGGGGCCTTTATCATGCTATTGTTCGGTATGGGAACGCTTCCGGCTCTCGCGGCGACATCATTGCTTATGCGCAAAGTTGACCCGGCGCGACGCCGCTCCCTCCTGAAATTTACGGCGGTTATAGTGGTCATCTTCGGTTTGTTTATCATCTTGCGTACATTTGCCATGGTGGGGGAAAAACCGATTATGCGCCACCAGATGATGAAAAACTACATTGAAAACGGAGCCGTACATTGGGCCGTTCATTAATAGTCATCGCCGCGCTTTCAATTTTTCTGGCGGCCTATTTTTATTTACACGAAACGCCTCACAGAGAAGATAAGGAATCGCGCTTCTACCCCTGGCAAGTAACCGAGCCTGGCGGAGGAGAAACAGAGGTCTTTGGTATTGTCCTTAACCGCACAACGGCCAGGCAGGCTATGCTACTGCTTGGCCGGGAGCCGGAAATCGTTCTCTATGAGCATAACGGCCATTTCTCACTTGAAGCCTATTTCGGTAAAATCGGCGGGGAGGGAATCACCGGCAAGCTCATCGCGGTGTTGGCGGCGCCCGCAGGATGGAGCGAGCGGTCCGCGGAGCATGCGATCAAGACTGAGCGAGTGATCGAAGGAGGAACGAAAGGAATATTACGCAGTGACGCATATCGCATGGCGCTCGTTTTCCCTGTCATCTCGCTCACCTATATTCCGTCAATCCGTCTTGACCGGGCTATCGTCGAAAACCGGTTCGGCCCTCCCGAAACGATTAAAACCTCGGACGACGGGCGCTCGCATTTTGGCTACGAGTCACGCGGGGTCATAATCTCACTCGATCCGTCGGGCAAGAGCATAATATCGTATATGCCGTTAAAGGATTATCGCCCGGCTATGGAACGGCTACAAAAAGAGGAGAGAACAAACGACGGCTAGTCGTCATTTTTTTTCTTTTTACCTGACGGCAAGAGCGGATCATCCGCATCGTTAAGTATGCGATGGGCTGGGCCATCCAGATCCTCATACTGCCCGCTACTTATGGCCCAGAAAAGAACACCCACCATAAAGAGGCCTACGATAATAATAAAGGGCAGGAGGCCGTAGATCACATCCACTTTTTTTCCTCTCCCTTGCTCACCAGACGAATTCGTGAAGCGTTTAGAACCACCGCTATGGAGCTAAGCGGCATCGCCAGCGCCGCAACCACCGGCGTGACAAACCCCGCCATCGCCAGCGGAACCATGATGACATTATAACTGATCGAGATAAGTAAATTTTGACGTATACGGCTCATCATGCCTCGCCCAAGAGAGATGGCGTCGGGGATACGGCGCAGATCGCCTCCCATGATAACCACTTCAGCCGCCGCCATCGCAAGGTCGGAGCCGGAGGCGAGCGCCACGCCGACATGAGCCGTCGATAGAGCCAGGGCGTCGTTTACCCCGTCTCCCACCATCGCTACTATTTTTCCTTCCTTTTTCAAAGCGGTTATCTCCTTCTCCTTGCCGCCAGGTCTTAATTGCGTCCGTATCACCAACGGCTGAGGCAACGGGGCTGTAATCGCCAGAGTCACCGCCTCCCTGTCGCCGGTGAAGATACTGACAGAGATATCCTCGCTCTGCAGACGAGCCACCACAGAGCCCGCCTCATCACGAAGGCGGTCGCCAAAGGCCATTACGCCACAGCATACAGAGCCTTTGGCCACAAAAAGGGTTGTCAGCCCCCGCTTCGCCGCGTCATCGGCAAAGCTGGTCAGGTTGTCTGGTACGGCCGCGCCCATGCGGGAGATAAACGAGCGGCGCCCCGCTGTAATGTCGCTCCCGCCAATTGCTCCTGTCACCCCTTCTCCTTTGTGCTGGGTAAAATTATTGATCGAAAGAAGCGGAACGCCTCTTTCTTTGGCTGTCTGGACAACGGCGCGTCCCAATGTGTGCTCCGACATCGCTTCGACGGAGGCTACCAGTTGCAACAGACGCTCCTCACTAAAACCGGAAGCGACCGCCATCGACTGGAGCCGGTACTCCCCTTGCGTAAGCGAACCGGTTTTATCGAAGACAACATCGGTGACACGCGAAAGCTCCTCAAGAGCGGCGCCCTGCTTGACCACAATCCCCTGCCGGGAGCCAAGACCAACGGCATAAGCCACCGCCAGCGGTGTGGCCAGTCCCAGGGCGCAAGGGCAGGTGACCACCAGAACCGCCGTAGCGTACATCAGAGCCGTTTCCGGGTCTTCGGGAAACCAGTAGATAAAAGTCGCTCCAGCCAGGAGAATGGTCGCGCCCACAAACCAGGGAACAATCGCGTCGGCATAGCTCTGGGCGCGCGCGCGTGAGGATTGCGCCTTCTCGATGCGGTTGGCCATATGGCGCAAAAAGGTTTCATCAGCGCGAGCCGTGACCTCAATAGTATACGCGCCGCTATCGTTGAGAGAGCCTGCCACCACCCTGTCCCCTATCCCCCGGTCGACCGGAACCGACTCGCCGGTAATCATCGACTCGTCAATGGCGCCGCTACCCTTGTGAATGATTCCGTCAACTGGAATCCGCTCACCTGGGCGAATAGTGACTCTATCTCCGACCCCTATTGTCTTGACCGAGACCACCTCTTCATCTCCACTTTCATTGATACGGCGCGCCGAGCGTGGTTGCAACTCAAGAAGACGGCGAGTGATATCGACAGATCGGGTTCGGGCGCTCATCTCTATATAGCGGCCAGCTAATAGCACGAAGATAAAGGCGCTCATGGTGTCGAAATAGACTTCCCCCACAGCGTTTGGCGCCAAGGTTATATAAGCCGAGTATCCGAAGACCGAGCTTGCGCCCAGGGCGACCGGCAGATCCATTGTGAGCGCGCCCGCCCGTATCCCGGTGACGGCGCCTCGCAAAAAAGGCCAGGCGCAATAGAAGAGAACCGGGGCCGCCAAAGCCATTTCACTCATACGAAAAAAAAGAGCGAAAGAGCCACTGTCAGCGCCTGTCCAGAGGGCGACCGAGAGCCACATCAGATTCATGGTCGCAAACCCGGCGTATCCAAGCCGGTAGAGCGCCGCTCGCCCCGCCCGGCGCGCCGCTTCTTCGGCCACGCCTGCTGTATACGGCACGGCCACGTAGCCAACATCGTAGAGCCGTTTAAGAAGTGTGGAAAGGGGGGCGCGCTGTTGATCCCAGCAAAGACGCAATCGTTTATGCGTCAGGTTAACCTCCGCAGACAAGACACCAGGTGTGGCGGCCATCGCCCGCTCAATGAGCCAGACACAGGCGGCGCAATCAAGCCCTTCCACAAGAAGAGTCGCCTCGCGGCGGTCACCGGCCCCCTCGCCGGACGAGATATCGTCGAGCAGGTCTTTAATATCGTACAGAGAAGGGGACTCACGCAACAGAGGCGGTGGTGACCGTGTGTCGTCCTGGTTTGTTCTATCGTAATAGCCTTGTAGTCCCGCTTCAAAAAGAGCGAGGCAGACACGGCGGCATCCGTCGCAACAAAAACGCCACTGGGCGCCATCGATTTTCTCCAGGACAGGGCGTGATGGGAGGGGGAGACCGCAATGACCGCAATAATCGCCGGGAGGTGGCTCTGGCATCCGCCTATCGCGTCACTTCAACACGCTGGGCGTACGTTACGCCCCGCTCCTTGTTGGCGTCGTTGTTGATCTCGACGATGATATCCCAAATTCCTTTGAGCGGAAACTGGACGGAAGCCGAATATTCTCCCTCCACACTTTTGCTCATAGGAACCGAAAAATCTTTCGTGGCGTCTGATGACCGATAAAGGTAAATAACGGCGTCGCCCGATGGAAGCGCTTTATCGTATCTGGGCGCCAGAGTTATTATTTTCAGGAAACTGCCCGGCTCTTTTGAACTGACACTGATGACCCCCTCCGCCACCTCGTGTCGCGGCGACAGATGTTCGAGAGCTGTGCGGGAAGTAAAGCTCAGCCCCCGCTCATAATAATCGTCGCTCACAAGGCCCGGCCCGCTTGAAACCGCAAGATAAGCCATATAGCCATTCACGGCCAGAACCAGCGCAATAATGGCGGCGATAGAAACGGTCCATCGATTCAAGCCGGATGAGCGCTCCTTGTCGTTATTCGTATCGGGCATTATCTGTGTCTACCTATCAAGGGGCGTGACAAACGCGCTTTTGTAATCTGTGGAAAAACCCTGACCGGTTACCGTGAAACGCAGGGGGGCATTCCCGGCTATAAGGCTCTTCTCAGGAGCCTTGACAAAAAGTGTATACGATTTTACAGCTCCAGCGGGAATGATCATCTGCTCGCTCTTTTCCAACCGGACTCCATCGACTCCGGAAATCGCCACAGTCAATAATAGCTCTTTTAGCTCTTTATTAACTATCTTTAGCAAATAACGATTCTGGATCGATCCGTCGGAGAGCCGTGTAAAAAGAGGTTGACGCTCATGGATGACGGTCAGTGAAATCCCTCCCATCTGTGTCATGCCATACACAATACCGCCCAGCGACGCCAACATAATCAGGCTGTAGGTGTAAACACGCCCCCGTTTATACCAGAGGTTGGAAGCCTCGCCATGATGCCCAAGAAGTGACAGGTAGCTGATTAACCCGGTCGGGCGGTTTACTTTTTCCATAACCGTATCACAGGCGTCGATGCAAAGTCCGCAGGTGATACACCCTTCCTGCTGGCCGCTTCTGATATCAACCCCGGTCGGGCAGACAGCGACACACAGGTTGCAATCGATACAATCGCCGCTCTTGTCATCTCCCTTGCCGATGCGGGCCCTTTGCTCGCCACGTTTAAAATCGTAGGTCGGCATGATCGTTTGAGGATCGATCATCGTCCCCTGTATGCGGGCGTAGGGGCAAAGCCAGAAACACAACTGCTCCCGCATAAGGGCCACGCCGACATAGCAACCAACCATAAATATCAAGGGCACGCTCCAGATATAGCCATGGCCTTCTAGCGCCATGTAATATCCCCACAGCTCTCTTACATCGATAAAATACGACGTGAAGGTAACGCCGGTCAGGGCGGCCAGAAAAAGAAATATCAGATGTTTGATTGTCTTTATCCGGATCTTCCGTATAGACCAGGGCGCCGCGTCCAGAGCGATCCTCGCCGGAGGCGATCCTTCAAGTTTCTCCTCTATCCAGGTGAAGACGTCAACCCAGACGGTTTGCCAGCAAAAGTACCCGCAAAAGGCGCGGCCCACTATGGTGGTGGTGAAAAGAAGCCCGATAGCGAGGATGAGCAGAACGAGGGAGAGCATCCAGTAATCCTGGGGCCAGAAGGTGAGACCGAATATATACGTTTTTCTGTTCGGAATATCGATAAGAATAGCCTGCCGGTCGCCCCACCGAAGGTATGGGCCAAAAAAATAGATGAGATACAGACAAGCCGCCATCCATTTGAGGCGCCGAAAACGGCCAGGCATTCTCTTGGCGTGGATCTTCGACTCGCCAATATTCACATGCCAGTAATCGGCTTCGTTATAGAGCAGATCCAGCCCGTCATCCTCAAATGAATCTACAGGCTCATCCGACTGCTGTTTGTTTGCTGGGTTCACTCGATCGCTATTTCATATGCGCCACTACGGCTATAGCGGCGCCGCTGGCTATCACAAAAAACGGAGGCCATACAACTTCGTAGATACCTTTTCCTTCTCTCAATTATATGAAGAGTCGCCCCTTATAAGAGCGCTGGGGCAAGTTACTCTTCTTCTTGCGGCTTCTCTCCGCCTCCAAAGCTCCATACCTTGACAGCCAGCTTTTTAATATCAGCTTCTTTGAGCTTTTTACCAAAAGTGGGCATGATCGCCTTGCGTGTCATTTTACCATCCTGATTGACCCCATAGGTAATGGTTCTGCGAATGGCCTCTTCAGAGCCGCCAAACCGCCATATCCTGTCGGTCAAATTGGCGGAGCCCATATCGTGATCGCCTTTGGCCTCTTCCCCGTGGCAATCGACACAATTGGCCTCACCGCTGGTTTTACCCATAAAAACATCATGACCGGCTGGTGATTGCTCGCCCTTGCTGGAGGCGATTACAAAGGCGACCAGATCTGATATTTCCCGCTCGCTCAGTTGATCGCCAAAAGCAGGCATGTCCCCTTCGCGGCCATCGGTAATGGTTTCTATAATGGTTTCGAGAGTACCGCCGTAAAGCCAGTCGTCATCGGCCAAAATTGGAAAACCAGGTTTTCCCTGCCCACCCGACCCGTGACAGGCGGCGCAATGGTCGCCGAAGGTGACTTTCGAGGATATCTCGGCATACCGCTTCATCTCACTGTCTGACAATATTTCCAGGGCCGATAGCGCCTCAATCTTTTTCTCGAAGGGTTCTCGTATGATTTTGAGCTGGGCCATCGATTCGTTATATTCGTCGATCTGCGTCCAGCCCAGCAAGCCACGGGTGTAGTCGTTGATGAGCGGAATGGAAGGATAGAGAAGAAGGTACACCACAATAAATATCGGCGAGAGAACATACCCGATCATCCACCAACGGGGAGGATCGTTTTTTAATTCCCGGATTCCGTCCCACTCATGGCCGGTATCCTCCACATCATACGGTTGCTTTTTCTCAGACATTACTTACCCTGCTTTTGTAAATCCCGATCAAAGATCATATATTTCTTGTTTTCCAGTTTCCCGCCCCAACGCGGGACAAGGACGTAGACATATGCGACTATCACCAAAATAAAGAGAAGAATGGACAAACCAAGCCCAAACCAGTCGGTGGCGGTCATCAGTTGATAAACGCCAGGCTGTACAGCGGCGCTATTCACGATAGACCTTCCCTTCTTCAAACTTGATCATGGTTCCCAGAACTTGCAGATAATTGATAAGGGCGTCCATACCACTTTTCCCGCTCACTTCGGCGGCGGCGGCGGCAATCTGGCTGTCGGTATAGGGAACGCCTATGGTTTGCAGACCCTCCATATGATTGGTAATTTCCCGCCCGTCCACTCGTTCGTCGATAAGCCAGGGGTAACCGGGCATTACCGACTCCGGCACAACAGAGCGTGGATCGATCAGATGGGCCTGGTGCCACTCGTCAGAATATTTACCTCCCACCCGCGCAAGATCAGGGCCCGTCCGTTTTGAGCCCCATTGGAAAGGATGATCGTACTTTGACTCCACGGCCAGCGAGTAGTGTCCATACCGCTCCATCTCGTCGCGGAACGGGCGGATCATCTGTGAATGACATGTGTAGCATCCTTCTCGGACAAAAATATCTCTCCCGGCCAGCTCAAGCGCTGTGTAGGGGCGCACAGACGCAAGCTCAGGAAATTTAGGCTCCCCTGCTTCATTCAGCGCCCGATCCTCCCACGTGCTGTCGAGATAAAAGAGTGGAACAATCGCCACGATGCCGCCGATAGATACGACAAACGCCACCATTAAAGTGAAGGCGGCCACGTTCATTTCAAGCCGTTCTTGCAGTGACTTTCTGTTTCCGTTACCGGACATCTTGATTCACTCCTTTTTGCCCTGGTCGTTCATAACCATCGCCTAGTTAACCGCCGCCACTGGCAGGCTGTCAGGCCTTTCCTCTGTCTGGCGTATGGTCATTATTATGTTGAATAGCATCAGCATGGCGCCCAGCATAAAGATGACCCCGCCTAACCATCGGAGGACATAGTAAGGATGCATCTCGGCGACCGTCTCAGCGAATGTGTATACCAGCGCGCCATAATCGTCATATGCGCGCCACATCAGGCCCTGCATGATGCCGGAGACCCACATGGCGATTATATAAAATGAGGCGCCGATAGTCGCCATCCAGAAATGAACATTTACCAGCTTCTCGGAATAGAGTTTTACATGGAAAAGACGGGGAATCATATAATAGAGGGAGCCGATTGAAACCATGGCCACCCACCCAAGCGCGCCGGAATGCACATGCCCGATAGTCCAGTCTGTATAGTGCGACAGGGCGTTGACAGTCCGAATAGCCATCAACGGCCCCTCGAAGGTAGACATGGCGTAGAAGGCCAGGGAAATTATGAGGAACCGTAACACATAGTCGGTTCGCAACTTGTACCAGGCCCCCGACAGGGTCATCAGGCCGTTAACAGCCCCGCCCCATGATGGAATAATCATTGCGATTGAAAAAGCGGCCGCCAAACTTCCCGACCAGTCGGGAAGCGCCGTGTACTGCAGATGGTGCCCGCCGAGCCAGACATAACCGAAGATCAGAGTCCAGAAATGGAGCACCGAAAGCCGATACGAGTAGATAGGACGGTTCGCTTTCTTCGGGATAAAATAGTACATGATGCCGAGAAAACCGGCGGTCAGAAAAAAGCCGACCGCGTTATGCCCGTACCACCACTGGATCATCGCGTCCTGGGGACCGGCGAAAAGCGAGTAGGCCTTGAACGGGCCGACCGGAATAGCGAGACTGTTTACCACGTGCAGGTAGGTGATCATCACCTGCATGGCTAAAAAGAACCAGTTCGCCACATAAATATGGCTCACTTTCCGGTTCGCCAGGGTCATTACATAGTTAAACAGATAAGCCACCCAGACAATCGCAATGACAATATCGATGGGCCACTCCAGCTCGGCGTATTCTTTACCGCTGGTAAAACCTAAAGGCAAAGTGATGAAGGCCGAAATGATTACAGCGTTCCAGCCCCAAAAGGTGAACCAGGCGAGCCGATCGCTCCACAAGGCGACGTTGCTGGTTCTTTGCACTATATAGTAGCTGGTGGCGAACAAGGCGCAACCGCCAAAAGCGAAAATCATCGTGTTGGTGTGCACAGGACGAAGACGTCCAAAGGAGATATATGGAATGTTTAAATTAAGCCAGGGCCACGCAAGCTCTCCGGCGATATAGACGCCGACAATAGCGCCTATGACCAGATAAACAACTGAAGCGACACTAAACGCTTTGACAACCCCGAAATGATAGGCGGACTCATTTACCGTCTGCTTCACTTATTCCTCCCCCTGAAAGCCAACTTGTTTCAATCCCCGTAAAAGCAACCTGTGGCGTGGAAAACAATAACAATATCTATCGTCACAGAGCAGATATAGCCTTTAGCTAACAACTAGCCTTCAGCTAACGACTAGAACTATTCTAGTTAAAGTAGCATAGATATCACAATTTGTCAACAAAATCGGGGATTTTTTTTTACTCCAGCGAATTTGATACAAGAATGGGATAAGAGCTGATGCGGAAAATCAGATGTAGCGGCGCAGTCCAGCGCTAAAATAGATATGTATTATAGAAGTGGAGTATTCAACTGAAGGCCCACACGTTCGCCCGACGCATGTTTATTAGCAAGGGGCTCCATTCAAGTTGACGCCATATAGCCAAGGCTCCTGGTTGAGCGGCCCGACCACGTTTTCCAAAATGGGATAACCTGATGAATATAAATGAGTATTGGTGGAGCAGATGGGGATCGAACCCACGACCTCAGCGTTGCGAACGCTGCGCTCTCCCATCTGAGCTACTGCCCCATCAAGCTGGGTTTAACACATATTATTAAAGAGCCGCCCAGATTACCAGCGCCTCTTGAAGCGCCAGTTTATATCACCAGGGCGCTCTGGCCCTGGCTATATCCTATATCCTGGTCACGCTATTTGCTCATACCTTTTGATGAGCACGGGTTGCACGGATTACCCATGCCGTGGCCTTTGCCATGCATCATCTCGCTCATCTTTTCATGTTTTTCCATGTGGGCCCGGAATCTTTTCTCAAGCTGAGCCGCTTTTGCTTTTACTTTCGGGTCTGTAGCCGATTCTTTCATCAGAATGATAGTATCAAGTATTATGGTCATCCCCTCTTCCATCATCTGATGCTTCATGGCGCCTTTGCCCATTTTCATTTTTCCGTGACCCATTTCCATGCACGGATTGCCATGTTCTTTTTCGCCGTGGGCGTAAACGGGTGTAGATACACCAACCAAAAACATACAAAGACCTGCAATTAAGATTAAACTACGCATCACATCTCCTTCTTCAAAATTTTACGGCAGACATCAACATCCTGCTTGCTACCAATAAATAACGGCACACGCTGGTGCAATCTGGTTGGTAGTACTTCAAGTATATCCTCATGGTCGCCTATCGCGTCTCCACCGGCATGATAGCATATAAAAGCCAGAGGCGAAGCCTCGTATAAAAGCCGTAATTTGCCTTCAGGATTATTGGTGTCGGCTGGATACATAAATACGCCGCCGTACAAAAGGTTGCGGTGAAAATCGGATACCAGGGAGCCGATATATCTTGTGGAGTACGGCCTGCCGGTTTGCTTATCCTCTGCTTTAAAATAGTTCACCAGCCTGGTCACCCGCTCATCCCATCTATGGAAGTTTCCTTCGTTGACAGAATATATCTTTCCCCGCTCCGGTATCCTGATATTGGGGTGGCTCAGGATAAACTCGCCTACCGACGGATCAAGTGTGAAACCATGAACCCCGGCGCCCGCCGAATAGACAAGCATCGTAGAAGAACCGTAAATGATGTAACCTGCGCAAACCTGTTTGCTTCCTTTTTGCAGGAAATCGTCTTTGGTAGCTTTAGGCGCGTCTGAAATTTTTTTGTGAATTGAGAATATCGTTCCAATCGATACGTTGGCGTCTATATTTGACGATCCGTCCAGGGGATCGAACGCCAGAGTATATTTTCCGCCCTGCGGATGCTTGTCGTCTATTTCGATGATCTCTTCGATTTCTTCGGAGGCCATCCCGCAAAGATATCCGGTATGATCCATTTTCTGGATAATTGTGAGATTGGCGAAATCGTCGAGCTTTTGCACTTCCTCGCCCTGCACGTTATTCGCGCCGGTTTTTCCGAGAATCTCCGCCAGCCCCGCCTTGTTCACTTCGCGGTTTATCACCTTGCCTGCCACAACCAGCTCATTTAGCAGGCCGGAGAAATCTCCGGTGGCGCCGGGAATTCGGCGCTGGGCCTCCATTATATGCTTCGTCACAGTAGTTCCGAGGCGTTCCGGCATAGCGCAGTCCCCTTATTTATGGAAAGTTTATCTACAACAAAACAAGAACATCGGGGCGCCCTGATTCCCCCTGAATTAATTTTACCATAGCTGGGTTTAACACACTGCGCGTTTCCCCCTTAACAGGCTATTGGTTTTATAGCAAGGTCGGCGTATTTTTGCAATGAGTGAGCGTAAAACCGTGAATACCGGTATATAACTATGTGGTTTGGTGGCGTCTGAAGGGGTTGTCATTTTGCTTTACGCCTTGAGCGATCTTGCTGGATATAAACACAGTGGGTATGAGCGAATTATTCGAGCACAAAGGGTATTTCGGCTCTGCGGAAGTCGATATGGGACGCGCTCGCTTAAGTAGACAGATTTTTGTCTCCGTTTGCAAGCCGGGGCGCAGGCATGAGCCTGGTTCAGGCATGAGCCTGGTTCAGACTTTCGTAAGCCTTGCGGTAAAACTGTCCATATGAGATATTTACAACTTTCCAGACTACATTATTTTTGTTTGAGAGATTAAGCATATGGCTATCGGTGTTATCGGCGGGAGCGGGCTTTACGAAATTGAAGGTTTACAGAGCGTCAAGACTGAGAGCGTGGTCACGCCGTTCGGCGATCCGTCAGACCAGTTTTTAATCGGCTCCTTGGGCGATACGGAGCTGGTTTTCCTCCCCCGCCACGGGCGAGGCCACAGGATACTCCCATCCGAATTGCCGTTTCGGGCGAATATATGGGCGATGAAAAAACTGGGAGTGGAAAGGATAATATCGGTCTCCGCCGTCGGCTCGCTCAAGGAGAAAATCGAGCCGGGTCACGCCGTGATTGTGGATCAGTTCATCGACCGCACAAGGGGCCATCGGCAAAGCACCTTTTTCGGAGACGGGATAGTGGGCCATGTAACCTTCGCCGATCCCACATGCCATTATCTTGGCGAGACACTCAGCCTGGCCGTTAACGAAACCGGATGGACGTGTCATACAGGCGGGACATATATCTGCATGGAGGGGCCGCAGTTCTCCACGCGGGCCGAATCGCATCTGTATCGCTCGTGGGGCGCGGACGTTATCGGGATGACGAACCTGCAGGAGGCGAAGCTTGCGAGGGAGGCTGAAATATGCTACGCCACTCTCGCGCTGGCCACCGATTACGACTGCTGGCATGAAGAAGACGTGACGGTCGAGCAGGTGCTAAAGACTATGGCCTCGAATATAGAGAAATCCAAGACTGCCATCAAGGCTGTCGTTCCCATGATAAAAAAAGAGCGCGACTGCCCCTGCAAAGACGCCTTGCAATTTGGCATCATCACCAACCCTGATGTTATTCCCGCCAAAATCAAAAAGGATTTACAACCTATAATAGGTAAGTATATAAAATAGAAACAACATGAATATATCGTCTGAACTGTTTGATAAAGCAAAGGCAATTATACCAGGAGGAGTGAACAGCCCTGTCCGGGCTTTCACTCCTGTTGGCGGAAAGCCGCTGTTCATCCAAAAAGCCAAAGGCTCAAAAATATACGATGTGGATGGCGCGGAGTATATCGATTATGTCGGCTCGTGGGGGCCGATGATCGCGGGGCACGCTCACCCGAAAGTCGTTGGGGCGATCAAGAATGCAACAGATAATGGAACATCGTTCGGCGCCCCTACCCGGCTTGAGGTGGAGATGGCCGAGCTTATCATCGAAGCCGTCCCGTCGGTACAGATGGTCAGGATGGTCAATTCCGGCTCTGAAGCCACCATGAGCGCCATCCGGGTGGCCAGAGGATACACCGGCAGGGACAAAATAATAAAATTCGACGGGTGCTACCACGGCGCGAGCGATTCGTTGCTTGTCAAGGCTGGCTCCGGTGTGGAGACTCTGGGACTGCCCGACTCGCCCGGCGTTCCATCGGCGTTAGCGAGCCTGACCATATCTTTACCCTTCAACGACCTCGACCGTGTGAAAAAAGCGTTAACCAAGCAAGGAGACAATATCGCCTGCGTGATACTTGAGCCTGTGGTCGGCAACATGGGCGTATTACCGCCAGAGCCTGGATATCTCGCAGGTTTAAGAGCGCTCTGTTCGGAGCATGGCGTCGTTTTAATATTCGACGAGGTTATGACCGGTTTTCGCGTCGCCTTCGGAGGGGCGCAGGAGCTGTATGGCGTGACGCCCGATTTGACGACTATGGGAAAAATAATCGGCGGCGGACTTCCTGTGGGAGCTTTTGGAGGCGCAAAACAAATAATGGAGCAGGTGGCCCCGGCTGGCCCCATATATCAGGCGGGAACCTTGTCGGGCAACCCGCTCGCCATGACTGCGGGCATCGAGACGCTCAAACTTTTAAAAGAAGATGGCGTTTACGAAAAACTTGAAGGGCTTTGCGCATCGTTATGCGCCGGGATGGGACAGCTTGCCGAAAAACATAACATTCCAGCCGTGTTCAACCGCGTCGGCGCCATGTTCTCTATGTTCTTTACTGACCTGACGCAAGTGAAAAACTATGACGACGCGAAAACATGTGATACAAACCGGTTTGCGAAATATTTCGCTGGAATGCAGGAGGGCGGAGTAAACCTTGCGCCTTCCCAGTTCGAAGCCGGTTTCATGTCGCTGGCTCACACAAAAGAAGATATCGACAAGACCTTGAAAGCGGCCGACGCGGCGCTTGGGTCTTTGTAAAAACCGCCGGTTATTTTTCAGTAAACTCCCCTGTCGTTGAAAAACTGGCCGTATTGCATATCTGTTTTGGCGACATGATTCATAAGCCAGTCCGACAAGTATCCAGACAGCTCGACAGTGGCCATTTTGTCTCCTGCGGCCAGGTTTTCTCTATGCCTTGAAAGCCAGTCGAGCATCTCCCTATGCTCTTTGGCGTGCTGTTCGAATTCAGGGTAGTTGTGATCGAGCATGAGCCGCTCTTCATCGGCGAAATGATTCTTTTTGTGCTCATAGATTTCAGTTACAACTTTTTCCAGCTCTTTACTGCCGCCTCCCACGCTTATTATCCGCTGAAGCTCGTTTATCAACTCGATAAGTCCCTTATGCTGGCTATCGAACTTCTCCACCCCGGCTCTGAATTTATCGGTCCACTCTATACGCATATACAGATACCATTAAACGCAACTATTTGAAGCAGGCAATCAAAATCAACCTATTATTTTACTGGAATTAATATTATTTTTGAAACGTTTTTTGACATTTTGAGAATGATATTCTAACTCATATTCAGGGCGACGCGACGCGCTTATCGGCTACAAAAAAAGGGAGGGGTGAGCGTTGAGAGGAAACTAAACCTCCTCTTTTAAAAGGTGTTTCGGTTTTTGATGGCTTTTCCGGGGCTACTGTAGAATTTATTTTCTCGCATGGAAGCAAATAGACAGATGTCTGGTTTCCGTCATTTTTTTGCGAGATGAAGGTTAAATAACTGTACCGGGCGGAATGACAGCGTTTTTGGGGATCACCACTATTCCGTCACGGATGTAGTAACCGTCGCCGTCATGGCGCTCCATTTTACGGGCGTTGATTATCTTCGCCCCTTCTCCTATATAGACGTTTTTGTCGAGAATGGCTCTTTTGATGACAACATTTTTGCACAGTCCGGCGCTGTCGCTACCCGAAAGTCCGCCTCTTCGCTCTGCTGAGTCGGCGCCCATGACAATAGACTCTTCCACACGTGTCGATTCACCTATGCGCGACCTTATGCCTATAACAGATTTTATTATCTCAGCTCCCGCGCCGATGTGACATCCGTCGCTTATGACCGATTCGCCGATATGCGCCCCTAAAAACCGGGAGGCGGTTAAAAACCTCTGTTTCGTAAAAATCTTTTCCGCCTCTCCTCCGAAAAAATCGAACGGAGGATCGGGTGAGCCCAACTGGATATTGGCCTCGAAAAACGATTTGATCGTTCCGATATCCTCCCAGTACCCGTCGAACAGATGGGCGACGGTATTATATTTCGACAACGAAGCTGGAATCAGATCCTTTCCGAAATCAATCATCCGCTCGTCGGCGAGCGCGTCGATGAGAACCTGCGTTTCAAAAACGTATATACCCATATTGGCCAGCCATCTTTTTTCTGTCTTTTCCATCCCCTGTTTTTCAGCGAAACTTTCGCTCACCTTCAAACTGTCGATCACATGGGGATCATGCGGTTTTTCCACGAATTCGATTATCCTGCCATTCCCATCTATGCGCATTATTCCCAGGTCTTCTACTTTTTCCCGCTCTACTGGTAATACGGCGATGGAGATATCTCCATTTTTCGCCAGGTGCGTCTTGAGCAAATCCTGATAATTCATCTTGTACAGCTGGTCGCCGCTCAAGATGACAACGCGCTTGTATCTCGTCGGGTTCATCATCGCTATACATTTGCGCACAGCGTCGGCTGTCCCCTGAAACCAGTCTTCCGAGCCTTTGCCTCTCCCTGTCTGCGTGGCGGCCAGAATGCTTACAAACCCGGAGGAAAAGACATCCATGAGGTAGGCGCGGGCGATATGCTGGTTTAACGAGGCGCTCATAAACTGGGAGACGATGTAAATATCACGAAGCCCGCTGTTGACGCAGTTGCTTATCGGCACGTCTATGAGCCGGTATTTCCCGCCAAGGGGCACAGCAGGCTTGCATCTTTCTTTAGTGAGTGGGTAAAGCCTGGAGCCTCTGCCGCCGCCTAAAATAATGGCGAGGTTACCGGTCACTCTCATTCCAGGCACGGTGATTTCCCTTTAATATATAGAGCTTCTTCTACGTCCGATTACAAGTATATGCCTTATCGCCGTCTGTTATAAGGGTAAGTTTTCTGAAAGACCACGATCAGCCTTTCACTCTAAAAGCGCCTTTAATTTAGACACAAATTCATCGGCGTCGATAAAGCCTACGAATCTTAGCTCTTTGCGTTCTTTTCCATCGGGGCCTATAAAAACAACCGTCGGCACACCGACAATGTTGAATCGCTTTTTCAAAGTTTCATTCTCTTCTATACCCGATTTGGTGAGGTCGGCTTTTAATGGCGTGATTTTTTTTGAAAGCTCAACCGCCCTCGCGTCCGAGAAGGTGTAATGATCCAGCTCCTTGCATGGCAGGCACCATTTGGCAGTGAAATCGAGGATGACACGCTCGCCTGACGAGGAGGCCGATTCCAGGGCCGCCTGCGACGCTTTTTCCCACGCTATCTCCGGTTTTTCCTTATTTTGAACAGATGAGACGATAAGAAAAACGCCAACGGACACAAAGGCAAGGCACAGCCCGTACCGCATGATTTTAAAAGCCGGGCCCTGGTTCGCTACTTTTGAAATCAGGCCCAGGTATATTCCGGAAACGATGGCGAACGCTCCCGCCAACGGCAGATAAACATCAGCCGGGATGAGCGGCTCCATAAAATATATAGCCATTCCCAGAAGTATGAAACCGAACAGCTTCCTGATCCAGACCATCCACATACCGGAGCTGGGAAGCTTTGATATGGCGCCTGAAAATATCGCCAGAAAGACAAACGGCGTTCCAAGGCCCAGAGCGAGCACAAAAAACATTGAAAAACCGAGCATCGGATCGCCCCTCTCGCCCACAAAAGTGAGAA
>UOGA01000059.1_pt1 | contig 23775 bp, 22 predicted proteins | sample 1989841 | NCBI WGS metagenome assembly UOGA01 (sample SAMEA4712198, study PRJEB27164) | hydrothermal vent metagenome | biome: marine basaltic hydrothermal vent biome; feature: marine hydrothermal vent; material: mineral | place: Pacific Ocean | collected 2011-06-14/2011-07-23 | depth 1691 m | reverse complement strand
CGTGACGCTGGCGCATGGTATGAACCTGCTTGCGGAAACAATCGATAGCGCTAAAGCAAAAGGAGCGTCGTCAATATCTGGGGAAGACGCGTTTAAGCTGTACGATACTTATGGCTTTCCTATGGACTTGGCGACCGAGATTGTCGAGGACGCCGGGATGACCATAGATATGGCTGGGTTCAATGAACAGATGACCGCCCAGAAAGAGAAAGCGCGCAAATCGTGGAAAGGCGCTGGCCCGGATACCGTTAGCCCTGTGTACGCCGAGGCGGCGAAAGGCGTTCCCGACACCGTGTTCACAGGATATGAATCCCCGGTTAGCCAAACAAAAGTGTTGGCCATTATAAAAAATGATGAAATAGTCAAATCCGCAACCGAAGGCTATGAGGTGGAGATTTTGCTGGAGAAAACTCCGTTCTATGCCGAGTCGGGCGGCCAGGTTAGTGATAGGGGCGTATTGTCGAACGAATCTTTTAGAGCGGTCGTTAGTCATGTATCTAAACATAAAGGAAACCACTGGTTTCATAAGGCGAAAATAGAGATTGGCTCAGTAGAGACTGGGGATGAAGTTACCGCGAAAATTGACGAGGATAGAAGACAGGATATCAGGCGCAACCATTCCGCCACGCATCTTCTTCACGCCGCGTTAAGACAGGCTTTGGGAGGGCATGTGAAGCAGGCAGGCTCACTTGTGGAGGATGGCAGGCTACGTTTCGATTACACGCATTTTACCGCACCTGGCAAAAGTGAGATCGCGCGGATAGAGCGGATGACAAATGAAAAGATAATGGAAAATCTGAACATCGTGACCGAGGAAAAGGATATAGAAGAAGCGACGAAAGCGGGAGCTATGGCGTTGTTCGGAGAAAAATATGGAGACCGTGTGCGGGTTGTGACCATGGGTGATTTTTCTGTGGAGCTTTGCGGCGGCACACATACGAATAGCTCCGGCGACATAGGGCTTTTCAAAATAATCTCTGAAGGAGGCGTGGCTGCCGGTGTGCGGCGCATCGAGGCTGTGACCGGACGTGGCGCGCTAGACTTTGTTCGCGAACTGGAAAATGAACGCTTTGCTGTGGGCGACGCTTTGAAGTCGCCCGCCGTCGACCTGCCGGAGAAGGTGGGAAAACTGGTTGATAAAACCCGTGAGCTGGAAAAAGAGGTAAAGAGGCTGAAGGAAAAAATGACGAATATGAGTTCGGAAGTCGAAACTTTTGTAACAGCAACAAAGCAAATTGGTGATGTCACCGTTACCACCTACGACTTGCAAAATGAGGACATGGAATTTATCAGGGGCTTTATTGACAACCAACGGAATGAAAAAAAATCTTCTGTAGTTGTAGCCGGTTCGAAACAGGATGGCAAAGCTTTGCTTGCTGTGGGCGTGACAAAAGATATTACAGAAAAAATACAGGCGGGAAAAATAATCAAGGAAGTGGCCGCCATGGTCGGTGGTGGCGGGGGAGGCCGCCCAGATTTCGCTCAAGCCGGAGGCAAGAGCCCTGAAAAGCTTAAAGAAGCTCTACAGGCTGTCCCGTCTGTTATCGAGAAGCTGTTAAAAAACTGAATGAAAACACTAATAGTTTTCGCAAAAGCGCCCGTCCCGGGGTTTGTAAAGACACGTCTCGCAAAAGACACGCCGTTAGATGAAGAGCAGGTCTGCGCCCTTTACGAAGCGTTTTTAAAAGACACTATTACGGTAGCTACGCTAACAGAAGCTGAAAGAATCGCCATACATTACACACCGTCTGATATGGAAGGCGCTATGCGGAAAATCGTTAAGCGCCTGAAGCTTGGCGTTCGCAACGAAAAGCGTTTTACTTTTAGAGCGCAGGAAGGTGAGACTTTTACGGAGAAGGTATCAAACTCATTTAAAGCGGAGGGCTCTACGGGCGAGGCGGAGCTTGTAATGATCGGGGCGGACGCGCCGACGCTGAAACCAGGCGCGATTGATGACGCTTTTGACTTTATATATTCGCGTTCCGGCGTTGCCCTGGGGCCGAGCTATGAAGGCGGGCTGTATCTTATCGGTCATCCTTCTACACTTCCCATCGATTGCGCCAAGGTGTTTGCGGAAGGATCGGAGATTGAGAATTTTGTAAATATCGCCAAAGAGCTGAACGTTCCCATAAAATTATTGCCGGAGACTCTGGATGTCGATGTCGGAGCCGATCTTATTACTTTAATGGGGCTTATCCATGCCATGGCCTATCAGCGCCAGTTCGAAACCTGTGTATTCCCCACCCATACAAACGAAGTTATTTCATGGCTTGGGCTTTCTGTCGCGCGAGACTCTGACAATACGCGGTCGAAAAAAATAGTTTTAACCGAGTTGCGCAATTCTATTCCGGTGAACTGATGCGAAAGGCTGTCGTGGCGCTCTCAGGCGGACTGGACTCCGCAACTATATTGGCGATGGTGGTTCATGACGGGTATGAGGTTCATGCGCTGAGTTTCGACTATGGACAGCGTCACAGGGTGGAGCTTGAACGTGCGGAAAAAGTGTCGGAAACTTTGGGCGCAATCGAGCACAAGGTTGTAAAGGTAGACCTTTCGGCGATCGGAGGCTCTGCGTTGACTGATGACATATCGGTTCCAAAGGCGGCGGCGGACGAACCTGTGGGGGATGGTATACCGGTAACGTATGTTCCCGCGCGAAATACCATATTCCTGTCTCTTGCTCTGGCCTATGCCGAAACGCTAGGCTCCGGGGATATCTTCATTGGGGTCAACGCGCTCGACTATTCCGGCTATCCGGATTGCAGACCGGAATATATAGAAGCGTTCGAGAAGATGGCGAACCTTGCGACCAAAGCGGCTGTAGAAGGAAAAGTGAAACTGACGATCCATACACCTCTCATATCGATGACGAAAAAAGAGATAATCGAGACGGGTTCAAAACTGGGTGTGGATTATGCGCTAACCGTGTCATGCTACGACCCTGGAGCCGATGGCAAACCTTGTGGTATGTGTGACTCGTGCCGCTTGCGGGCAAAAGGTTTTAAGGAAGCGGGACTTCCCGACCCTGCGTTGAAGACCTTTTAAGCGTCGGCGCTCTTTGCGGTAGACTCTTTTTTTGTAGAAGATTCCTTTTTCTTGCTCTCCGATTTTGCTTTGGCCTTTGGCTTCTCTTCCTTTTTGGCGTAATCGGTTTTGTACCAGCCGGTTCCTTTTAAGTGGAACGAATTGGCGGACATAAGCTTACTGAGCTTACCGCCACATCTTGGTGACGCGCCGTTATGTCTTTTGAGCGGGGGGTCGCTCATCTTCTGGGTTACTTCCAGGACTTTCCCGCATTTGGCGCAAGAATATTCGTATATCGGCATTTTATATTTTCATCCAAATAATCAATAAGTTAAAGTAAAATTATCGTGAACATCATTTCATCTATGTGTAATATAAGATGCAATTCAGGTGTGTCAAGATTCTAAATATAGGATAACCAGCTGAAATATCCGCCGTTATTATCCCTGAGGATTTCAAAAAAAGCGGTTTGAAGCTTGTTTGTTATCGGCCCTATTCCGTTGTTTCCTATCACCCGCCCATCCACCGACCGGATCGGTGTCAGCTCGGCGGCAGTGCCGGTAAAAAACGCTTCATCGGCGATGTACAGCTCATCGCGCGATATAGGGGTTTCTACAACTTCTATATTCATATCCTTGGCGATAGCGATCACGGAGTCTCTCGTAAGACCTTCCAGTATCGACGGCAACGGAGGGGTTTTTAATTGACCGTGTCGAACTAGAAATATATTTTCGCCAGACCCCTCGGCCACATATCCGTAAGGGTCGAGAAGAACCGCTTCGTCATAGCCCTCTTTTATAGCCTCGGTTTTTGCCATTATGGAGTTTACGTATGCTCCGCACACTTTTGCCTTCGTCATGAACACGTTTGGATGGTGCCTGTTGAAGCTTGACACCTTGACGTTGATACCTTTGGAGAGAGCCTCCTCGCCAAGGTAAGCTCCCCACGGCCACGCCGCTATCGCCACTCTTGTCTTGCAACCAATACAATTTAGTCCACGTTTGTCGTCACCCAGAAAAACAAGCGCCCTGATGTAACACTCCTTAAGGCCGTTTACCCTTACTGTTTCTTTTATGGCCTCGTTTATTTCATCTTGTGTAAAAGGGATTTCGATACCGACGATTTTTGCGGAGTCGAATAATCTTTTCGTGTGGTCTTCAAGACGGAATATGGCGGAGCCTTTGCTTGTTTTGTAGCATCGGATGCCTTCGAACACGCCCAGCCCGTAGTGAAGGGTATGAGTCAGCACATGCACATTTGCCTTGTCCCAGTCGACAAACTCGCCGTCCATCCATATTTTATCTGATTTCGGAGCTTCGCCCATATATTCTCTATGCCTTTGATATGATGTCAAAATTTGAACTTTACATTTTCAATGATTTATAGCTTCCATGTCAAGGGTGGTTGTGTCGCACGAGGCTCGCCAAATGCGTAAAATTTACATGAATCAATATTCTATGGGTAAAATACCTTTTGCATACGAAGATATTTAACTGAATCCATGGACTCGAAAACTAAATTATTTCTGGATGCTATAAGACACAATCGTGATAGCGGAGCGTCCCAGCTGGCTTCCGACGGCTTAAAGCTTTTGCTGGAAGTCGCCACTAAAACCGTGGAAAACAGGGATAAAAATCCTTTGAAAGTTGTTGGACGGGTAGCCAAAAGTCTTATGGATGTCCGTCCCTCGATGGCGCCTGTCGGGAACTGGGCGCTTTTGTTTTACAAGGAGTTTGAAAAGCTGTTTGCGGATGAAAGCGTAACTAATAGAGCTGTCGACATAGAAAATTTGTCATCCCGTATTTTCTCACGCAAGGGGGAAATAAACAGCCTTATCGTTGATGCGGCTAAACCTGTTATGAAAGATTTGAAGTCGATCCTTACACTCAGCTATTCTTCAACGGTAGAGCGTATATCGCTGGAAGCGGCTCCAGACGGCCTTAAGATAATTGTGGCGGAGAGCAGGCCGTTATGTGAAGGAAGGAAGCTGGTTTCATCGCTATTGGACGCCGGACGAAAGGTGTTGTGTATAATGGACGCGCAAATCGCGTTGGAAATGTCACATGTGGATATGGTCCTGCTGGGAGCGGATACGATATGCTCTGACCTTGCGGTTATAAACAAGACGGGCAGTTACTTGGCGGCCTTGGCGGCGCGTGAATATGGCATACCGCTGATGGTCGCGGCGGACACGTTCAAAATCAACCACAAGGTAACATCGGCTACGGTCGTTTTAGAGGATAAGCCGGGCAAGGAGATATGGGAATCGCGTCCGGAGGTATGCTCCAATATATATTTCGAGCCAGTGCCGGCCAAGCTTGTTACATGCTTCATTACCGAAAAAGGAAAACTTGCCAGCGACGAAATGGCTGGCGAAGTTGAAAACCTGCGGCGGTTATATGAAGAAACATTATTCTCATGATACTGGGACATATAACCAACACTTACATGCTTTACAGCCTCTCCGGCAAGAAGGTCAGGCGAATGGTGTTTTTACCACTGCTTTTCTTTGGCGCGCTCCTGCCGGATATAGGGGATAAAGGGTTGCACTATATCGTGACCGCTTCATACCCTGGCCGTGGACTTTTACATTCGGTGGTTATACTTTCGGCGCTGTTACTTATTCTTGTTATTTCATTAAAGAAATATAAAACCGTGTGGCTGACCATATATTTGGGGGCCTTATTGCATATTGCGCAGGACTGGTCCAGCGCCACAACAGCGCTGTGGCCATTTTACGGACCATGGGAAATTGGCGATTCGGAGACAATACTAGAAAAATTCTGGAGGACTTATATAGACATGAGCCCTCTAGGTCTCTGGGTAGTCGAGATGGTAAGCCTTGCCTATTGTGTTGTTCTGCTGTTTGCGCGTTATAAACGCACACGTGGAAGAACAACACCTGAAGTTAAAGAAGGTACATCACAGCCAGAAGGCCAGTAATCGACATCGTAATCGTGTATGGCAACGCGAGTATTATCATTCGAATATAAGAGAGCCGGATTACAGCTGATACCGCTGACGTCAAAAGAAAGAGAAACGCCGCCTGACCGTTTGGAGTGGCGACACTGGGAATATTTGTGCCGGTGTTGATCGCGACCGCGATAAGTTCAAACTGTTCTTTTGTTATTATGCCAGATGCAAACGCCGCTTTCGCTTCGGATATATATATCGTGGCGACGAAGACGTTGTCGCTGATGGCGGAAAGAATGCCGTTGGCTAGATAGAACGCCACAAGTTGGCTATTGCCCTCCACGGAAAGCGTCCATTCTATTATTGGTTTAAAAAGGTGTTGTTCGTGAATTACCGCCACGATGGAAAAGAAAACTACCAGCAAAGCTGTAAACGGCAAAGCCTCCTCGAACGCTCGCCCGATTCTATGTTCCTCGGTTATACCGTTAAACGCCGTCAACAGTATGATGACCGTAAGGCCTATCAGTCCCACTTCAGCAAGGTGAAAAGCGAGCGCGAGGATAAGGAATATCCCAGCGGCTCCCTGAACTATGAGCCTCGCCCGTCCCTTTGTATCTCTTTTATTGTTTTCCTTTTCGGCAAATTCTTCCAGCACTTTTCGCACCTGGTCGGGAAGCTTGTATCCATAACCGAACCATTTGATTTTCTCTACCAGAAAACATGTGGCGAATCCCACTAACAGGACCGGCATTGTCACAGGCATCATCCGGACAAAAAACTCTCCGAACTGCCACTCCATCATGTGTGCAATAAGCAGGTTTTGCGGCTCGCCCACAAGTGTCGTGACGCCGCCTAACGCCGTCCCCACGGCTCCATGCATCAACAAGTTTCGCAAGAAACCTCTGAAGTTCTTTAGATCTGTCGAATGTTGATCCTGAATCTGCGAATCGTCGGTATGGTCGTGATCGTGACCTGGTTCTTTTGCCGAGGCAAAACGATGATATACGCTGAAAAACCCTGTGGCCACAGCGATTATTACCGCTGTTACCGTGAGGGCGTCGAGAAAAGCGGAAAGGAATGCCCCCGCAAAGCAAAACATAAAAGAAAGAATGTATTTCGATTTAATTTTTACGACGAGACTGGTGAAGATATAAAGGAGGAACTCCTTCATAAAATATATTCCGGCAACCATGAACATAAGAAGCAGGATTACCGGGAAGTTGAGCAGAGTTTCTTCATACACTCTCTTGGTGGAAGCCATACCCAGGATTATCGCCTCCACAGCCAGAAGACCGCCCGGCTGTAGCGGATAACATTTGAGCGCCATCGCCAACGTAAAGATAAACTGGGCCATCAACACCCAGCCTGCGATAAATGGCCCCATGACATAAAGGACTATCGGGTTTACTATCAGGAAACCGATTATCGTAAACTCATACCAGGCTGGAGAGGAACCAAGAAAATTTGCGCGGAAAGCTGAAGGAAATGATTGCATATGAAATCCTTATGCGTTGATAAAAAACATACGATATGAATGCGCAGAACCAAATCATTCTGTGCTTAATAAAATCAGTCTTATTAATGATACAAGAAGAACGCCATGAATACAATAGTTTGTGGCGGTTGGAGCTAGCAAAGAATTAGCCGCATAACCTTTAGAACAGATATAATTATCATCACTTAAGGGGAAAATAATAAAGGTGAAAAACGTTTTAATAACCGGTTGTTCAAGCGGCATAGGCTTGTGCGTGGCTCATGGTCTAAAAAAACGGGGATATTTTGTTATCGCCACGGCGAGGACATCCAGGGATGTGGACACGTTAAAAGCGCATGGGTTTGAAAGCGTCCCGCTCGATCTGGCTGATTCCGCATCCATCCGTTCCGCCGTGGATGAAGCGTTAAAAATAACTGGAGGTGAGCTTTACGGATTGTTTAACAATGGCGCGTATGGGCTTGTTGGGGCAGTGGAGGATCTTTCTCGCGACGCTATTAGAGATCAGTTCGAGGTTAATTTATTTGGGACGATGGAACTCACTAACCTTTTGATACCGGTTATGCGCGCTAAAGGCGTTGGCAGGATTATTCAGAACAGCTCTGTATTGGGGTTTGTCTCTCTTCCGTTCCGAGGCGCCTACAATGCCAGCAAATATGCGCTGGAAGGGCTTTCCGACGCCATGCGTCTTGAGCTTAAGGGAAGCGGTGTGCGTGTATCAATAATAGAACCTGGGCCGATCATAAGTAAATTCCGGGAAAACGCGTATGCGGCCTTTAAAAAGTATATTGACCCGGAAAGAAGCTTTCACAGAAAACACTATGAAAAGACCGTTGAACGCCTTACACATGAAGGCCCGGTAATGCGCGGCACACTTCCTCCGGAGGCGGTGTTGGAAAAAGTAATTCACGCCCTGGAAAGCCCACGCCCTAAAATAAGGTATTATGTTACAATCCCTACTCATATCGCGGCAATGTTAAAAAGGCTTCTGCCACACTGGATGATGGATCGTGTCATCGGGCGAAAAGGTTAACGCGGCATGAAGTCTGACGATCTCTTTATCATTTCAAACGCTCATCATCCACGGTTTAAGTATCTTCTCTACACGTCCGGGAATCTTTTGGAAAAGGCGGGAGGAGTGTTTATTATCAACGTTTCGATTTCTGTTTCACAAGCTTGACTCTGTTGCGGCGTGATTTTATATTCAACACGGGTAAATAAACTGGTTTTTTTAAGATGTTCAAGGGAGAAAAAATTAGATGAACGTGTTGAAGACGACGCTTCTGCTTGGAGTGTTGACGCTTATTTTCATATATGGCGGAGCCGTCATGGGGGGAAGGACGGGGATGATATTCGCCTTCATGTTAGCTGTCGGGATGAATTTTTTCGCATATTTTTACAGCGATAAACTTGTGCTGAAAATGTATGGGGCAAAGGAGATAAGCGAAAGTGACGCGCCCTGGCTATACCAGATAGTGCGGGAACTTACCATGCGGGCGGGAATTCCTATGCCGAAGGTTTATTTGATCCCGTCCGATCAGCCGAACGCTTTCGCCACCGGCCGCAACCCATCACACGCCGCTGTGGCGGTGACGCAGGGTATCACAAATGTATTAAGCCGTGATGAACTTGCAGGCGTATTGGCGCACGAGATCGCGCACGTTACCAATAGAGACATACTTATAGGCACGGTTGCCGCTACAATCGCCGGAGCGATAAGCATGCTGGCCAATATGGCCCAGTTTGCGATGATCTTCGGCGGAAGAGATGACAGGGGCGGCAACCCTTTGGCTGCAATAGTGATGATGATTGTAGCTCCCATAGCGGCTATGCTTGTGCAGATGGCCATATCACGCTCCCGCGAATATCAGGCGGATGAAATGGGCGCCAAAATCATGGGCGACCCTGTGCCGCTCGCCAGCGCATTGAAGAAGTTGAGCGAGGCTTCCAAGGTTATACCGATGAAGGCGGAGCCTGCGACAGCTCATATGTTTATAGTCAACCCTTTAAGTGGCAACAGGTTGGCTTCGTTGTTCAGCACGCATCCGCCGATGGAAAAAAGGATAGCGGCTCTCATGGCAATGAGGCGAGGGTGACACAGCGCTGTCATTCTGAGGAGACACTGGGCGACGAAGAATCTCGATTGACAATAGACTGACAGGTGAAATTAACTGCCTCGTTTACCCAAAATATCCTTTAACGCCGGAAAGAACGAACTCCGCTCCCATCGCAAGTAATATTAGCCCCATTATTCTGGTTAATACTCGCACTCCGGTTTCGCCAAGCCAGTCGGATATCTTTCTGCTTCGCTGAAGGATGATGTGTGTCAGGAACAATGTCGCTCCGATGGCGAGGAACAGGGCGATCCAGTCCAACACCCCTTCCGCTCTGTTTGCGAATACCATTACGGTGGTTATCGCCGCAGGACCCGCTATGACAGGTATGGCAAGTGGGATAATGGCGATGTCTTCCTTGGTTTCCGCTTCGGCAAGCTCCGGTTTTGTGCTTTTATAGTCAAGCGCCGCCCCTTCCAGCATTTTAATCGCGATAAGGCATAGAATAATCCCCCCCGCCACCAACAACGCCTGTATCGATATGCCAAATAACGCAAATATCAGCCCACCAAACAGCGTAAATGTCAGAAGAATAGCGGCGGAGATAAACACGGCTTTACGCGCCTGTTCATTGCGTCTTTCCTCAGTGTCGCCAAGTGTTAACGCCAACAGCGTAACGGCGGCCCCAAAAGGGTCGAAGACAGAAAACAGGGTGACAAGACAACTGAAAAAAAAGATAAACGTATTCACTGTGACCGCCTGTTTTAGTCTTTGCCCATTATGTTATCATTCCTTCTTCTAATTATCTGTCGGACTTATGGGGATTGTAACGAGAGAAAGGGTTTTCTTTTGGCGAAATTGTGCGTGAATGTGGACCATGTGGCGACCGTGAGGCAGGCCAGGATGATCGACATGCCAGACCCGCTTGAAGCGGCGCTCCTGGCGGAGAAAGCTCGCGCCTGCGGGATAACCATACATCTGCGTGAAGACAGGCGGCATATTCAGGACAAGGATGTGTATCGCATCCGAAAATCTATATCTACCAAGCTTAACCTCGAGATGGCGGCGGCCGAAGAGATTATCAGGATCGCGCATAAAGTCCGCCCATTTCAGGTAACTTTCGTGCCGGAGCGCCGCAAGGAGATCACCACCGAAGGAGGGCTTGATGTGACGGTAAGGCAAAGAAAACTGGGAAAAGTTATAGAGGGGTTTAAACAAAAAGGGGTAGTGGTCTCACTTTTCATAGACCCAAGCCCTGCCCAGATCCGCGCCGCGGTTGATCTTGGCGCAGACGCTGTGGAGCTTAACACCGGTCAATATTCTGAGGTGAGAACTAAGAGGAAGCAAGTATCGGCTCTTCAGAGAATAATAAACGCCGCCGAGTTATGCGAGTCGTTTTCCATGACTACACATGCGGGACATGGGCTGAATCTCTCCAATGTCGGGCCGATTGCGGCTATCGAGTATATCGAGGAATTAAATATAGGCCACAGCATAGTGGCGCGGGCGATAATGGTGGGTATGCGCCAAGCCGTTCTGGAAATGGTAAAGGCTATCAAAAAAGCCGGTAGCCGATAAAGTGATTTTGTCCTTTTTGGAGGGAACTTCTATCTATTTGAACTCGTTGACAATGTACTTCCCAGCGGGTTAGCATAGATATAATTTCACAAACGTAGTTGATATGGAACAGGAAACATCAGAGCTTCTTCTTAAAACCTCCCAAAGCGGCGACGCAAATATTCGCAAAGCCACAGCTACCATTCTAGGTGAGGCGGACAATCCACACGCTCAGTCGGCCTTAATAAAACTTGTTAAGGACAAAGTATGGCAGGTAAGGGAAGCGGCGATTTACGCCATTGGCGAGGCGAATATCAAAGAGGCCGGCAACCTTCTTATGCAAGTCCTGGGGTGTGACGATGTCGGCTCCGCCAGAAAAGCCATTTTAACCTGGGCGGTGGCGAAAGGTGAGCCTCAAGCCGCTAACGAGGGTTCGGCAAATCCGCTGGGTGGTGGAGCCAAGAAAAAGCCCGCTGGCGACCCCTGGCAGATTAAGAAAGCGGCGGCCCTGACATTAAGTAAACTGAGGCCTGATATCGCTGTGGAGCCACTATTGGCCGCGATGAGTGTGGACAATCCTTCCGCAAAAATGGCCGCCATGGTTGGTCTGGGCAATATCCGGGCTGAGAGGGTGGCTGACAAGCTGGTGGAAGCTCTTGGTGATGGCGATATGAACATAAGAAAAGTGGCCGCCGCCACTCTTGGCAGGCTCAAAGCTGAGGAGGCGGTGGATGGTCTGATAAACCTTCTTGAAGATGATAAATCCAGCGTACGCATTGAAGCTGTTATAGCCTTGAACCATATCAAGCCGCCTGAGGCTATGGGCGCGTTATCAAAAACCGTCGCGTCGGACAACAGCTATGAAGTCAGGAAAACCGCAGCGATCGCTCTTGGCAACCTGAAAGATCCAGCCGCCGAAGAGCCTCTTCATGCCGTTCTGGATGACGATAACTGGATGGTGCGTAAAGCGGCTCTGGATTCGCTTGTCAATTTGAAAGCTGTTGACGCAATCGAGAAAATTATCCCTATGCTTGCCGATGAACAGGAAGATGTCAGCCAATCCGCGGCGGCGGCCCTCATACGTCTAAAGCAACTGTAAACCTTTTCACTTATATTGCCGATACTATCATTTATGAGGCGCCAATCTCTTGTTTTGCTGTAATTGGATATTGAAATATATGATATTATCGGGGTAATTAACCATAGGTTTAGATAATATGGTACCAATAGCAATCCCCTCCTACCTGTGAATCACATGAAAAAGTCCGCGTTAAAAAAGATCAAGGTTTTAATAGTCGACGAAATGATAAACATGCGTCATTCCTTAAAAGTAATGTTGCGCCATATCGGGTTTAAGCGGATCGTTGAAGCCGATGACGGTGTCAAAGCGTGGGAGATTGTTAAGGTTGGCGACATAGATTTTATCATCAGCGGATGGGTGATGCCTAAGATGGACGGGCTTGAGTTACTGCGATATTTACGCGAAGATCCGCGCTTTCGAGATATTCCTTTCCTAATGATGACAGGCGAAGTCTCAGAATCGCGTATAACCCAGGCGGCCGAAACAGAAGTGGACGGGTATATCATTAAACCTTTTGAGGAAAATACGCTTGAAAGCAAAGTATTGAGAATATTAGAACATAAAGAGTCCCCCTCCATGTTTGAGAAAAATATGAATGAAGGGACAAAATTTATGGATGTTTCAGACTACCCTGCGGCCATCGAAATGTTTGCCAAAGCGCTTGAGCTAAAACCTGAATCCGCCAGAGCCCGCTTGGCCATTGGTGAGGCGTTTGAAAGCTCTGGGGACTATGAGGAGGCGGAAAAATGGTTCAAAGAAGCCATAAGCGTCAATCCGCAATATATCAGGGGATATGAGAGGCTTGGGAACTTATTCGTGGAGACAGATCGAGAAAAAGAAGCCGTAGAATCTTTTGAGCTCGCCGGGGGAATCAGCCCTAACAACGCTAGGCGCCAGGCAACATTGGGGAAGTTGCATATCAAGCAAGGGAACACTGAAAAGGCCGAAAAAGCCTTTTCTCTGGCTATTCAGAACGATCGTGACAACGCCGCTTTACGAGTGGAGATAGGAGAGGCGTACCTTGGATCTGGTCAAGCTGTCAAAGCCGCCGAGGCTTTCAAGGGCTCGCTTGCCATTATTGAGGATTCAAATGTTTACAATCGGTTGGGAATAGCGTTGCGCCGACAGGGGAAAGTCAGGGAAGCTATAGCTGAATATCTGAAAGCTATTGATGTCGCTCCAGAGGACGAGGTTCTTTATTTCAATCTGGGCAGGGCATATTTTGAAAATGAGGACTATAGCAACTCTATAGTAGCGCTCCGAAAAGCTTTGGAGCTTGACCGGGACTTCGCTGAGTGCGAGGAGTTATTAACTCAAGTTTTAAAACAATCCGGACAATACGCTACGTCGTAATTTTAAAATAAATGGTGAAAAAACGGCGAACTGAACTGGACATTGATCCAGAACTTACTCTGGCGCCAGAACCAGAGCCAGAGCCAGAGGTTGTCGCGACTTCTCCAAAGCCGGAGTCTTCGGCCACGAAAGAAACATCCGACCGCAAAGTCAACAAAACCAAGCTTGCCATTATTACAGGTGTGGTTTTGGCTTTTGTTGTAATTAGCGTCGCAGGGGGATGGAGCTTATACCAGCATTTTGCTGATAAAGGCCCAGAGCCAAAACAGCCTGAAGAAAAAATAATCATCCCGGACGGAGCTACACTTTATCAGTTCAAGCCATTTCTTATTAATTTAGGTGAAAATGAAAAGGCATTTATCGTTAATATAAGCTTCGCTGCGGATATGAGCAAGGCTGAGGTCGGGAAGGAAATAGACAACAATCTTGTGTTGATCAGGGAAAATATTTTTCAGATTTTACAGGGTAAATCGGCCAAGGCCTTTCTGGATGAAAGAAACAGACGCAGGATGGCGGCAGAGATAACCACAGCCCTGAACAGATTAATTCAGTCTGGCTCCATAAAAAAAATGTTTATTACGGAAATGACAATTCAATGAGCGAGGCCCCTTTGCGCCGGTTTAACATATATATGCCGAGCTTCGGTTTTGACTATTAAAACCCGTATACCAACGTTATAGAGGTTATAGTGTCGGTATTTTCTACTTCGTTCGGTGGATCGGAGTTCCATTTAACTTTAAAGGAAAACTTCATCGCCAAGGTTCCAATAATATTGGATTTCAAAGCGGTGGTAGACTCAACGACTGTTCCTTCATCGCCGCTTACAGTCAGAAAATTTTCCGTTAAAGTGGCTGTCTTGCTTATTTTCCAGCGGAGGTCGAACGCCGCGCGGAGAATCAGCTCGTCGATTTGATCTCCGTTATTGAGCCTGCTGTGCCGTCCACCTGGCCCTGCCTCGACTTTCAACTTGATTCTATCTCCATCGATCAATTTCCGGCCATACCCTATTGACTCATTGAACCTGTAGTCATAGCCGGTTAAGCGGTCGTTTTCATATTTGAAAGCGGCCACGAGATAACTTGATTTAGATAACTTGTAACCGCTGTTTACGGAGGCTGTGAATATTCTGGTGTCATCATCACTCCCTCCGTCAGTGTAAAAGCCGGTAAAAACTGCCTTATGATCCCATTTAGGGCTTTTATTGCTCACCATCAGGCGTGTGTTGAAGTTTTTGGTCTTTGTATTTCCCGATGTAGCCACTCCGCCAAGCTCGATTTCCCCGGCCCATAAGCCGTCCGCGTCTGTCTCGGCGCTTGCCTGCCCAACCAGATGAACGGTCAAAATCAGGCAAAGTAAAAAAGAGAGTTTAGTTAGCGAAGACACTGTATCCGCCTTCCATAGCTTTTTCACGATGAAACTCGGCCTTCTTTTTATTTTCCATGGCGGAGTACAGAAGCCACAGGTTATGATGCGCTTCTATGTTATCTGGATTGATCTTAAGTACGCTTTGATACACTATCACCGCGTCGTCGTAGAATTTGCCAAGCCTCAAGGCGCGCCCTAAAGCAAGCCTTAGCATTATCGAACGTGGCCTTGAGTTAATAGCGGCCAGGTACTGCCGCGCCGATTTTTTATACATCCCTTTAGCAAAGTAAATTTTCCCCAGACTGTAATGAGCGGCCCCCAAACCGGGACTTATCTCCACCGCTTTGTTATATTCTTCGATGGCGGCCTCATGATCTCCATTTTTATCGTATACCAAGCCGAGGTTGTAGTGTGCGACAGAAGCCATTGCCGGTCTGGGATTAACGTCTAACGCTCGCAAAAGAAAGTTTTTCGCCTTATCAAAGTCGCCTTTATCCAGAGCCGCTTTGGCGAGGATAATATAGCCCCTCGGTTTACGAGGCGATTTTGCGACTATATCCCTCCACAACGTTTCGTGGTCTTTCCATACATTGTTTCGGTTTATGGTGGCGATTGAAAGAGGGATTACGCAAACCAGGCAGAGCGCGACAAACATACCCGGAACACTTCTATCTGATCGTCTCCTGGCAAAATCGAATAACACCCAGCCTGCGGCCAAAACAAACCCGACGGAAGGCAGATAGAGGCGATGCTCGAATATTACATCCTCCAGCGGGAATATCGAAGACTCTACGGAAAGCGCTAGAAAAAAGAACAGTATTCCAAACGACACTACCCTCGCACGGCGAAACATCCAGACGCCAAGCGATAAAATAAACAAGATGAAAAGAAACGGCGCCCAAACATCAAAAATTGAATGCGCCACAGGGTAGTCGTAGTCGAGATTCTGTCCCGTGGGGAACAGAAGCAATCTTAAATAGGTCACAATCACGCTGGATTGGGTCAGCAGGTATTCCCATGCGGAAAGCACGTTATCCCCTCTTGTTCCAATATCCTTTATTTCCCGATTTAGGCCGAGCGCAGTCAGGGCAGGGATTATCAATAACACTAGCGCAAACGGAGCCAGTCGCGTGGCTCTTTTCTTTAAAGCCTTCCATGTCCCGCTTATGAAGCAAAGGTCTATTAAAACTATCGCGAAGGGGAGGGTCACAGCCGTTTGTTTTGTAAACATCGCTATCGCGGCAAATAGAGCCGATCCTGCAAGCAAAGTGTTAGACAGCGTAAGCTTTCCGCTGGAACTTTTCTCAAGCAGGGCCGATTTCATGTAAAGCGTCATTGATAAAAGGTAGAAAAACGCGACCAGCAGAGTCGATCTCTGCCATATGTATGTGACAGCCTGAGTCTGGATCGGGTGAGCCACAAAAACAAGCGCCGCCATGAGAGGGTATAAAAATATGAAACCGGTGTAACGTCTCGAATGTTTCGCCTCTATAGGGATGGCGTAAGACCCGCCTATGGTCTTTGCTATCATACTTGCCAGCCAATATACGAGTAGAGCGTTTAACGTGTGAACCAGAAAGTTGGTCAGGTGATATCCAAATGTATTCAGAGAGCCAAGGCGGTAGTTTACCGCCAAGCTGAAAAATGTCACAAACCGGGCGGCGTTAAAAGACCATATCGAACCTGCTTTATTCAGAATTCGCACTGGGGCCTTTTCGTCCTCAAACAAAGCGCCATCGACAAAAAACGCAATATCATCGTAATGAAAAGGGTAGTTGAAAGTGTGTTGATAGCAAATGAATGAGACTGTGAAGATAACAACAATCGGCGTGATTCGCGGCATGGGCCTCGATAGCCTCAAAGGCTTTTATTATGAATTTTCTGTAACTTTACCGGAGCTTTTACCGATTTTACACAAGAGAGCCGCTTAATAGCAAAAAACCCCGCGACAAGTTGTTTCTCAACGTGTCGCGGGGTTGTATCTAAAGTCAAATATCAGACGCTCTTATCCGTCGTTTTTCTTAAGAAAAGCGATAACATCAGCGACCTGCTCGGGAGTCAGTTTGATTTTCATCGCGGTCTTCGGCTTTTTAGCGCGACCCTTTTTCCACTTTTTCAGTTCTTGGGTTTCTTTATCATTTTCTTCCCATGTTTTCTGGGGGTCAGACATCCATTTAACCAACCAGGCTTCGGAACGACGCTTTGTAACGCCTTTCAGGCCGGGGCCGACTTTCTTTTTCTCAGTCAGTTTATGGCATGTTTTGCATTTGTTGTTTACTTTTTTTCCATTCAGGGCAACTTTCGCTGTCCCTTTCTTGAAAATAACTTCACCTTTAGCGGCATCGCCACCCGCTAAAGCAGTTCCAGCGGAAACGAAAACGAAGGCAAGGCTTAAAGCAAATAGCCCGGCGAATAATTTTTTCATACATCCCTCCTAAATAATCTGGTTTATCTCTCTAGTAAACTACTAACTCGTTGCAAAAAGCGTCGGAATAGTTATGCAGCTCAGGCTTCATAACCGGTTACAGCCAAGGTGATTTTTTATTGGCTACATACTTCAAACTCAAAATTTCGCATATAACATCATCGGCCATGGACAAGCTCCCGTAAACCTGGTATTTCCCAAAAAAGAAACACCATAGCCAAAAGAGCCTCCCCAACACCGTTTCATGCCCTCAAGATGTCAGATAGTAATCATCGCTATCTATCATGTCAAGGATATTTTTACGGACACCTTTCCACAGTTTTGGCGATTTTACCGCGTAGCCTCTTTGAGCTGGATTTTCTCAAACATATTTCTTTAATTTCGCGGCCTGAGCTTTGTAGCTTTCAAGCTTTGCCCTGTCCCTTTCCACTATTTCCGGAGGGGCTTTATCAACAAATCTTGGGTTCTTAAGTTTTTTCGAAAAATGTTCGATTTCCTCCTCAATTTTACGAAGTTCCTTCTCCGCTTTTGCGCGCCGGTCATCGGAGCTGGCAAGGTTCGACAGGTCAACGAACACTTCAACATTTTCCACCACGCCAACAGCGGTATCTTCATTTTTCTTTAAAGGCTTGTCGATAAACGAGCTATTGGCATTGGCAAGCTTGTCGATAAAAGGAGCCTGCCTAACCAACATATTCCTGATGTCGGCTTTTCCCCTGACATAAATAGAAACGTTAAGTTTTGTGGAAGGTTTCACCCCCATTTCACCTCGTATATTCCTGATAACCACAGTAACGTCCATGACAAGGCTCATCTCCTTTTCTACGTTTCCGTCTATAAGCGACTCGTCGGCGACAGGAAAGGGAGCAAGGGAGATAAAATCGCCGGAAGGTTTTACTTTCTGCCACAGCTCTTCTGTCAGAAATGGCATGATCGGATGCAACAACCGCAGAGCGCTCTCTAATGTGAAACAGAGCGTGTTTAGAGCGGCGTCCTTGCCTTTTTCATCGCCGCGCAAACGTGGTTTTATCATTTCCAGATACCAGTCGCACAGCTCCTTCCATACAAATTGATATATGCAATGGGCCGCATCGTTGAACTTATATTCGTCCAGCGCTTTTCTGGTCGTCTTGATAACGCCTTGGAGCCTGGAAAGTATCCATCGGTCGGCAAGGTCAAGGTCGTCTCTGACTATATCAACTTTTGAAGTGTCGAACTCCTTCAAGTTCATCAGGGCGAAACGGGAAGCGTTCCATAACTTATTGGCGAAATGACGATAGCCCTCAATCCGCTCTTCCGAAAGCTTTATATCCCTTCCCTGGGCCGCCAGCGCTGTCAGGGTCATGCGCATTGAATCGGCGCCATATTTTTTCACAACTTCAAGCGGGTCAATAGTGTTACCTTTCGACTTGCTCATTTTCTGCCCATCAGCGTCGCGCACCAGGGCATGTATGTATACATCCTTAAATGGCGCTTCACCAGTGAACTTAAGCCCCATCATTATCATCCGCGCCACCCAGAAAAAGATTATGTCGAATGAAGTGACAAGGGTCGATGTCGGATAGAAAGTTTTCAGAGCCTCGGTTTTTTGGGGCCAGCCCATGGTGGAAAATGGCCATAGCGCTGATGAAAACCATGTATCCAGCACATCGCTTTCTTGCTCAAGCCCGGTATGGCCGCATTTAACACACTTTACCGGGGCTTCACGAGACACCATCAGCTCGTGGCATTTTTCACATGTCCACGCCGGTATACGGTGTCCCCACCATATCTGGCGGCTTATACACCAGTCGCGGATATTACGCATCCATTCGAAATAGGTGTTTTCCCAATGTTTCGGCACAAACCGGACACGCCCATCCTCCACAGCCTTTATGGCGGGCTCCGCCAATGGCGCTATTTTTACGAACCACTGCTTGGATACGTTTGGCTCCACGATGTTGTGGCAACGGTAACACTGCCCCACGGCGTGGCGATGGTTGTCTATACGGGTCAGCAGGCCGCGCTCTTTAAGCTCATCCACTATCATTTTGCGCGCCTTGAACCTGTCTTTTCCTGTATATGGCGCACCCGCCTCTTCTGTCATACGACCGTCGTCGCCTATAACTTTTATCCGCTCAAGGTCATACTTGTTGCCAAGGTCGAAATCGTTTGGGTCGTGAGCAGGGGTGATTTTAAGCGCGCCGCTTCCGAACTCCATGTCGACGTATTCATCGGCTATGACCGGAATCTTCCGTTCCTTTATCGGCAGGATGACATTTTTTCCGACAACATCTTTATATCGCTCATCGTCAGGGTGGACAGCCACTGCGGTATCGCCCAGCAGAGTCTCCGGCCTTGTGGTGGCGATTACAAACTCCTTGTCGGAGCCTTCCACCGCATAGCGGATATGCCACATATGCCCGTCTTTTTCATGATGTTCCACCTCAAGATCGGATAATGCGGTGTGACAGCGCGGGCACCAGTTGATCATATACTGGCCCTTGTAAATAAGCCCCTCTTCGTACAACGACACGAACACTTCTCTTACGGCCTGCGAAAGGCCCTCGTCCATTGTGAAGCGTTCGCGATCCCAATCGCACGAAGAGCCAAGTTTTTTTAGCTGGTTAACTATCGCGCCACCAGATTCCGCTTTCCACTCCCAAACCCGCTCTATAAACTTTTCCCGCCCAAGGTCCTGCCGTTTTTTGTTTTCCGCCATAAGCTGGCGTTCCACAACGTTCTGGGTGGCGATACCGGCATGGTCCATCCCTGGCATCCATAAGGTGTTATATCCGTCCATCCTTTTGTAACGGATAAGGATATCCTGCAACGTGTTGTTTAAAGCATGGCCAATATGAAGCGTTCCAGTGACGTTTGGCGGCGGGATAACGATGGTGTAGGGCGGCTTATCTGATTTATCATTCGCTTTGAAAACGCCTGCGTCGATCCATTCCTTGTACCACTTATCCTCGACTCCTTTCGGGTCGTACGATTTATCCAGGTCCGCCAATGTATGCTCCATGTATTGATGTAAAAAGAATCAGGTATTATAGCAGACCGAACTTATACCTCAATTTGACCTTTTAAAAGGGTAGTGTCTCAGTTTGAATTTTTTCTATTGTTGAGATCCTTCTCCTGCGGATCAGGATGACACAAAGCTGTCATTCTGAGGAGCTTATGCGACGAAGCCGGCTTCAAACACGAAGTGAATCTCCACAATTGAAATTAAATAGAATCATTATTTTGAACTGAGCCACTACCGCCACATAAGGTACAATATTTGTATGAGCGAAAATAATCCTATACCAACGTTCAAAGGTATAAACGACAGACCTGTTTTACGGGATTGGGACGATATCCGCCGCGAGATCGAAAAGACCCCGAAGCCGGATATTATGGCGGACAGGTCGATCGAACTTGGTCCCTGCGGAATGGGCATGACGGTGATTCAAAGCAATTGGGCGATAAAAGAGATGAAACCGGGGGAGGTGCTGAGGACAGAGTCCTCACATCCGTGATCATACCCGGACATACACTCGTGGGTCTCACGGTGCAAATCGGTGGAGCTTATCGGCGAGGACATGGAAGATAAGACCATGGTCTATTATCTGCGGCGTGTTTAGGTAATGTAGCGCCACACCGTCATGCCGGGCTTAAGCCGGCATGACATAGCCAAACCTAACCTACTTGTTCAGCTTTTCGATTTCCTTGAAATTGATCGCCTTGAAATATTTTTTCACATCCTCAGGATGGGTTTTTCTTTTTCCTTTCACATTTACCAATATTTTTCCGGCCACCATTGTCTGAAGCGAGTTTTTCTTTTTGTCGTTTATTACTTTCCGTCCGTCGATTACAACGAGCCTTGCGTTAGGGCCTGAAAACTGGGGGTTAGCGAACATCATGCTCATTGCTTGAAGCATTGGCGAATCTGTAGTGACGGTTATCGTCACGCTCTCCTTACCCTTTTTATATACTCTTTTAACGTTTGTCCCGCCGCCAAACATCGCCGCGCCAGCCGAAGACGATTCGGCTTCTTCCGCCTTCCATCCTTTCAACGGTTCCGGCAGAAGCTTGGCAAGCGCATCTCCTTTTTTCTGACGTATCAAGGCGGACGCGGAGTCCAAGGCGGTTGTCGCCATGGAGTAGTCATTTTTCTTGTAGGCCTTTAATGCTTCGTCAATCTGGTCGGTGACGTCATCGGCGAAAACAGGAGACGCGAACATAATCGAGATAAGTGTAAAAATAAAGGAAAGGCGTTTCATCTGATATCTCCGTCAGTTGTTATTGCTGAAATATTACTACTTTTCCCCCGAAAGCGCTTCGGCGATATTCAAAGCGTGGTCTTTTATCCGTCTATAGCCGTTTAGCATATCGGAATAGATCATCGTTATAAGCGGGTCTTTCCGTTCGCCGGACAGTTTGGCAAGGTGATGTTTTCGTATCCTGCGAACTTCATGATTGATGGCATCTGACTGTGGGTTCGCCTTGAACAATATCTCCGTCGTCCTGTTGGCGCATCCGTTTGTCACCATTTTTGTATATGCGGTGACGTCGTCATGAAGCTTGAATATGTTTTCCAGGTCATCGCTTGGCAGTGTAAGGTTGGCCTCCCGAAGTCGCAGGTGCAGCTTGAGAATTCTTACAATATAATCGCTTATCGATTCATATTCATCGGCCATATGGATCTGCTGCCTGCCTTCGTCTGTGACTTCGTGCGGTAGCCCCGCCACGAGCAGGCCAGTGAGGAATATAGAAATCTCGTTCTGGATTTTGTCCAGGGCTTCTTCTCTATGGAAAACTTTATTTACGAACTCTTTATTAACCGATTCCCCGCCGATGGCTTCTTTGAGTTGGCCCATCATCTTGTCCACGATCTCGCCCATTCTCTGGATTTCGGCGCGCGTGGTTTCGATCGCCACCATGGGGGTTTCGATAAGGACGTCATCAAGCTTTGTAAGCCTTGCTTTTTCGACAACAGCCATGTCTGGAATAAAGCGGATAAGAAACTTTTCCATTACACGAACAAACGGAATGAAAAGAATCGTGTTGGCAACATTAAAGCCTGTATGGACAGTCGCTATCCCGAGGATAATGTACGGGAAAGTCTCATTCCCATTTTCCATAGTCATCATTCCCGGGTCCACACCTAAAAAGCTTTTGACCCACGTAAGATAAAAGAAAAATATCGAGGTGATCCATATAACGCCTAGCACGTTGAAAATTATATGGGCGTACGCGGCTCGTTTGGCGTTTGTGCTGGAGCCAAACGACGCTATAAACGCGGTAATAGTGGTGCCTATATTTTCCCCCAACACCAGCGCTGCGCCAGTCTCAAAATTAATGACACCGGTGGTGGCAAGCCCCATCGTGATAGCCAACGTCGCCGAAGAAGACTGTACGATGAAGGTCAGCAGGCAGCCTACCATGGCGGCTTTTAAGACTCCAAAATAGCTGGTCGCCTCAAAAAATGAAAACCATTCGACAAACTCCGGCATGGAGCGTATCGGTTTGAAACCGTTTTTCATAAGCTCCAGCCCAAAGAAGACCATCCCGACGCCCATGATTATCATGGCTATAAACTTGGCGCGCTCATTCCTGGAGAAGAGATATACCAAAGCCCCGGCCCCAAGCATTGGAAGGCCGTACTTTCCTATTTTTATAACAAGTATCCAGCCGGTGATCGTCGTGCCGATATTGGCGCCCATAATCACGCCTATCGCCTGCCCGAGCGTCATAACCGTGCTGTTTACAAGACCCACAACCATTACGGTTGTTATGGAGCTTGACTGCACGAGACATGTGAAAACAACACCAACCCCCAACGCCACGAAACGGTTGTTGGTCACAGCTCCGACAAGACGCCTTAGCTGGGCGCTGGCGACGGACTGAATGCCGTCGGAAAGGTACCTCATGCCAAGCAGAAATATGCCGAGTCCGCCTATCGCCTGAAAGATGATTTTCAGCAAAATGCTTAGTTCCATGAAGTTTCCTTAATGAAGGTATGATTGATATTGACAGCTTTCCCGCCGCGGACATTGTATCAACTTCAAGGGAAAAATCTAGACGAGTTTTCTATTAGTTTGATTCTCGATGATCAAAGATATATCGACGGCTGGGGGTGAATGGGTAAGGCTGCCGATCGATATGTAATTGACACCGGTTTTGGCGAATGAGCGAACATTGTTAAGGTTTATATTTCCGGACACTTCGGTTTCAGCCTTGCCATCCACCAGCGCGACAGCTTTTATCGCCTGGGGCAGGGTCATATTGTCGAACATGATTCGGTTTACATTGCAAATAAGCGCCTCCTTGACCTCTTTCAGGTTTTGCGTTTCCACTTCAATAAACCTTTTACGTCCCAGATCGTTTCGCACCATACGCACCGCTCTGGCGATGCCGCCTGCGCTTGCAATGTGGTTTTCTTTTATCAGCGCCATGCAGGAGAGGTCCCGTCTGTGGTTTTCACCGCCACCGCACCGCACAGCGTATTTTTCCAGGTCTCGCAGGCAGGGCGTCGTTTTGCGTGTAT
>UOGA01000053.1_pt1 | contig 23907 bp, 24 predicted proteins | sample 1989841 | NCBI WGS metagenome assembly UOGA01 (sample SAMEA4712198, study PRJEB27164) | hydrothermal vent metagenome | biome: marine basaltic hydrothermal vent biome; feature: marine hydrothermal vent; material: mineral | place: Pacific Ocean | collected 2011-06-14/2011-07-23 | depth 1691 m | reverse complement strand
ACTGTGAAAACCTGCCTGAGGTATTCCGTAAAATAATTGTTGGAACATGGTTCAAGCATGAAAATAAAATGGATTGGCTGGAAGTCAAATCTATTGAGAAGATGATGGAGAATGTTGAGAAATTCCGGCTCGCCATAGGGTTTGAGAGCCTGGTTTTCGCCACCAAAGGGTCTGTCAAAATATTAAGCGTAAACGGTATCGCGCCCACTGCTGAAAATATCAGAAGCAAGCGATACCCTTTCTGGAGAATCTTGTCGCTTGGCGTTCACAAATCGCTCGCCAACGATCCGATGATTAGTAATTTTCTGAAGTTCACCCTTTCTCCGGAAGGCCAGAAAATATTAAAAAGAAAACTGGTAAGTATTCCTGTGGAGGGTATATGAAAGGGATATGGAGAAAACTCCGCATTCAATGGAAGCTTCTCATCCTGTTTACCCTGATGATCGCCCTTCCCGTTGTCACTATATTGTTTGTAGTGCAAGATATTATTGTCAGCCAGCTTCATTTCAGACAGCATGAGAAGATTACGTTCGCGAAAAATTCGGTAAACTCCGCCCTTCTGCGCTCCCAAAGAATGGCGGCGAATTACCTTACGCTGATAAGCCGTGACGATGCGATAAAAGACTCCTTTTATTACGCCGTCAGGGCAAAAGAAGTTGGCGCCCTGGAGTCTGAGATGCGATTGCTTTCCCTGCCTGTAGATTACGACATCATTATCGCCCGCGACTCGCTTGGCAAATCTTTAGTCGAGCTTGGCAACACATTCATATCAGCCAATAGTCACCAAGATCCCCTGCAGTGCGAATCGGAGCCGATGGTGACAGGTGAAGTTTGCCAGGAGCTTTGGAAATGGAATGAGACGCTCTTTTTTGGCGCCCTGGCCCCGGTTTTTAAATCGAGGCTGGCTGTAGAGTTTCAGCAAGAGCTATCCAGCCGCAACTTGCTCGGAACGCTGATAATCGCAAGCATGCTTGATGACGGGTTCGCCAGAAAAATACGGGAAATAACAGGCGCTGAAGTGGTCATAAGGGATAAAAACCGGATTTATGGAACTTCACTTCCCGAAATGCGAAAAACACCTTTAAACTTTTACTCGGATCCCTATGGAGAGAGTAGTGAATTCTCAACACAGGAGATCAACGGCTCCAGCTACCTTACCACCTCCCTTCCGGTTAAAACCAGAAACGACATCTCCCTGGGGGAAATAATCATTCTGGCCGATAACGACGCCATAGTAAGAACCACCAGGCGAATTAACTATACGATTTATCTTGTATCCTGGTTCGTGTTCATTATCGGATTCGCGCTGGCGTTCAAATTCTCCAGAAGCCTGGGCTCCTCCATAAACAGACTAAGCGATGGAGCCAAAAGAATTGGCGGTGGAGATTTTACCGGCGATATAGAGATAAAATCCTTTGTGGAGCTTGACTCCCTGGCCCGTTCGTTGAACTCCATGTCGAGCGACCTGAAGTCCCTGCTCGCCGAGAAAGAAAAATATCTTGAGGAAATACATATTCAGCATGAGAAGATTATTGAACAAAAAGAGTATATGACCAGTCTTTTTGAAAGCGCGAATGACCTGATTTATGTGACGGACCTTGACGGCAAGATAACTTTTATTAACCAGAAAATTGAAGAATATGGATATGGCAAAGAGGAGCTTTTAGGTAAACTGTCCAAAGATCTTATTAATTTCTCCGGCATGGATAACAGATTCGAGGAAAACATAGAAAAAAGGTCCGCCGTCTATGAAGTGAACCTTACTACAGGCAATAGCAAAACCAGGCTTATGATATTCAGCTCTTCTTTGATAAGAGAAACCAGCGGGGCCGTCACGAGCGAGCTTTGCATACTCCGTGACATCACTGATCAGAAAATCATAGAAAACAATATTACTCATTTCGACAGGCTGGCTTGCACAGGAAGGCTGGCGGCGGGCGTGGCGCATGAGATCGGCAACCCGTTAACGTCCGTTTCGTCATTCCTTCAACTGCTGGAGGAAAAAGAAAACGACGCCTACAAAGAAGATTGCATCAAAACCATTCAGAAACATATTAACCGAATATGCTTCACGGTGGAAAGGCTGAAAAATCTTTCAAGGCCGCATTCCCTGGAAAAATGGGGCCGGATCAATGTCGGTTTGATGATACAGTCTGCGATGGATATCGTCAGGTTTGATCCGCGCTTAAGAAATGTGGAGATAATACTGGATCAAGATGAAAATACCCCGGTGATCACCGGCCAGGGGGACCAGTTGATACAAGTATTAATAAATCTCATTTTAAACAGCGCGGACGCCATGAATGGAAGTGGGAGGCTTATTTTGAAAACCAGAGCCGATATGACAAATTATGAGGTTCATCTGGAGATTATCGATACAGGGTCCGGTATAGGGGAGGAATCTCTTGATCTCATTTTCGATCCTTTTTTCACAACTAAAGGCCATGACAACGGCACAGGGCTGGGGCTTTATGTCAGTCAAAGCATAATTCAACACCATAGCGGCAAAATTTTCGTGAAAGACAGCTCAGAAAAAGGAACAGTTATATGCATTTGCCTGCCTGTTGAAAGACAGCAGGTTGAAGTGGCGGTCGAGCAGGAGTGTAACGGATAAATGGGTCATATTCTGGTTGTCGATGACGAAGCGGACATCTGCAGGGCCATGAGCCTTATTTTCTCGGAAATGGGGCACACCGTGCATATGGCTGACAACATTAAAGACGCGCTCGAAATCATAAATACTACTTTGCCAGATATCGCTTTTTTCGATCTGCGGCTCGGCCAGGAAAGCGGAATAGACCTTTTAAAATTATCAAAAGAAGCCGCCCCCGACATGACGGTCTTGATGATCAGCGCTTTCGGGTCAGTTGAATCTGTGGTGCAGGCCATGAAGATCGGCGCTTACGATTATATATGCAAACCTTTTAACAACGACGAAATCAAAATCACTGTCAACCGGCTTTTCGAGCATAGACAGCTGATCAACAGCCGGGACAGTCTGCAACAGGAGCTTGACGGTATTTTACGCTTCGAGAATATGGTGGGTGAAAGCCCTGCGATGAAACGAATGAAGCATCTGATAAAAAAGGTTCTGCACTCAAAAGCTAATGTTCTTCTGACGGGCGAGACAGGAACAGGTAAAAGTCTGGCGGCGCACATCATTCATCATCAGGGGCCCAGGAAAGATTTTCCGATGGTCACGATAAACTGCGGCGCCATACCGGAAAATCTGCTGGAAAGCGAGCTTTTCGGACACAGCAAGGGCGCTTTTACCGGAGCCATTGAAAACAAAACGGGACTGTTTGTTAAAGCCAACAAGGGCTCCTTATTTCTTGACGAAGTATCTGAGCTTCCACTAAAAATGCAGGTAAAACTGCTTAACGTTATCCAGACAAAAGAGTTGACTCCTGTGGGCTCCACAGAACCGGTAAAAATTGACGTCAGGATTATCGCCGCTTCGAATACCAACCTGGCGGAGGCCGTGCAGAAAAAAGAACTCAGAAAAGACCTCTTTTACAGACTCAACGTTGTGGAGATAAGTGTTCCACCATTGAGGGAATGCAGGTCAGATATCCCGCAATTGGTTCACCTCTACGTTGACAGGTTTTCTAAAGACGCAGGCAGGCCATCGCCGAAAATACCTAGAGCCATAATGATATCCCTGCAGGAGCGCTCCTGGCCTGGCAACGTGCGGGAACTGGAGAACATACTTGAACGCGCCGTTTTAATGTGTGATGGCGACACGATTGAGCCGAAGGATATAAGCCTGGACGTTACCCGCGCGCAAACGGCGACTGCGGCTCGAAACAGCAAACCAACCGACTTAAAAGCAAGGGTATCTCTTATGGAAAAGGAGTATATACAAGAAGTTTTATCACGGCACGGCAACAATAAAGAAGAAACCGCCCGCTTTTTGAATATTAATATAGCCACTCTCTACCGCAAACTCGATCACTGACAGCGCAAATATTTCTTGACTTCCTGTTCAGATGCCATAGAATTTTAACTAACGTTTTTGGGCGCCCCCTGTGGGGCTTAATAAGGAAGACGGTTAGATTCCGTCGCGGGACCGCCGCTGTGACCGGGGACGAAACCTGTATTTTGCCACTCTTTCATACATGGATGGGGAAGGCGCAGGGAGTAGACCGATCCGGAAGTCAGAAGACTTGCCCAGAAATATATTTGTGATCGGATTCGCTCCGGGAAAGGGCTGTCTCCTTTCTCCTGGATGAAAAACGGCATCCTGGAATATTTTTTTGTGGTGGAGCCGGGATGCTGTTAATGTTGGCTCGTTTTTCCCTTGTATCTTACGCGCTCTCTCGTATCTTCGCGGGGAGCGGTTATGCCTGACGCTGACTGCCCAAGGATTGTTATCGCGGGCGCGCATAGCGGCGTAGGCAAAACTTCCATGGCTCTCGGACTGTCCGCCGCGCTGACAAAGCGGGGGCTGAAAGTCCAGACCTATAAAGCAGGCCCCGACTTCCTCGATCCCACCTATCTTAAAATAGCGTCGGGCCGTCCCTGCTACAACCTCGACGCCTGGATGATGGGCCAGGATTATGTAAGAAGCCTGTTTCAAAAAACCTCGGCCAGCGCGGATATCGCCGTGATCGAAGGCGCTATGGGCCTGTTCGACGGGTTCAGCCCGGAATCATCGGAAGGAAGCACAGCGCAGATTGCAAAATGGCTCAAAGCCCCTGTCGCGCTGGTGGCGAACGCCGGTGGCGCGTCGAGAAGCTTTGCGGCCCTGGTCGAAGGTTACGCCCGGTTCGAGCCTGATGTGAGAATCAAAGGCGTGATCGCCAATTTTTGCGGATCCAAAAACCATAGCGATCTGTTACGCCGGGCGATAAACTCCCACCTGTCGTCTAAATATCTGGGAGGAGTCGTTAAAGGAGCGGCGCCAAAGCTCGACAGCAGGCATCTGGGCCTTGTCACAGCAAAAGACACGCTTACTCAAAATATGGTCGATGAGCTGGCTGTGGTTGTCGAAGAGTATCTCTCGGTAAAAGATATTATCGATATGGCCAGAACGGCCCCTGGTTTTAAGGCCGGAGAGATGGATGTAAACCGGGAAGAGACAAAAGCCCGGCTGGGGGTCGCGCGCGACAAGGCGTTTGAGTTTTACTATACCGACAATCTGGAGGCGCTGAGCGCGAGCGGGTTTGAGATTGTCGAGTTTTCCCCGACCTGCGACAGGAGACTGCCTGAAGAGCTGGACGCTTTGTTTATAGGGGGAGGATATCCGGAAGAGTGCGCCGACGAGCTATCGGAAAATGTATCCATGCAAAACGACATAAGAAATTTCGCCGACTCAGGCCTTCCCGTATACGCGGAATGCGGGGGGCTGATGTATCTGTCCAGGGGCATAGAGGACATTAACGGCAAAAAAAATCCTATGGTCGGGCTCTTGCCCGCCTGGACGAAAATGCGCCAGCGTTTCACGGCGCTTGGATATGTAGAAGCGTCGTTTGAGGAAAATTCTCTTTTCGGCAAAGCCAGCGAAACTATTCGCGGACATAAATTCCATTATTCAGAGCTTACAAACGATCCGGCCGACAATGACGGCTGGAGGACGGTTTATTCGTTAAAACGAAAACGCGACGGAAAAACTTTTAGCGAGGGATACTCACGAGGCGGCGTTTTGGCCAGCTACGCGCATTTGCATTTCGCTTCCCGCCCGCTATCGCTCCGCCGCTTTATCAACAGTTGTATGGAGGCAAATATGTCATGAGCGCTACTGGAACCGATCAAAAGGACAGATCACACATATATAAACTTTACGAATCCCCCGTCGCGCCGGAGGAAATCGAGGCCAGATCATTCGAGGCGATAGACCAGGAGGCGACAAGCCATAGCTTCTCGGATGATGAGTGGATCGTCGTCCGAAGAATGATTCACACCACCGCCGATTTTTCGCTGATCGGCGACGTAAAGTTTTCGCCCGGCGCGATCCAAAGCGCATGTGAGGCTTTGCGGGCCGGGGCCAGCTTATACGCCGATTCAAACATGATTAAATCGGGCCTTTCGCTGATGAGGCTCAAGGCGGTTTTTCCCGATTACACCAAAGACAAAATCCTCTGCCACATCGCCGACGAGGACGTGGCCGAAGAATGTAAAAAAGCGGGCCTGCCCAGGTCTCTTTACGCCATCAGAAAAGCCAGGCCCCATCTGGATGGAGCCGTAATAGCGATCGGCAACGCTCCGGTGGCTCTGCTGGAGCTGAACAGGATGATAGCAGAGGGCGAGGTCAAGCCCGCCGTTGTTATCGCGATGCCGGTCGGGTTTGTTCATGTGATTGAAAGCAAAGAGGAGCTGATGGGGATAGACGCGGAGTATATAACCATACAAGGAAGACGCGGCGGAAGCGGCATCGCGGTTAGTGTCGTGCATTCTCTTCTTGCCATAGCGTCAGATCAGAAATCCGGAGATTGAAAATGGGCGGAGAAACCAGGACAGCCGTAATTTTGATAGGGCATGGCAGTCGCGTTCCGGCATCTGGCAACGATATGGTAAAAGTGGCGGAGCGGTTACGAAGTGAAAATTGTTACGCCATGATTGAGACATGTTACATGTCGCGAATGAAACCTTTCTTTTCGGAGACGCTTAAAAAAGTAGCCGAGTCAAAAGTTGAAAAAGTCGTGGTTATTCCATATTTCCTCCACTCAGGATTGCATCTTGTCCTGGATATCCCGGAAATGATCCAGGAAAACGCAAAACTTTTCCCCGGCCTCAATATAGTTTATGGCAAGCATCTGGGATACGATGACGCTATGGTGGCGCTCGTAAAAAGAAGAATTGAAGAGTCGGATACGCTGGACGATGTGCGCGAGCTTAAGCTTGCCGAACGCTCGAACTATCCCCTGCCCAAAGACGAGCTGGAGTTCGTCCCCATGACCGAAGAAGAAGCTAAAGAGTACAGGGATAGCTGTGGAAGCCGTTGCCACCATCACCATCATTAAAAATGACGCAAAACTGTAAATGAGCCGAAAAACAAAGTTCGCTTTAACATACCTGACCGCTCTTTCGCTCACCCCCTCATACGCGGAGGCTATGCACATATCGGAGGGGATATTACCGGTCGGATGGGCGGCGTTCTGGTTTGTCACGGCCGCTCCTTTTGTATGGCTTGGATTAAGAGAGCTAAAAACAAGAACAGACGAATCACCCCAGTTCAAGCCCTTCCTGGGTCTTGTCGGCGCGGCGGTGTTTATAATCTCGTGCATGCCGATCCCTGTTCCGGTAGTCGGGGCCACGTCCCATCCAGCCGGTGTGGGCCTTGCCGCCATACTTATTGGCCCGTGGCTTACGGCTCTTGTAAGTAGCGTGGCGCTGGCGCTCCAGGCGCTGTTTCTGGCTCACGGCGGCCTGACTACGTTGGGCGCCAATACCATGTCGATGGGCGTCATGGGAGCGCTGACCGGGTATATCACGTTTAAAGCTGGAAGAAGGATCGGGATGTCAACCTACATGGCGGCGTTCACAGCAGGATTGTTGTCAGACTGGGTTACCTACGCAGGAACGTCCCTTTTCATGGCGCTGGCGCTCCACGCCGATGGCTCTTTTTGGAAAATGTTTTTATCGATCATGGTGGCCTTCGCTCCGACGCAGGTACCTCTGGGACTGCTCGAAGGGTTTATGACCGCCGGCGCTTATGAATTTATACTCGCAAGAAGGCCGGAACTGCTTTTAAAAAACCTGGAAGGGAAGACGGCGTGAGATTTATTATCACGATAATGACAATTTTGATGATTGGCGCAGGCTCCTTCGCACTGGCGAAAGATGTGGATACCAAAAGAAAATGGATCGGAGTAGATGAGACCGTTGTCCAGGCTTTCGCCAAGGAGGCGGGCATGCCTGCAAGGGCCCCTTATATAAACACGGATCAAGGCGACCTCCTCTTGTTTTTGTTTCTCGTCTCCGGTTTTATCGGGGGATTCGTGATGGGATATTGTTACAAGCAACTGTTCGCTCCAGAGCATAAGCGAAAAAGCGGGATCGCGCACAAATGAAATTCGAGCTTTTTGCAGACATCTTCACATACAAAGAAAACAGGCTCACACAGCTTGAGCCGCGTGTAAAAATTCTTACGGCGGGCCTTGCGGTATGCCTGGTTCTTTTCTCTGACACGCCCATGTTTCCAGCTGTGATGTTCGCCGTCAGCGTGACAGCCACCATCGCCGCCGGAGTCCCGGCCAGGCTCGCCATGCTTCGTATAACCGGCCCCCTTGGCGTGGCGGCCATGATTCTTTTGATGAAATCTGTTCTCACAGGCTCAACAGAGTTTTTCTCCATCGACCTGCTATCACTGCATCTGGTTTTCACAAACGAAGGATTCCACGAAGGGGTTAACATCGCTTTTCGGATATTGGGCGCGCTGGGCGTGGTGCAGTTTCTAAGCGTCACCACTCCTGCGCACGATATTTTCCGGGCCTTGCGCTGGCTCGGTTTTCCCCACGGCTGGGTTGAAGTGGCGATGCTTATGTACAGATACACGTTCGAGCTTTTCGAGACCGCCAACGATATGAGCTCCGCCCAGAAAACCAGGCTCGGCTACTCCAACGCGAAACGCGGCCTTGCGTCCGCAGGAGCGCTGGCCGGAGCCGTAATATTAAGATCCATGGACAAGGCGGTACGCGCCAACGAGGCCATGACCACGAGGGGATATAAAGGCGTAATACAGTTCGACCCCCCACGGCCTGTTGAACGCCGTGATCTGGCCTATGGGTTCATGGCTTCGACTCTCATCTTGTCTCTCTATTTTATAGCAGGTATGGCATGAGCGATAACGGAGAGAATAAATACGCCGTAGACGCAAGAGGTCTGTCTTTCCGATACCAGGAAGGCACACTCGCTCTGAACGATGTCACTTTTAAGGCGCGGCGTGGAGAATTTGTCGCGCTTCTCGCCTCCAACGGATCAGGCAAAACAACCCTGCTTAAAGCCCTGTCCGGAATAATAAAACCACAACATGGCAAGATAATGATCGATGGAGAAGATATAAACTCCATGTCTTCAAAAGAGCTTTACTCCAAAGCGGGTATTGTTATACAAAACCCGGACGACCAGCTGTTTGGCGCTACCGTGCGCGAGGATGTGGCTTTCGGCCCGCGAAACATGGATTTGAGCGAAGAGGAAGTTGAGACCCGCGTCAAAGAGGCGCTAGAGGGCGTAGGGGCCGGGCGCCTTGGCAAGCGGGCGATACAGCATCTTAGCTTCGGCGAAAAAAAGAAAGTCGCCGTAGCGGGCGTTCTTGCCATGCGTCCCAACATTCTTATCCTCGACGAGCCGACCGCCGGGCTCGACCCTGCGGGCGAAGCGTCTATGATGCGTCTATTAAGCAAGCTGAACCGCGAATGCCGTGTAACCGTGATTCTTGCGACACATTCTGTCGATATGCTTCCCCTGTTCGCCGACAGGATTTTTGTGCTCAGTGAAGGAAGGGTGTTAAAGAGCGGGCCTGCGGCTGATATTTTCACGGATCATGAAATGATTGAGCAAGCCAAACTGCGCCTGCCCTATATTTCCTCTCTCCTGCACGAGATGAAACGCCTCGACGGAGTTCCCATCAACGGTTTGCCTTTAACCATCGGGGAGGCGAGAAAAAGAATGCTTGAGCTTATCCCGGAGGATATTCTGATAAAACAATTAGACGAGAAAAACCATGAGTAAACTTAGAACAGGATATACGACCGGGGCCTGTTCGGCGGCGGCGGCCAAAGCGGCGGCCATGATAATGACAGGTAAAGACCATAGTCCTGGTGAAGTGAAGATAACGCTCGGCTCCGGCGACGGCGTCGAAACTGTTTTACCCATAGCGGACTACAGCGTTCTCGATAACGGCGCGAGGGCGTCCGTCATCAAAGACTCCGGCGACGACCCGGACATCACAAACGGAAGCCGTATCGTCGTGGATCTGTTCTGGGAGAAAGATGGTGACATTGTTTTTGAGGCCGGAGAAGGCGTTGGAACGGTCACCAAAGCCGGGCTTTCGATAAAAAAAGGGGAGCCTGCCATCAATCCCGGCCCCAGAAAAATGATAGCGGGAGCGGTGCGAGAAATAACCGAAAGGCCTGTGCGCGTGAGGATATCGATACCTGGCGGCGAAGAGCTGGCGCTAAAAACGTTCAACCCGAAACTAGGCGTGATCGGAGGTTTGTCCATCCTCGGCACAACCGGAATAGTACGCCCCTTCTCTAACGAAGCCGTGCGCGAATCGATCATTTGCCTGCTCGACGTCGCTATCGCTGGCGGCTACACCGATATTGTTTTAGCGCCCGGCAACATAGGCGCGAGGGCGGCTGGACATTATTTCAATGTAGCTGGCGAACAGATAGTGGAGGCTGGTAACGAGTGGGGCTACGTCATAGAAAAAGCGGTTGACAGAAATGTCAGAAGATTATTGCTGGTCGGGCATCCGGGCAAGCTCGCCAAACTTGCCATGGGGCAGTGGAATACCCATTCAAAACATTCGAAAAGCGCGGCGCCATACATCGCTGAAGTCGCAAAAGACGAAATGGGATTTACTACTGTTGAATCCGAAACCGTCGAGGGCATTTTTTCAGCGATGGAGCCCGATAAGCGCAAGGAATTATCTGACCTTATCGCCATGAAAATCGCCGACGCCGTAAATAAAAAATCTGGCGGCGAAATCGAAATCAGTGTCGCCCTGGTGAATATGAAGTCAGAGCTTATCGGCGCGAAACTTTGGAGCGGGCCATGGATAAAATAACAATTGTAGGATGCGGGCCCGGCTCCGCGAAATTTATGACACAAGCCGGGATCACAGCCGCAAGCCAGGCTGATTTTCTGATTGGGAACAGGCGGCTTCTTGAACTGGTCAACGGCGCGAAAGGCGAAAAAATCGATACCGGCGTCAATATTGAAAAAACCATCGAATGTATCGGGCAAAAAAGAAAAGAGGGCAAGGTGACCCTTCTGGTAAGCGGCGATCCGGGGCTGTTTTCTATTTCGAGACAGGTTACCCAAAAGTTCGGTTATAAAGCATGCGACGTGATCGCCGGAATCAGCTCCATTCAGCTTGCTTTCGCCAAGCTTGGGATAAGCTGGGACGACGCTTTAATCATAAGCGCCCACGCCACCGACCCGGAGGTGGATGAAGCGCGGGCAGGACAAAACCGGAAAATCGCCGTACTGCTTGGGCGTGACGAGTCGATAAAGTGGATCGACGGTTTTATAAAACGCATCGGCGGCGCGCGAGGCCTGTTCGTCTGCGAAAACCTGGGCCTTGAAAACGAGCGGTTTTTCGAGACCACCTCTGAAAAAATTGGCGCCCTTAAACTGGCGTCGAGAACTATTGTTCTTTTGATAGATAAGGAGCTTGTGAATTGAGTCTTGGAAAATTATACGGAATAGGAGTGGGCCCTGGCGACCCGGAGCTGATCTCTGTGAAAGGAGCGAGGCTTATATCAGACACGAAACATCTGTTCGTTCCCATCGCCAGAGTTAAAAAAAAGAGCGTTGCGCTTGATATTGTCAAAAAATATGTAAAAGAGGGCACAAACGTAAAAGAGCTTGTCTTCCCCATGGTAACCGACAAAAGCGAGCTGAATAAACGGTGGGACGAGTCGGCGAGGATAATAGCCGACACGCTGGAAAGCGGCGAGGACGCTGTTTTTCTTACGTTGGGCGACGCTCTTTTGTATTCCACCTATATTTATCTTCTGCGCTCTTTGCGTAAAATTCATCCAGATGTAAACGTCATCACCATCCCTGGAATCACCGCTTTTAGCGCCGTGGCGGCGTTGACCGGCTTCCCCGTAGGCGAGGCGAAAGAGCCTGTGACAATAGTTCCGACTTCCGATGATCTGCAGGCGGTGCGCGACGCCATCGAGCTTGGCGGCACGGTCATCTTAATGAAAGTTGGCAAAAGGCTTCAGAACATTCTGGATGTGCTGGAGGAGATGAACGCGATGGAAGGCTCGGTGTTTGTGGCCAACGCCGGAATGGAGAGCCAACGGCTCGTGACCGACCTTCGAAAACTCAAAGGCGAAAACGACCAGACAGGATATCTGTCCACCATCCTTATCAAAACTAAAGCGAGGCCGGACAAGTGAAAGTTTATTTTGTAGGCGCCGGGCCGGGCGACCCGGAGCTGATGACGATAAAGGCGGAGCGGCTCATTAAATCTTGCAAGGTTTGTATTTACGCAGGCTCTCTTGTCAGCGACGAGGTCGTGGCGATGATTCCCGACAGCGCGGAAAAATATGACTCGGCCAAAATGAGCCTTGACGATACCTCAAGAGTCATTAAGGACGCCTCCGATAGCGGGGTAGACGTGATACGCCTTCATTCAGGCGACCCCTCCATCTACGGCGCCATAGGGGAGCAGATGCGTGAACTGGACAAATTTAATATCGATTACGAAGTGGTTCCGGGGGTAAGCTCGTTTCAGGCTTCCGCCGCCGCCATAAAAAAAGAGCTCACCGCGCCGGAAGTATCCCAGACAATAATCCTGACCAGGATCGCCGGGCGCACACCCGTCCCGGACGAGCAAGACCTTGCTTTGCTGGGAAAATCGAAAGCGACGCTTTGCGTATTTCTCTCCGTTTCAAAAATAGGCGACGTGGCGGACAAGCTTAAAGAAAGCTACGGCGCCGCCTGCCCGGTCAAGGTGGTCTACAGGGCGTCGTGGCCCGACCAGCAAATCATAGAAGGAACGCTTTTAAATATTCACGGACGTGTGAAAGCAAAATCGATTACAAAGACCGCGATGATAATAATCGGCTGGGCGCTCGACGACGGCAACGAAGCCGTCTCCAAACTTTACGACAAAGATTTCTCGCACGAATACAGAAAAAAGCGTATGAAATGAAAATAGCGATCATCACACTATCCAAACAAGGCGTCGCCTTGATGGGGATGCTAAAACAAGCGTTCCCGGAAGCCGACGCATACGCCCATAAAATCGCAGGCGCCAGTATCGAATGCGAGCGTTTCGACAGTGTGGTTAAGCTTACTAAACGTATTTTCAACAAATACGACGGGCTTGTATATATCGCGCCGTGCGGCGCGGTTGTGCGCGCGCTCGCCGGAGTTGTTGTCTCCAAAAAGACCGACCCCGCCATCGCGCTTATGGATGTGGGAGGCAGGCACGCGATAAGCCTTCTTAGCGGACATGAAGGAGGCGCGAACGACCTGACGGTTATGATCGCCAACGCCGTCGGCGCCGAGCCTGTGATAACAACCACAACCGAAGCCGTCAAGAATCTGATTGTCGGCGTGGGATGTAAAAAAGACAAGTCGAAAGAAGATATAGAAAAGGCCATCAATGTTGCGCTGGATAAGGCGGGAGCCGATCCCGGCGACATAAGGTTTTTCGCCAGCGCGGATATCAAATCGAACGAGCAAGGGCTGATCGAGGCGGCCAAAAGTTTTGGCGCCCCCATAAGGTTTATTGCTTCAGAGGAGATACGAAACTGCGTAAGAGAGTTTGAAGAATCTGAATTTGTTAAAAGTAAAGTTAATTTACCCGCCGTGGCGGAGCCATCCGCCCTGCTTGCGGGAAGGAGGACATCATTAATACTGAGAAGAATAAAACTGAACGGAGTGACCGTAGCGATCGCAAAGGAAAACTGTTCGTCGTTGGGATAGGCCCCGGCGACAAGCTCGACAGGACGCTTCGGGCGGAGCAGGCCATCGCCAACTGCGAAGTGGTGGTCGGTTACACAAAATACCTTGAGCTTGTGGAGGACTTAACACAGGGCAAGGAGCTTGTCTCCACCGGCATGACCAGGGAAGTGGATCGTGTCCGCGCCGCTATAACACGCGCCAGCGAGGGCGCCAAAGTAGCGTTGATATCGTCCGGCGACGCGGGAATTTACGGCATGGCGGGCCTTGCCATCGAGCTTATCGAACTGATGGAAGTCGGTCTGCCGATAGAAGTTATTCCCGGTGTCAGCGCGGCCAGTTCGGCTGGCGCGAAGCTTGGCGCGCCGCTGGCTCTCGATTTCGCCACTATCAGCCTAAGCGACCTTTTAGTTCCGTGGGATACCATTAAAAAACGGCTCAAAGCCGTGGCGGAGGCGGATATGGTTGTCGCTTTATACAACCCTAAAAGTAAAAAGCGCGTCTCCCAGCTTAAAGAGGCGGCGGAGATTTTCCGCAAATATCGCCCCGGCGCAACGCCCGTCGGTGTTTGCGATTCTATCAGCCTGGATGGTGAGCGGATTGTGGTGACAACTTTGGATAAGTTTTTAGATGAAGATATCGCGATGCGTACAACTGTTATTATCGGCAACACATCCTCGAAAATAATCGATGGCCGCTTTGTCAATCCGAGAGGTTACGACGTATGATCCTTGTTTTCGGCGGCACCAGCGATACCGCGCAAGTGACCAGGCGCATAGCCGCGCTTGGCCACGAAATGACAGTATCCACCGCCACTGATATTGATATCGACATCGGAGAGAACGAATCGGTAAAAAGAATCACAGGCCGCATGACGCTCGATGAAATTAAAAAGTTCATATTAGATAATGGCGTTCAGGCGGTTGTAGACACAACTCATCCCTACGCGACAATCGTCCGTGATAACGCAAAGAAAGCCGCCAGTGAGACCACGATACCCTATTTTACTTTCGTCCGGCCCGGCCTTGTCTACGACTGCAATAACATTATCTGGGCGGAAGATTACGAGCAAGCGGCCGAAATAGCATTTTCGTTCGGCAAGACCGTGCTCACGACCACCGGCTCTAAAAATATCGGCGTATTCGCTGAAAAGTCGAAACAGACCGGCGTGGGGATGGTGGCCAGGGTCCTCGATTATCCGGCGTCTATAGAAGCTTGCCGTAGCGCAGGATTGAGCGACAATCAGATAATCGCCAAAAGAGGGCCGTTCACGGTGGAGAGCAACATTAACCACCTCCAGCAGTATGATATTGGTGTTGTGGTAAGTAAAGACAGCGGGATGGCGGGCGGGGCGCCTGAAAAAGTGGAAGCGGTGAAACGGGCTGACCGGAAAATTGTGATGATAAGAAAACCGGACCATACCGGGTCGGGCGCTTTTGAATCTGTTGACGAGTTGATTGAAGATTTTAAACGTGTAATGAAGCAGAGCCTGGAGGCTGAAAAGCGCTGATGGAAGAAGCTAAAGGCATAACCGTGATATTTACAGGGGACGGAAAGGGTAAGACATCCGCCGCTCTGGGCGTTGTGGCGCGTTCGCTGGGGCATGGCAAAAAATGCAAGATCATACAGTTCATAAAAGGACGGCGCCGCTCCGGGGAACATTATCTCGCCGAAAGGCTGGCGCCCGATCTTGAGATCGTTATGTCAGGAAAAGGTTTTACGTGGCTTGCCGATGTATCACGCGAAGATCACGAAACACAGGCGCAAGAAGGCTTGAAACTGGCTGAAGAGGCGATAACATCGGGGCGATACGCCGTGGTGGCGCTCGACGAGATTCTTTATGCGCTAAGATCAGGCCTCGTAAAAATAGAACAGGTGGAAAAGCTTATCGACCTGAGGCCGGAGGGAAGCCATCTTGTATTAACCGGAAGGGACGCCCCGCAAAGGCTTATCGATAAAGCTGATCTTGTGACAAACATGCAGGTAATCAAGCATCCAAAGCAGGCGGGGATACCGGCGCAAAAATGTATGGACTACTAAAAGTCAAATCAAAATGAAACGGATAGCCCTCATACGTCATGGAGTGACAGAGGCCAACCTTAAAAAATTTTACGCAGGCGCGACAGACCTGCCCCTTGCGCCCGAAGGCGAAAGGCAGGCCGAAGCGCTGGCGGAACGCGTAAAAGCCATGAGGCCGGACAAGATTCTTTCGAGCCCTTTAAAAAGGGCGCAAGACACGGCAAGAATAGCCACGGATGGAATCGATCTGGATATTGAGATTGATAATAATTTGCGGGAAGTGGATTTCGGAAAATGGGAGAACAAATCTTATTCAGAGCTTGTCAGAGACTATAAACAAGAAGTAGACAGGTGGTTCTCGTGGGATCCGGATTTCGGATTTCCGGGTGGCGAAAGTTATGAATGCTTTTCCAAACGGGTCAGGGGCGTGATGGAGATGATAGCGAACGAAGAAGCGGATAGTTTAGTCGTGTTTACTCATGGCGGCGTTATAGGCCACTTGATGTGCCTTATTCTTGATCTTGGGTTTCAAAACCAGTTTTCGCTTTTGGCGCCACCGGCTTCGTTTGTGATGTTGGAGCAAAATGGCGGCATGTTACAGCTTAAGCAAAGCAGTTACGATACTGGCTCAGGGAGTTAGCGATGGGCAAGATAGTGTTCGTGACCGGCGGGCGGCGAAGCGGCAAAAGCGCCTACGCCCAGAAACTCGCGGAGAGTTTAAACAGCAAACCGATGCTCTACATCGCCACCTGTCCCGTCATCGATGAGGAGACGAAAACAAGAATTGAAAATCACAAAAAAGATCGGGAAGGCGCCGGATGGGATACGAAAGAGGAAACTGTCGATATCGTCGGCGTTATAAGGGAAGCTAAAGGCTACAAAACCATCCTTGTCGAATGCCTGACGCTCTGGGTAAACAACATCATGTTCGAGGCCGAAAAAAAAGGTGAGCGAGTAACGGAATCGGCGATCTCAAAGCTTGCGCAAGATGCGCTTAAAGAATGCAGGAAATTGGATTCTACTCTGATTTTTGTGAGTAACGAGGTGGGGCTAGGCGTCATTCCCGACAACCGGCTTGCGCGTAATTTTAGTGATATCGCGGGCCGGGTAAACCAGATTGTCGCCAAGGAAGCGGATCAGGCGGTGATGATGATAAGCGGCCTGCCAATAATTTTGAAGTAAGGAGTTATATATGAGCTTAATTAAAACGACTATCGAAAAAATTCAGCCGGTGAGCCAGGAGGCCCGCGACAAAGCCAAAGCCAGGCTCGACCAGCTTACCATGCCCCATTGGGCGCTGGGGAGGCTCATGGATCTTGCCGTCGATATGGCCGGAATGACCGGACAATCCCCCCCGCCGGTTAAAAGAAAAACTATCGTCACAATGGCCGGCGATCACAAAGTCACCGAAGAAGGGATAAGCTTGTATCCTGCCGAGGTGACACCGCAGATGATCGGAAACTTTGTCAACGGGGGGGCCGGGGTGAACGCGCTGTCAAGCCTGACCGGCGCCAAAGTCGTTGTCGTGGATATGGGCGTTAACGCCGACTTGAGCGCGATGGGCGATACGATCATACACAAAAAAATCGGGATGGGCGCGGCCAATATCGCCAAAGGCCCTGCCATGAGCCGCGAAGACGCCGTAAAAAGCATTGAGGCTGGTATTGAAATCGCCACCGATCTTGCCGGTTCTACAGATGTTTTCGGAGCCGGGGATATGGGGATCGGCAACACCACGCCAAGTAGCGCCATCATCGCTGTTATCACAGGTAGCGATCCTGCCGATATAACCGGCAGGGGAACCGGCCTCGACGACGACCAGCTAAAGCATAAGATTGAAGTTATACGAACCGTTTTAAAAGTTAACAAGCCTGATATAAGCGACGGTGTGGATATTCTGGCGAAGCTGGGCGGTTTTGAGATAGGCGGCATAGCAGGGCTGATACTAGGCGCCGCGTCGATGAGAAAACCGATTCTGATCGACGGTTTTATTTCTACAGCAGGCGCTTTAATCGCCAAAGCCATCGAGCCCAAATCGCATGATTACATGATCTCATCTCACCTCAGCGTAGAGCCAGGCCATTCGGCGATGCTTAAAGCGCTGGGCGGCGCTCCTCTTTTGGATATGAATATGCGTCTGGGCGAAGGCTCCGGCGCGGCCCTTGCCTTGTGTCTTGTGGACGCGGCGTCTAAAGTGCTCACAAAAGTCGCCACGTTCGAAGAAGCGGCCGTGTCTCAAGCTGATAAATGAAAAAATTTTTTTCGGCTGTCAGTTTTCTTACGGCGCTGCCGGTACCGGCTAAATACGAATCGGAGCCAGGCGATCTTTCTGAGTCTGTCAATTACTTTATGGTGGTCGGCGGCTGTATTGGAGTCGCCCTTATAATAATCGACTGGACGCTTTTGTCATTTACGCCGGTCTGGGTGTCGGCGACCATGCTGGTTATCGCGATGTCTGCCGTGTCAGGCGCCCTGCATATGGACGGGCTGGCCGATTCGGCGGACGCATTTTTTAGCGGGGCGGGCAAAGAGCGCGCCCTCGAAATAATGAAAGACAGCGCCTGCGGCCCGATGGGCGCTCTTTCGATACTATCCGTTTTCACATTAAAAGTCGCCTCGCTCGCGTCGATACCCGCCGATGTCCGCTGGATGGCGCTTCTTGCGGCTCCGCTGGCCGGGCGATGCGCGATGGTGGCGGCGCTGTCTGCCATGCCCTATGTCAGAAATTCAAACGGGCTGGGAACGGCGTTCGAGCCGGGACAAAATCCGGCGCGCGCATGGTGGGCATCGCTTGTCCTGCTTGGCGTAAGCCTGTTGACGTTCGGCTTTCCCGGTTTCTGGGTGGCTTTAGGGGCTGTGTCTACTGCGGTTTTGTTTATGATCTATTGCGACAGAAAACTTGGCGGCATGACAGGCGACACCTATGGCGCTCTTTGTGAGATATGCGAGACCGCAACTTTAGTCATCGCCTCGGCAATGTTGATGAAAGGCGTGTAATGCGTCCCGACTCCATTCATGGCGGAAACTTGCGCAAGCTGGCCGAGGCGTCCGGTCTGCCTGAAGATAAGATTATAGATTTTTCAGCGAACCTTAATCCTCTCGGCTTCCCGGAGTGGCTCCGGCCTTTGCTGGCGTCCAAAGTGTCCGACCTTGTTAATTATCCGGATAATGAATACGCCGAACTGATAAATATTCTCGCGGATAAACATGGTGTCTCCGCCAATCAGGTCGTCGTGGGAAACGGCGCGACAGAGCTTATTTTCGCCGCGCCTAAAGCGGGCGCCTATAACAGAGCCGTCATCGCAGAGCCTGCTTACGTCGATTATCGTCACGCGGCCAGGATGGCAGGGCTTGAAGTCGTGACTTTCCCTCTGGCGGAAAATGATAGTTTCGCTCTGGATATCGGCTCTCTCGGATCGACACTGACGGGGGGCGAGCTTGTGATGCTGGGGAACCCGAATAACCCCACCGGAAAAGTTTTCCCAAGCCACGATTTGCGCGCGCTGGCAAAGCGAAAGCCGGAGACAACTTTTCTTATCGACGAGTCGTTCGCAGGTTTCGTGGAAGGTTTCGATTCATTGACAGGCGACAGGCCAGATAACGTGATCGTCGTTATCTCTATGACCAAGCTATACGCGGTTCCAGGGTTGAGGCTCGGTTTTGCGATCGCAAATAAAAATATCGCCGGAGCTATGAGAGCATCTCTTCCCCCCTGGTCTGTGAACACTTTCGCCCAGGCGTTCGGCGCGAGAGCTCAAAATGACGATCACTATCTTCAAAAAACCAGGGACGCGGTAAAAAGGTGGCGCGAGGAGCTTACAGCGGAGCTGAGACAAATCGACGGGCTGACTATTTTCGACAGCTCCGCAAACTTTATGCTGGGGCGTGTGGACAGGGCCGGAATGGATGCGCGCAAACTGGCGGGGGAGGCTTTAAAACAGGGCGCGGCCATCCGGCTTTGCGCTAATTTTGAAGGACTGGACGAACGCTATTTCCGGGTTGCTGTGCGTGGGCAAGAGGAAAACGGGAAACTGATAGAAGCCCTCAGTAAAGCCATGAACGCGCCGGTTATAAAACACAAAGATAAAATGCGCCTAAAAACCCCGGCGATAATGTTTCAGGGAGTAAGCTCCGATTCCGGTAAAAGCACCATAGCCTCGGCGATGTGCCGGGTGTTAAAGCAGGATGGCTATGACGTGGCGCCGTTTAAAGCGCAAAACATGGCGCTAAACTCGTATGTCACTCTCGACGGTAAAGAAATCGGGCGCGCGCAGGTGACCCAGGCGCAGGCGTGCGGACTGGAGCCGGACACGCTGATGAACCCTGTCTTGCTAAAACCGAACAGCGACACCGGAGCGCAGGTCATAGTCCTGGGAGAAGCTATAGGATCGATGAATGTACAAGAGTATTTCGACTACAAAGCCCTGCAAGGGTTTGAGACGGTGAAAGAAGCCTACGACGCGCTCTCATCCAAACATGATGTGATGGTGATGGAAGGCGCCGGAAGCCCTGCGGAAGTGAATCTTAAAGATCGCGACATCGTGAATATGAGAATGGCCCGCCATGCTGGCGCCTGCGCCCTGCTCGTCGGAGATATTGACAGGGGCGGCGTGTTCGGGTCGTTCATCGGGTGTGTTGAGACGATGACTGAATGGGAGCGGAGCATAATGTCGGGGTTTTTGATAAACAAATTCCGGGGCGACGCAAGCTTGCTTAAAGACGCGATCGATTACACCTGTAATTTCACCGGATATTCAAATTACGGCGTGATCCCGTTCGCGCCAGATCTTGGTCTTCCAGAGGAGGACAGGAGCTTTGCTCGAAACAATAGTAGCGCCAAAAAAGAAAGTACGGTCGATATAGCGGTCGTCAGGCTTAAGCATACGTCCAACTTCTCCGATTTTGACGCGCTGGCCGTGGAGCCTGACGTTACCGTAAGGTCGGCTTTCAAACCGGAAGACCTCGATGGCGCGGACGCGGTGATAATACCGGGAAGTAAAAACGTGATATCCGACCTTTCAGACCTCGCGGGAAACGGTCTTGGCGATAAACTAAAAGAAATCGCCCGCCTGGGCAAAGCCGAGATTGTCGGCGTCTGCGGCGGATTCCAGATCATCGGCTCATCCATCCACGATCCTGATGGCGTCGAATCGGGAAAAGGCGGCGCGAAGGGACTCGGATTTATAAAGCTTGAGACAACATTGGCTGTAGAAAAAACATTAAAGCGCGTCGATGGAACGCATTTAGGCTCCGGATTTGCGCTTACCGGCTATGAAATCCATCATGGCAAAACAACGTTCAATAACGCTGAGGCTCTGGTCAAGCGTGACGATGGCGAAGTGATCGGCGCGCAGTCGGGTGATGGTTTGATATGGGGCACTTATTTGCACGGGTTGTTCGATAAAGACGAGTTTCGAAGATGGTTTGTAGACCGGCTCAGGGTAAGAAAAGGATTTAAGCCCAAAGGGCGCGTTGTCGCAAGATACGACATCGAATCGGCTTTAGACAGGCTTGCGGATATGTTCCGAGCCAACGTTGATCTGGACAGAATATATGAGTTGATGAAAATAAAATGAGCCTTCCTCTTGAGATAGCCTGCGCGGCGCTTCTTGACCTTGCGATAGGCGATCCGGTATGGAGGTTTCATCCTGTCCGTCTGATCGGGACATTTATTGAAAGGCTGGAGACTGTCTCCCGCCGAGCTATAAATTCTGAGAAGATTGCTGGCGCCGTTACCGTTTTAATAACGGTGACTGTAGTCGCGGCGGTTGTCGTGATTTTTGTGAAAGCCGCCGAATCTGTCAGTCCGGTTCTAGGCGTGTTGGCCTCTATTTTTGTAATCTACACCACTCTTTCCGCCCGTGACCTCGCCGACCACGCGACCGCCGTTTTCAAGGCGCTCGATAGTGGAGAGATCGAAAAGGCCAGAGAGCTTACGGGCAGGATCGTAGGAAGAGACACCGGCTCTCTGGATGAAAGAGGAGTCGCGCGCGCGGCGACTGAAAGCGTGGCTGAAAACTGCGTGGACGGAGTTACGGCGCCGTTGATCTATGCGTTCTTGTTCGGGCCGACCGGGGCGATGGTGTATAAGGCTATCAACACGATGGACTCAACTTTTGGTTATAAAAATGAAAAATATATAAATTTCGGCTGGGCTTCAGCCAGGCTCGACGATCTGGCCAATTACATACCGGCGCGTATAACAGTTTTTTTTATCGTTACAGCATCGATGATTACCAGGCTAAATTACCGGCAGGCGCTGACAATTGCGATCCGCGACGGACGCAACCACCTGAGCCCTAATTCGGGGCTGTCCGAAGCCGCATTCGCCGGGGCGCTGGGACTTCAACTGGGAGGAGAGGTTACCTATCACGGAAAACCAAAATCGGCGCCTCTTATAGGCGACCCAAACGAGACGCTAACAGCCAGACATATAACCTCGGCTGTCTCTTTGATGTACGCCACACTTGCCGTAGCTTTTATGGCGCTTGCGACCACGAGTTATATTTTTTTCTGACGGTAAAATAACTTCCGCCCTACCCCACGCCGTGGCTTTTGCGACTTTAGATACTTCTGACCATATGATTTTCTGATGATGTAAACCTTCTGGCCGACCCGTAAGAGCCGGCCAAAAGATTTTGCGAGACAATTATTTTGATCCGTTACCATTTAGATAACCGGAATACTTGAGGTCCGGTTTTTGTCCCCATCGCTCGGCGTAGATAGTGTCGTCCAATGACCGCTTCGGCAACCATCCCACCGTTTTTAAAAGCGGCTCATCGTCGAATTTCTCGACGTAACCGATGCAAAGATAAGCCACCGGTATTACATGCTCCGGAATGCCAAGGATATCTTTTAGAATATTATTTTTCAGGATGCTCACCCAGCCCACGCCAAGGCCCTCGGCCCGTGCGGCAAGCCACAGGTTCTGAACAGCGCACACGGCGCTGTAGACATCTGTATCTTTTATCGTGTTGCGCCCGATTACCGACGGGCCGAAGCTGGACGGATCGCAGGTTACAAGGACGTTTACCGGCGCGTCGATAATACCTTCAAGTTTGAATTTAAGATACCAGTCACCTCTTTCAGTTTCGAATCCGTTTGCGGCGTGGATTCTTTCTTGCTCCACATGGGCCTGTATTTTTTTGCGGGTCTCCATATTCTCGACGATTAAGAAATCCCACGGTTGCATAAAACCGACGGAAGGCGCGTTGTTGGCGGCGTTTAGCACGCGGGCCAGAAGCGCCTTTGGAACGGGATCAGGAAGGAAACTGCGGATGTCCCTTCTTTTAGTGATGGCGTCGTATACGCCCTGAAGACGCTCGGCGGTGAAAGAATTGTCCGGCTTTTGCTCTGTTTGCTCTACTGCGCTCATTTGGCTACTCCCATTATGCTACGGGAGACGAATGAAAAGCCGATGTTTACTACAAAGCCCGATTTTATAACACGGCCCGGTCTCATGACCCGGCCCTATGACACGATCCGGCCCCATGATACGGCCCGGTTTTGTGATGAACCGCGCCCGATCAAACTTTTTCATCCGCAGATCCCGTGCAGATGTAAATAATTCGCGGAAAACGAAAACTATCGCCCTCGTCCCGCAATTTTCGAGCGCCGGTTCCAAGTAGCGTCCTTCAGGCAAGTATTCTGGCTCCCGGATCATCCTTCAAGCCGCGCCTTCCCAACCCAAAGGGCCAGTGGCATTATTGATGGGCTTAAAGTCCCCGGTTACAGCGTCGGGCACGCGACGGAATCACACCGTCTTCCTTTTCAGCTATTTACAAGCTACCTGAAGGTCCCGAATGACAATCGAGACTATCATAAATCATTGCGCGCATCGGCGCAACCCGAAATTCGCCGGATCGGTTTTGTACGGAGTTGGGGGAGAAATGAGAATAGGCGGAGGCAGGCGGGGAGGGAAAGACGGGGGCGATAAATATTTGATAGCGGGCGCCGCGTCAGGCCAGCCGGTTAATTCTGAATGTTCAGCGCATTCCTGTAGCGTATCGGCGCGATCTGATGCTCGCTTAGCTTCATATGGATAGCTCGCGTGGTCAAGTTGAGACATTCGGCGATCTGTTTTACGTCGCCGTTGAACTGTTTTAGCGCTTCATGCAAGATTGTGGCTTCAACTTTGTCGGCGGCCTGTTTTTTCGCCTTTTTCAGATTTATTTTTGACAGGGCGATTTTATCCTCACGGGAGACGTTTTCGATCCCAGGTATGTTAAGCTCCTTTATCACTCCGTCCCTGGTAAATAAATATGCGCGCTCCAGAACATTTTCCAGCTCCCTCACGTT
>UOGA01000181.1_pt1 | contig 23984 bp, 19 predicted proteins | sample 1989841 | NCBI WGS metagenome assembly UOGA01 (sample SAMEA4712198, study PRJEB27164) | hydrothermal vent metagenome | biome: marine basaltic hydrothermal vent biome; feature: marine hydrothermal vent; material: mineral | place: Pacific Ocean | collected 2011-06-14/2011-07-23 | depth 1691 m | reverse complement strand
GAAGTTCTGGTCTCGGGAGTGTCTATGATATTTATCTTGTGGTTGTTCCATTCGCAAGATGCGATTGATGATGAAATCGAAATGGCGCGCTTGATCTCCTCTGGATCGTGATCCATCACGGTTGTTCCATCGATTACCGATCCGAGGCGGTTTATGGCTTTTGAATCGTAAAGCATCGCTTCGGCCAAAGACGTTTTACCGGCGCCGCTGTGGGCGGCCAGCCCTACGTTGCGTATTTTATCAGGTGTGTATGTTTTCATAAGTCCCCCATCTGGAATACCGCAAACCAAGCGGGCCGAAAAAACTACACCCCACGACAGATGGCCCGGCTACAACTTACCTAATCAGATTCTAATGTTCGCACAGTCCGGTTTTCTTTTCAACAAGCCATGACTGGAAGTGTGGCTATAACCTGTTATTTTATTTTAGTTTGCGCGCCGTTGAGCCGATATTATTGGTAAGGAGTTTGCATAACTAAATTTGCAGTTGTTTATTTTGCGGCCAAATGAGGGCCGTAAAGTGGCTTGGCGCCTGGTCGCTAAAGTTGACGACCCTTAATAAATTGTTATAATGTAAGTTAGGTAGAAGAGCTAACGCTGGCGAAAAGGGACGCAAAATGGTTCAAGCTATCGGTATGCAGCAGGTTTTGCAACTTTCTAGCGCGGTTGAGAAAGCCCAGATGGCCCAGCAGTCGCAGGCTTCCGAGCTGGCCAAAGGGTTCGACAAGGAGATGAAGAAAATTGTCGAGCGCCAGAGCGACCAGACTCAAGAGATAAAAGAGGCCGAGGACGCCAAAATCCGCGATGAGGATCAGCGCAAACCGAAAAATTACGCTCGCAAGCTCCCACAAGGACATCCGGAAGAAGACGACGAAGAAGAGGAGGGGACCGAACCGCCGTCCGAATCGGATCAAGGTGGTCTCATTAATGTTGTGGTCTAACGTATAAGGCCCGGCGGATTAAACGATTTAACTTTCTTGCGCCACTTAAGCCAACTGACTTGTCATATGTTTTCGAGTTTGTCGAAAATCCTGCCTGAAGGAAAAAACGGAATAATAAACTAATGGTAACCTCTAAAAATTACTTTCGTTACGAAAATGAATTATTAGGGGTTCCCTAATATGGATAGCTGGACGCTGTTTCAACTGGCTGTTGATATAGTCTTGTTCGCAATTGTCATTGTTTATATTCTCAAGGATAATTCGCCGTCTATAACCGCGCAAAACCCGGAGGATACAGCAAACAGTGAGAACCGGGTCGATGCGGAGCAGTTGGAATCGCTTATGGACGAGCTGGCCAGGCTTGTTATGAGGGCTGAAAAGGCGGCGCAAAGAATTGAAAACGGGTTAAAGCAGGAAACCGAAACGCTTAAATCATCAGCGGCGCTTAATAAGCAGGCCCAGGGAAAACCTGGACACGACGCCTATGAAAATGCGGCCAGGCTGATTAAAAAAGGGTTCAGTGATGATGAGATCGGCAAAAGAGTTGGACTGCCCGCAAGCGAGATAAGCCTGATCAGAAACATGGCCACCTAGCCTATGTGGACCGGCAAAGCTCCTCCCCCCAACATATTCAAGGCGGCTATCGAGTTGTTTGGATCGCCCCGGAGCGAGGCCCTCTTTAAAAAAAGCGAAATTGTGGAGGGGAGGGTGGTAAAAATCCTTTCGGGTAACCAGGCGCTGGTGCGGCTGTCTGGTGTGGAGCTTGTGGCTGTGACCGATACAAAACTTCTCGAAGGCCAAAAGATTGTCGGCAGAGTAGACAAGGTCGATCCGCGTATCACGGTCAGCCTGTTAAAAGGCGAGTCGGCCAGCGACCTGAAAACCAACGCCCTGATGCGTCTTCTTTTGCCGGTAAAAGCGCCTATGGGCGAGGTTCTTTCAAAAGTCGTCAACACCTCCGAGGCTGGCGGTCTTCCGCCAAAAGTCGGACGGATAATGGAGTCTTTGAGCCGCGATCTGGGCCAGGCGCTGGCGGTGGATCTGGAAAACATAAAACCGGACAAAATCAGGCAGACCATAAAACAGTCGGGCCTGTTCCTTGAGGCGGCTTTAAAACAGGCTGTGGAGGGGAAAGCGTCCGCCCCGGTTATCCGCGCTGTTATTGAAACGGATGTAAAAGCTATTATTGGCAAAGCTCTTTCCAGTGTGGAGGAGGAAATCGCAAGCCTGCTAAAGCAGATCGACAAAATGGCGGATACAAAGGGCGAAAAAGATATTTCGGCCGCGCTCCGGCGGGCCAACCTGCCGCCCTCGAAACCAGAGCAGGTTTATATCCCGAAACTTGCGACCGTCTCCGAGCCGGTTGTTGTGAAGAAGACAGCTTCCCAAGCGGCTCAAAAACCGTCGCCCGGCGCAGTCATGGCGGAGCTTGTAAAAAAGGCGAGCGACGCCGCCAAGCAGTTACGCGACGCATATAACAACATCGAGCTAAACCAGCTTTTGAACGCCTCGACCAGGAAAAAAGAGAGTGGGTCAGCCCCGCCTCAGGCTCTGTATCAGATTCCTTTTTTTGGAGGGCTCAACCTCCAGACCGCCCGTGTCTATATTCATCCCGGCAAGGATGGAGAAAACCGGACGAATGAAAAAAAAGAGGGTGAGAGCAGGCTGGTGTTCATGCTGGAGATGAGCAGTCTCGGCCCGGTGCGCGTGGATGTCAGCGTACAATCAAAAGCTTCGGCTGGCGCCATGAGCGCAACAGGAGCGATATACGCGCTTAACGATTCTGTGGCCAGGTTTATAAAAGATAATTTGCCCGACCTTTTAAAACCGCTTGAGGCGCTCGGATATAGCGCCAGGTTCGAAGTCTCGTCCGCCGACGAGGCGTATGTTACAGAGGAGCTGGAAAACCACACACCGATAACATCCAGGGGCATCGTGGACGTCAAGGCATGAAAATGAAGCGGAAAAAAAGAGCGGCTCCGAAAAAAAAAGCTGTCGCCATAAAATATAAAGCCGGAACGCAAACCGCGCCTGCTGTCGCGGCTAAAGGGGCGGGGCTTATCGCCGAGAAAATAATCAAGATCGCTAAAGACAATGGTATCCCCATCAAAGAAGACGCCGATCTGGTGGAGACGTTAAGCCAGCTCGACCTGGATCAGGAAATACCGCCGGAGCTCTACACCGTTATCGCCGAAGTGCTCGCCTGGGTATACCGGGTAAACGGGCGGTACGGCGCCCCCCACCTTCAAGATGGAAAACTTCCAGGTTGACCCGTTCCTTTCGCGCCGTTAGAATCCAGGTCTGGTTTATAAAAAAGGGGGTCATATAGTGATTGATAATCCAAGCGAGCAAGAAAGCGAGTATTTCGCCCGTCAGCAATTCGAGCGGATGAAGAAGCTCGATGAGGAGAAGCGCAAGGCTCTTGCTGGAAAAGAAAAAGAGGAGTTACAAAAGCTTCATTTCATGCGTTGTCCCAAATGCGGAATGAGCCTGATCGAGATAGACTATAAGCATTTGAAAATAGACAAATGCTCTCATTGCGATGGGATCTGGCTCGACGCGGGGGAGCTCGAAGAGATTGTGGACGACGATACGGGACGTTTCCCAGCTTTTTTACGGCTTTTTAAAGACAGTTAAGCGCCGCCACCCAAAAACGGGAGGGGCGCCGCCGCGTTGTCTCGCCGAAGATTAAGTTACGCGGCCTCAGGCGAATCCCTGGCCCAGCGACGTCACCATAGCCTGGCTGATGATTTCTAACTGGTCTTTCGTCGGGTTTATAAATTCGACGCCGATTTCGATATCCCCGGCATCGGTTTTTCGCAGATGAACCACATTCCCTTCCATCTCGATTATTTCTTTTTGAAATCCGAGCCTTAAATTAACCTTCAACTGAAACGGCATGTTTTTGGACACCTCAAGGAGCATCCCTCCTTCGGAGATGTTCAGAGTGCGCCCCAGACTCAGCATAGCGCCCCCTCCCTTTTCATCGAAAGAGGACATCCCGGTAAAAAGAAGTTTGGTAACTCTTGGAAAGTCACGTTTTACAGTTTTTTTACTCAACGCTCCCACCTCCTTTAAATTGCTAAGGCCTATCGATAATTTAGGAGTTTAAAGAAGGAAAAGCAAAAATCTTTACTACAGACACATCCTTCGGCATAAAAGTTCCCGGATCGCCCTCTTTTTTGAGAGAATTGAGCTATGGTAGATTTTGGCAGAGTAAAAAATCGGGTTCTGGCCTCTTTGTTCACCCGGTTTCCGTCGCTTGGCCGAAAAGCCGCCGACAAGGTGGAGACCATACGGTTTGACGATACGCCCTGGACACCGGCGCCGGGGCCGCTTTCCGATCTGAAAATGTCGCTGGTGACCACAGCCGGGGTTCATCTTGGCTCCGACACACCGTTCGACATGATCGACAAATCAGGCGATCCGACGTTCCGCGTAATCCCCTCTTCCACCCCTGCCGCCGACCTTACGATTACACACGATTACTACGACCATAAAGACGCGGATAAGGATATAAACATCGTTTTCCCAATTGAACGTCTAAAAGAATATGTCGCCGAAGGGCGGATCGGCGCCCTGTCGGAGAGGTTTTACGGTTTTATGGGACATATTACCGGCGCCCACGTCGACACTTTTATTAACGAAAAAATACCTGAAGTGTCGAGGATGATGAAGGAAGATGGCGTGGATGTGGCGTTTATCACACCCGGCTGAGGCATCTGCAACCGGTCCGTCGGACTGATTCAAAGAGTTCTTGAAACAGACGGGATCGCTACAGTCGGGGTATCGATAGTGCGAAAGTTCACCGAAGATATCAGACCTTCGAGAACCGTTTTTTTGAAATGGCCCTACGGCCATCCCCTTGGCGAGCCGGGCCATATCAAACAGCAAAGAGCGGTTTTAGAGCGCGCTTTTAATTGTTTGGAAACCGCCACCGAGCCGGGCGCGATAGAAGACCTGCCGTTTAAATGGCGCCGGGAGAAATATGATTGACGAGTTTTACTCGCTTAAAACAAAACTCCTCGACCGGCGTGATGAGCTGAAATCGATCATCGAATCGGAAAAGGAATCGGCACGGCCGGTGGTTCTGGACCAGCAAAGAATGGGGCGTCTTTCCCGGATGGACGCCCTGCAGTCGCAGGCGATGTCGATGGAGACAAAACGTAGAAGAGAGATCGAGCTTACCCGTATAGATACAGCTGTTAAAAGGATCGACAACGGTGACTACGGGTATTGCGTTAAATGCGAAGAGCAAATCAGCGCCAAACGGCTGGAGATAGACCCGACAGCGCCATTTTGCTTTAACTGCGCCAATAAATCGGAGAAGAATTAATAAATCAGGAAGAGGAGCCTGGCGCTCGTTCTCGCCCCTGCGCAACATGGTCAAATTTGATACCATAGCCACAAGGGGACTTTACAATGAGCGATACGGTCACATTACCTTTATGGGCTTTTATTCTGCTTTGCCTCCTTGCGGTCTGGGCCACAGCAGGTAGCCTGTTTATACCGAGCGTTCGATGGTTTTTGCGGCGCAGGGTGCGCCATGTGATAAACGAGCTGAACACTCACCTCCAGCTTAAAATCCAGCCGTTCAAACTGACCAAACGCCAGGTTTTGATAGATCGCCTCGTTTACGACCCCGAAGTGCTAAAAGCGGTCGATGCCCATGCCGAGGAGTCGGGGCAGTCGCGAGAGGAGATCATGGCCAGAATAAACATTTACGCCCGCGAGATCGTCCCGTCGTTTAACACATACGCCTATTTTCGGCTCGGATACGCGCTGGCCAGAATGACCGTCAACTTCCTTTACCGTGTCCGGCTCGGTTACTCCGACGAGGAGGGGCTGTCGAAAGTCGATCCAAACGCTTCTGTCGTATTCATTATGAACCATCGCTCAAACGTCGATTATATTCTTGTCGCTTATCTTGCCGCCTCCCGCTCCGCGCTGAGTTACGCCGTGGGCGAGTGGGCGAGGATATGGCCTCTGCAAACTCTGATTAAATCGATGGGCGCCTATTTTATCCGCCGAAACTCTGGCGACGCGCTTTACAGAAAAGTCCTGGCGCGCTACGTGGCCATGGCCACAGCCGGGGGCGTGGTGCAGGCGGTATACCCGGAAGGGCGCCTGACCCGCGACGGAAAACTGCAACCGCTAAAGCTTGGCCTGCTCGGCTACATTCTGGCCGGATACGACCCGGATGGAGGACGCGATCTGGTGTTCATCCCGGTCGGTGTCAATTATGACCGCACACTCGAAGACAGGAGCCTCGCGCGCAGGCTCGACCCGGACGTGGAGAGAAAAAGCGGGTTGTACGCGCTTAAGGTCACAGTAAAATTCATACTCCACAACTTTATCTTGATGTTTAAACGGCGGTGGTACCGGTTTGGCTATGCCGGTGTGAATTTCGGAACGCCGATATCTATGACCGAATATATAAAAGAAAAAAATGTAGATTTTCGAAAACTGGAGAAAGAGGAGTTCCACCGGGAGGTGAACCTGTTCGGCGGAAAACTTATAAAAGCGGTGGGGGATGTGATACCTGCCCTGCCGGTCTCGCTGGTGGCGACGGCGTTTTTGAAAAACGAAAACCGCCGGTTAAGCGAGCTTGAGCTAAAAGCCGAAGTGTACGGCCTGATGCATAAGCTTAAGAGCGCCGGAGCGAATATCCATATCCCCAGAGAAGACCAGGAATACGCCGTCACCGTCGGCTTGCGGATGCTGACGCTTCGCCGGTTCGTGCTGGAAAAGGAGGGGCTATACGCCATCAACCCAGACGAGCGCGTTTTGCTGGAATATTACGCCAACGCCATCGGGCATCTGTTTTAGTTGAGATTGATATAACTGCTATAACATCAATCAGCCGGTTCTGTATTACCGTCTTTGAAAATCAATCCGAGCGCAAGGCCGCCTATGGCGCATTCCAGCGCCACTCCCCAGAACCATGTATAGGCGATATTGTAAGGGATCGGCATGACGGCGAATGAGCCGTAGCCCATAGAAAACCCTGACGCGATACCGAAGGCAAGGCCGTATTTCAGGCCGGTCTCGACATTCTTGACGGCGAAGAATTTTCCGTAAATAAGAGTGAAAATGGCGGCGTACACAAGGGTCACACAATATAGAAGCCCCATTTTCATCTCGCCCACAGGCCGCCAAAGCTGTGCCGTCGCCTTGTAACTGGCGCCCAGAATCTGGGTGTGGATTACGTAATCGAGAATGGACCAGATTATAAACAAACCGGCTATGGCAAGAAGGTAGCGTTTCAACATTTTATTTTTGCTCTGGCAATTGTGTAAAAAGAAACTGAGCTAATTTTATACCGCGGCGCCTTCGCGATCTCGCTTTTTAAAGATGATTGAACGCGACACCCATAAGAAAAGTCGCAGGGGCGGTGACCAGAACCACCTTCTCGAAGAAAAGGGTGCGGCCAGCCAGCGCCTTGAACTCGTCCATCTTTCCCTCTGCTTTAAGCCTCGCTTTTTTGCCGCGCCAGTAAAAATGCAGAAGGTTGGCCGTGACGAGGGCTATTATTCCCAGGCTGATTTTAACATGCAGGTAGGCGCTGGCGCTTATCATCTCCCACCTTGTGATTAAAAGATAAACAGCCGTCAGCGACTGCAGAATTATCGCGATATCCATCGCGCGCGCCGCCCTGCCCTGGATGACGGCCACCGCCTTTAGCTTTCCCTCGCCCGCCGGTATCTGTTTCATGGCCGGGGCCACAACCAGTTGGACAACGGTAACCGTTATGGCGAAAATCGCGCCGACCACCACGTGCAAAAAAACTATAAAACCGTCTATGTTTTCCACTACTTTAACTCCTCCAATCCGTTCTCGGCCAGCTCGACGGCTTTCATCAGCGCCTTGCCTTTGTTGATCGTTTCCTGATATTCAGTGGCAGGAACCGAGTCGGCGACGATCCCTGCGCCCACTCCAAGATACGCGGTGTTTCCCTCTATCTGCAATGTGCGTATGGCGATGGCCACATCCATATTCCCAGAAAAAGAAAAATATCCGACAGCTCCGCCGTACACGCCGCGCCTCGTCCCTTCCATCTCCTCTATGATCTCCATCGCCCGTATCTTCGGGGCGCCGCTTAAAGTGCCCGCCGGAAAAGTGGCCCGCAGAGCGTCGTAAGCGTCCACGCCAGGTTTTATTTTTCCCCTCACGTTGGAGACGATATGGATAACGTGCGAATATTTTTCTATCAACATAAGCTCGTTCACATCCACGCTTCCGCCGATGGCCACACGCCCGACATCGTTGCGCCCAAGATCGACCAGCATGATATGCTCCGCGCGCTCTTTCGCGTCCGCCAGTAATTCTTCGGACAGTTTAATATCCTCGACATCATCGGCGCCACGGGGGCGGGTGCCTGCGATGGGCCGCACTTCGACTGTCTCGCCCTCAACACGCACCAGAGATTCCGGCGACGCGCCGACCACGCTTATTCCGCCCAGGTTCAGAAAGTACATATAGGGAGACGGGTTGATGGTGCGGAGCGCCCGGTAAACCTGAAACGCAGGCACATGCAAAGTCGCCTTCATTCTTTGCGCCAGCACCACCTGGAAGATGTCGCCTTCGCGGATATACTCCTTGCATTTTTCGACATTGCGCTCGAAAGTCTCTTTGTCGATGTTACCTTTAAAATCAATCGATGATGGATCGCCCTTAACGGTTTCAAAATATGGAACCGGGCCTTTAAGTTTATTTATAATCTTGTCGATTTTGCCGACAGCCTTTTCATAAGCCGCGTCAACTCCTTCGTCGCCGATAAAAGCGTTGGAGACCACTTTTATGGTGTGGGAGACGTTATCGAAGATAAGGATCGTATCGGTAAGGACGAAAACCGCGTCGGGCGTCCCCAGCTCGTCTTTGACCGTCTCCGGCATCTTCTCGAAATGCCTTACGCTGTCGTAGGAAAGAAACCCGACGGCTCCGCCTGAAAAACGGGGGAGGCCGCGCACCGCCACCGTTTTGAACATCGACATGATTTTTTTCAGCTCATGGAGCGGATCCCCTTCGGCTTTGTAGGTCTTGGTCTCATCGTACCTTGTGAAAGTGACCGTATCGTTTTTGTATATGAACACGTTCGCAGGATCAGAGCCAAGGAAGGTGTATCGCCCCCACTTGTCGCCCCCCTCCACCGACTCAAGCAGATATGAGTATTCCGCGCCGCCAAGCTTGATGTAGGCCGAGACAGGCGTCTCCAGGTCAGAGAAAATCTCGCGGTAAACCGGGATCAGGTTGCCCTTCTCCGCCAGTTTCCTGAATTCTTTTTTTGTTAACGAGTACATAATTTTTCAATTGTTATCATACACAACATCCACAAGGCAAAGCCCGTAAGGCGGCGCGCACGGCCCCGCTTCGGTCCTGTCGCGCTTGCCCAAAATTGTCGAAACATCATCCGGCGCGATCTTGCCTCTGCCCGCTTCCACCAGCGTGCCGACAATGTTTCTTACCATCTGCTTTAAAAACCCGTTGGCGGTGAAAGTAAGCCGGATTGTATCATCATCCCTGTCGATATCGAGCGTCGTAAGGCGCCTGACAGGATTTTTCGCGGCGCATCCGGACGACCGGAACGACGTGAAATCATGTTCTCCCACAAGCAAAGAGGCCGCTTTACGCATCGCATCGATCTCCAGCGTCTTTTTTATATGCCATACCCTGCCATGCTCGAAAACGGATGGACGCACGCGGTTTAAAATGGTGTATCTATACGTTTTTTCTTTCGCGCTGAACCTTGCGCTCCAATCCTCCGGGACGGTTTTAATTTCCTTCACGGATATATCGTCCGGCAATACAGCGTTCATGGCCTTCATTATTTCTTCGTCGCTCATCCTCGTCTCCACATCCGCGTGGGCAGGCTGGTTGAGGGCGTGGACGCCCGCGTCGGTACGGCCCGAAGCGGTGATCCTTGATTTCAATGACGTGATTTTTCCCAACGCTTCTTCCACAACCTGCTGGATGGTGACCGCGTTATCCTGCCACTGCCAGCCTGCGTAGCGCGTCCCCATATATTCGAGGATCATGCGGATGCGGCGTTTTTGTTCATTGCCTTTCACCCGCTTTTTAACTCCTCTTTCAATATCCGCCCCGTGTACGACGCTTTGACTTTCGCCACATCCTCCGGGGCGCCCTGGGCGACGACCTCTCCGCCGCCGTCTCCCCCCTCCGGGCCGAGGTCGATTATATGATCGGCGGTTTTGATAACCTCCATGTTGTGCTCTATGACTATCAGCGTGTTTCCGCTCTCTGTAAGTTTGTTCAGCACTTCGAGAAGTTTTTTGATGTCCTCGAAATGAAGCCCTGTCGTCGGTTCGTCGAGGATGTAGAGCGTCCTGCCGGTGGAGCGTTTCGATAGCTCTTTGGACAGCTTCACTCTTTGCGCCTCGCCGCCAGACAGGGTGGTGGCCGACTGCCCCAGCTTTATATATTCCATCCCTACTTCGTTCAGGGTGCTCAATATTTTATCTACTGCCGGAAGATTTTTAAAGAACAGCTCCGCCTCTTCGATTGTCATATCCAAAACATCGGCGATAGATTTGCCTTTATACTCGATCTCCAGCGTCTCCCGGTTGAACCGAAGGCCGCCACACACGTCGCAGTGGACGTAGACGTCTGGAAGAAAATGCATCTCTATTTTTATGATCCCGTCGCCCTGGCACGCCTCGCACCTGCCCCCCTTTACGTTAAACGAGAACCGCCCCGGCCTGTAGCCCCGTTTGCGCGATTCGGGAAGCTTCGCGTAGAAGTCGCGGATGATGTTGAACGCTCCTGTGTATGTGGCCGGGTTGGAGCGGGGCGTCCTGCCGATGGGACTTTGGTCTATGTCGATTACTTTATCGATATGCTCGAATCCGGCAATTGATTTGTGGGCGCCCGGAATATCCCGGCTTTTCCAGAAATGAGCGGCCAGCGCCCTGTAGAGAATATCGAATAGAAGCGTGCTTTTACCAGAGCCAGACACCCCGGTGATGCAGGTAAAAACACCCAGTGGAATATTTACGTCTATCTTTTTCAGGTTATGCTCGGTGGCGCCTTTGATCGTGATTTGGGCGCCGTTTCCCTTTCTCCTGACCGCCGGAATCTCTATTTTCCTCGCGCCAGACAGGTATAGGCCGGTGAGCGATTTTTTATTTTTCCTTATCATCGAAGGAGAGCCGGAGGCGACCACCATTCCGCCATGAACGCCCGCGCCCGGCCCCATGTCTATTACGTGATCCGCTTTTTCTATCATCTCTTTATCGTGCTCTACCACTATGACGGTGTTGCCCAGCTCTTTTAGCCGCATCAGCGTTTCTATGAGCCGTTTGTTGTCGCGGTGATGAAGCCCGATGGAAGGCTCGTCGAGGATATAGAGCACGCCGACGAGCGACGATCCGATCTGCGTCGCCAGCCGTATTCTCTGCCCTTCGCCGCCGGACAGAGAAGCCGACGCCCTGTCGAGGGTCAGGTAATCGAGCCCCACATCCTTTAAAAATCCGAGCCGCTCCGTAATTTCCTTTATCACTCTTCGCCCCACAAATTTCTGCCGTTTGTCGAGTTTTAATCCTCCAAGATAATCGTAAGCGTCCCCTACCGACAACGCGCTTACCTCCATGATTGAGCTGTCGCCGATGGTCACCGCCAACGCCTCTTTGCGAAGCCTTTGGCCGCCGCATTCCTGGCACGGCTCGCGGCGCATGTAGTCTTCTATCTCGTCGCGGATATTTTCAGAATCGGTTTCCGCGTAGCGCCGCTCAAGGTTCGGGATCACGCCCTCGTACGTTCCTTTAAAATAATGCCTGCGGTTTTCTTTCTCGTAGAAGAATTTCACGTCCTCGTCGCCGGAGCCGTACAGGATAATTTTCTGGAGTTTTTTCGACAGCTTGCCGAATGGTGTGGACATGGAAAACTTGTAGTGGGCCGCTACCGATTCTAGCATCTGGGAATAATAGACCGCTGTTTTTCTGCTCCATGGAGCGACTGCCCCACTGCGAAGGTTTTTGGACTGGTCGGGGACTATAAGGTCGGCGCTTATAATCCGTTTTACTCCAAGACCAGTACACGCCTGGCAAGCGCCGTTGGGATTGTTGAACGAGAACATGCGCGGGGTAAGCTCCGGGTACGATATGTCGCAATGGGCGCAGGCGAATCTTTCCGAAAACAAAAGCTCTTCTTTGGCGTCGATGTTGACAAGCGCCAACCCGTCGCTCATCGAAAGCGCCAGCTCCAGCGAGTCGGCGATTCGTTTTAGCAGTCCTTCTTTCATCACGAGCCGGTCTATCACAAGCTCGATAGTGTGCTTCTTTTTCTTGTCGAGCTTTATCTCATCGCCCAGGTCGCGCGTTTCGCCATCCACCCGGACGCGGACGAACCCTTTGAGCCGGAACTGCTCCAGCTCGCGGCGATATTCTCCTTTCCTGTCGCGCACCACCGGAGAGAGAATCTGTATCCTCGATCCTTCCGGAATGACGGCGATCCTGTCTACCATCTGGGAGACCGTCTGGCTCGATATTTTACGGCCGCATTTGTAACAGGAAACAACGCCGATCCGGGCGAAAAGAAGGCGCATGTAGTCGTATATCTCGGTCACGGTGCCGACGGTGGAGCGGGGGTTTTTGCTGGTCGATTTTTGCTCTATGGAGATGGCCGGGGAGAGCCCTTCGATATACTCCACCTCCGGCTTTTCCATCTGCTCCAAAAACTGGCGGGCGTATGCCGACAGCGACTCGACGTACCTGCGCTGTCCCTCGGCGTATATCGTATCGAACGCAAGCGACGACTTGCCGGAGCCGGAGACCCCTGTGATGACGATCAGCTTGTCGCGGGGGATGGTTATATCTATGTTTTTAAGGTTATGCTCCGAAGCGCCTTTTATGATTATTTCGTCTTTCATCACCTGTGAACCGCAAAACTTTCATTCTAGACCCATTTTGTATCAGGAGAAACAACGATTCTCAAACCGCCTGATAAAATTGAACACCTCCTCGAAAATGGAGAGAGAAGATTTTCTCTTCCTTTGTGAGGATACAGGGGTGGTGTTCAAAAGAAAAAAGGCAAGATCCTTCGGTTCCCTCAGGACGACGGAACGGGGCGTCTGGAATGACAAATGAGCGGCTGGACCACACAACTAACGGGGTGGTGTTTATCCGAATGAGAGTATAGAATACCTTTATTATTTATTCTCTGGGGGTGGCTACAAATGTCGACAATTCCAAAAAAAGTCTCTGAAAGATTGGTAAAAGGAATCAAGCAGTTTCAGCCGGTTCTGAACGCGGCTCGATCACGCGACGTTAATGAAGCCGATACTGCGACTATAGTCACCGACATATTGTCCGATCTGTTCGGTTACGATAAATATTCTGAAATTACCTCAGAGTATGCAATTAAAGGAACGTATTGTGATCTTGCTGTGAAAATAGGCGCTGAAATTCGTTTGCTCATAGAAGTAAAGGCAATTGGTTTGGATTTAAATAAAAACCATTTAAAACAAGTTTGTGACTACGCCGCGAATGAAGGAGTTGATTGGGTGGCTCTAACAAATGGGATTTCATGGAAAATATATAAACTGATATTTTCTAAACCTATCGATAAAGAGTTTGTACTTGAGTTTGATTTTACTCAGCTAAATCATAAATCAAAAGACAGCCTGGAAGACTTGTATTTACTGACTCGTGAAGGGAGAAGTAAGTCTGCTCTTAAAGAATACTATGTTCAAAGGCAAACTATGAACAAATTTTCGATTGGAGCGGTAATCTTAAGCGAGCCTGTTTTATCTGTTATCCGGCGCGAGCTTAAAAAATTATCGCCAAAGACAAAAATACAGAACGAAGATATAAAAGAAATCATCACTCAGGAAGTTTTAAAACGAGAAGTTGTAGAGGGAGAAAAAGCAAGTGAGGCCAAGAAAGAATTAATAAAAGCAGGCCGGAGGCAAAAAAGAGCAAAACAAAAAGTAAAGGCGAAAGAAGCGCCAGTAATATCTGAAAATGAAGACGACTCTAAGGAAGGTGTTGTCGCTTCTCCTCCAGATGAATCTGGCTCAACGCCGATGTAATCAGACTGGCTTCAAGCGGCGCTTGGGGTGTGGGCTCTTTCGTCGTGGAGGTCGACAGCCAGGATTTTCGAGATGCCTTCTTCTTCTTGTGTGACGCCATAGAGCCGGTCACCGAAACTCATGGTCTTCTGGTTGTGGGTGATGATGATAAACTGCGTCTTCTCGCGCATCTCCATGAGCATATCCCGAAACCGAACGATGTTCGCCTCGTCGAGCGGCGCGTCTATTTCGTCAAGCAGGCAAAAAGGGCTCGGCTTGGTCATAAAGACAGAGAACAGCAGGGCGATGGCGGTCATCGCTTTCTCCCCGGCGGATAACAGGTTCATGCTCTGGTTTTTCTTGCCCGGCGGCTGGGCCATGATCTCGACGCCCGGCTCCGGTTTGCCTTCTTCGTAAACCAGCTTCAGCTCGGCGTGGCCGCCGCCGAAAAGGCGTTTGAAAGTCGCCTCGAAATTTTTCGCCACCTCTTCGAAAGTATCTGTAAACATCTTGTTCGTCGTCGCATTTATGCTTTCGATGGTTTTGTGAAGCGTCTCGATGGATGTGACCAGGTCGTCGCGCTGTGTTTTCAGGAACTGCCAGCGTTTGTCTATCTGCTCGAACTCCTCAAGGGCGCCAAGATTCACATCGCCCATCTTCGAAAGCTGGCCGCGCAGGAAATTAAGCCGCTCGGTCACCTCTTCGATGTCGATGGCGGAGACATCTAAATTTTCCAGGTCTTCCACAGGAATGTTGAACTCGGTATCCGCTTTTTCGATTATGTTTTCTATCCGCATTTCGGTTTCAGATTTTTTCAGAGCCACATCGGCGATAACCGGCTGTATGTCATTAAGCCTGGTCTGCAGGCCGCGAATGGCTTTTTGGATTTCCTCCGACTCCCCGGTCTTTTCCGCCAACGCCTCGTTCATGGCTCCGACCTTCTCTTCGAGAGAATCTTTCTCCCTGGCAAGCTCAACGTTTTCGCTCAACATCGATTCGATTGATTCGTCCATCTCCCCGCTTTTTCGTTTCAAATCCCCGATGGAGTCTTTGAGCCTTTGCACTCTGGCGATATGACCGGCCACGATTCCTTCGAGTCTTTTGATATCAAGGTTCAGGCCGTCGTGCCTGCCCCGGCTTTCGGTGATGTCGAGTTCTTTATCCTGAAGCTGATCTCTCAATACGTCGAGATTGGCTCCAGCCTGCTTGATCGCCGTCTGCATGGCCTCGTTTTGCGCGTCCGCTTCATTTTTGCGGTCATTTAACCGGTCAATGACGCTTGCGCTTTCGTTAAGCGCCTCGCTCAGGCTTTCGGTATCGGCGATCAACGCTTCTTTTTCAGATTTGAGAGAGTCGATATGCGCAGAATTTCGTTTTAGCTCTTCGTCCGCTTTTCCGATTTCGTTGGTTATCTCCACGATTTCAAGCTCAAGGCGCCGCGCTTCGCTCCTTGTGGCGTCGAGCTTTCGCTCTTGCTCCAGTTTCGATTCCGCCAGGCGGCCGCGTTTATCCTCCGCTGTCTGTTTGTCTTCTCTCAGTTCTTTAATGCGCCCCCCCAGCTCTTCGATAATCCGCTTTCTCGACACTATTCCGGCGGCCCCGGCGGCGCCAGTTTTCGCAAGTCCGCCAGTGACGAACCCTGCCGTGTCTATCACTTCGCCGTCCGTCGTAACAACGGTAAAACCGCCCGGCTTAAGGTTCCATATCTCCATCGCCCCGGTAAAATCACGGGCGACCAGAGTGTGGCTTAACAGATCTTTTATATTGGAGGGAGAATCGCCGGTGAAGGTAAAAAGATCGGATGCGCGCCCTATCAGGGCAGGATGCTGAACCGTCTCCGGCGCCTGCGCGCCGTTTGATGGAGCCAGGTCGGCGGAGACGAAACTGGCCCCTCCCAGCTTTTCTTTCTTTAAAGTCGTGATTGCTTTAAGCATGTTAGAGCAATTGTCCATCATCACAGCTTCCAGACGCGAGCCGAGCGTGGCCGCCAGCGCCACTTCCATTTCCGGCGCCACTTTCGCGCCTTTGACCAGCAAGCCCCTGACCCCGCTTAACTCACCCGCCCCCTCCTCTTTTAGCTTCATCAGCTTTCGCACGCCTTCGCCGTAGCCCTCGAAATTTCGCTCGAACTCTTCGAGCGACTCAAGCTTGGACTGGCATTTGGCCAGCTCTTCCGATAAAGATCGCGTCTCGCCCTCGGCAGACGAAAGCTCGGTGTTAACACTTAAAAGGCGGTTTTTGGTTTCATTCACCTTTGCCGTTTCATCGTCAAACCCCACTTTGAGGTGTATTAACCTCTCCCCCAGTCCGCCGCTTCTTTCTTTTGCCGAGGAGGCGTCTCGTGAATATTGAGACTCCTTGTCCGCCAGGCTGTTAATTGTCGATCCGGCCATCTCGACTTTTGTTTTTATGGACGACTGCTCACGCTTTTTCGAGGAGATTTCCTCCATAATTCCGAGGGTGATCCGGGAGCCTTCTTCGAGCTTTTCACGCCTGTCATGGAGTTGCGACTGGGCTGTGTCAACATCTTCGCGCAGACCCGCGATTTCTACCTTTTTTGCATTTATCAGCGTTTCGATAGACTTAAGCTCGACTCTTCGCTGGTTTATCTCATCATCGTTTCTGGCGGTTTCACTTTCAACCTGCTCTATCTCATCAATCGAATTTTTGCGGGTTAGTTTCGCCTCTTCAATGTGCCGGGATAGAAGCCCGCGATGATCGTCGTTGCGCGCGATAGTAGATTCGATGCGGCTTTTCTCTTCCTTTATATCCGCTACGGCTTTTTCTTCGTCTGAAATCTTCGCGTTTAGCGATTCGAGCTTGTTATGGTTGGTGGAAAGCTCTGCCTGCAGGCTGGCTTCGTCTTGTCTTAATTCATCAAGCCTTAGAGAGTATTCATCCAGCGATTTTGCGCGCTCCTGAAAATCTGTCGCGAAATGGGCCAGCCCGCGTTCTTTTATCTCGTCACGAAAAACCCTGTGGCGCTCCGCTTTTTTGGCCTGCCTGTTGAGGGAATTTCGCTGTCTTTCCAGCTCCGCCAGGATATCCTGAATTCGCAAGAGGTTTTGTTGTCCGAGCGAAAGCTTGTTTATGGCCGAGTTTCTGCGCTGTTTATACTTCATGATCCCGGCCGCCTCGTCTATAAAGACCTTCCTGTCGTCCGGTTTGGAGTTGACGATCCGGGTCACCTGCTCTTGCTCTATTATGGAAAGAGTGCGGACGCTGATGCCTGTATCGAGAAAAATATCGACAATATCCTTGAGGCGGCAGGGAACCTTGTTAATCATATATTCCGAGTCGCCGTTTCGGTATAGTTTGCGCGAAACGGCGATCTCCTCATACTCGGAATAAGGCTGGCTCGATATGGAGCCGTTCAGGTCGGATATGGTCACCGACACTTCTGCGAACCCGGTCGGCTTTCTTGTGGATGAGCCGTTGAAAATGAAATCCTCCATTTTCGCGCCGCGCATTGATTTGGCCGACTGCTCACCAAGCACCCAGCGCAGACCGTCGGCGATGTTGCTTTTGCCACAGCCGTTAGGCCCGACAATTACAGTGACACCCTCGTCGAAAATCATTTTCGTCTCGTCAACGAATGACTTGAACCCCCTCAGCTCTATGCTTTTAAAAAACATCGATACTCCAGCATGAAAAAAACAGGAATAGTAGCGAATTCTGGCTAGATTAGCATGGCGCCAGGTAAGTGTAAAGGTTAAATTTCATTGAAATTACTACATATAGTGTGCTGGCTTGCACGACATACTACATAGTGCGTATGTGTCCTATCGTTAAAATATTTCAACCCAAAACTATTGCTGATTATGAAGCCAGCCTTCTTTTTTGATTTTCAGCTCACCGCCTTCTGGTTTGATAATGGTCAAATGGCCTTTTCCTTTAACTATCCCGCCTATCCTCACAGCCTTTATCGCGCCCGATTTTATGAGCCGATCCAGCGTTTTTAGTTTGGCGGGAGGCGCGGTGAACAAAAGCTCGTAATCCTCGCCTCCGCTCAATATCCGTCGCCACGCCTTCGCCCCGTTGGCCTTGATAATTTTTTTAGCTTCTGTGGAGAGCGGGAACCGGGAAAGCTCGACCACCGCTCCGACGCAGGACGCTTTTAGTACCCGTTTTAAATCTATCGCCACACCATCGGAAATATCGATCATTGAAGAGGCTATCCGGCCAGAAGAGAGTATCTGCCCCCATTCGACCCGCGCCTCCGGTTTTTGATGTCTTACTATTAATCTGCGTTCTTGTTTTGTATAGCTCAGCTTTCGCCGGTTCAGCAGATCAAGTCCCAGGGCCGAGTCGCCCGGCGATCCGGTGACATACACCAGGTCTCCCGTCCTTGCGCCGGATCGGTCGATCCGAAAACCTTTAGATACCTCCCCCAAGGCGGTGACGGTGAGCGAAAGATTGCGGGAGCGTGTTATGTTGCCCCCGATAAGCTGGCAGTCATAACGTTTCGTCATCGCTTTGAAACCGCGAAGATATTTTACGATCCATCTTTTATCTACATCCTTTGAGATATTTATGGAAAGAAGCAAAAATTTCGGACAGCCTCCCATCGCTGAAATATCGGAGAGGCTTACGCATACCGATTTTCGTCCCAGCGAATCAGGCGTAGTCGATTCACGTTTGAAATGCGTCCCCTCCACCATAGTGTCGGTGGTAATCAGCGTCTCGAACCCGGCTTTTGGCCTTATCGCCGCGCAGTCGTCCCCGATGCCAAGCGCAAGCCCCGGCGCAGGCTCATCGAACATTTTTTCGATCAGGTTAATCAGGTCGATCTCTTTAATGGAATCCATATGGGAACCTTTAATAATTCAATTTCCGCTGTAAACGCATGACTTGCCCTCTTACGTCGTTGGCGAAAAAAAATTGTCCTCAACGTATGTTCTCATACGTTTGCGGGAATTTTTCCCGCCTCCTTGTAAAAAACCATCTCATCCGTTTTCGCCACGAAACCAATTATTAAAGGTTCCCTTAAATTTTATCCTCTCCTCGTTTTAATGTCCCCTTTCTTTTGGCGCGAATATCCCCTTCCCGGTTGACATCCAGGCGTCAGCAAGTATATCTTTGCTCTATTGAAAAGGGCAATCCGTCCGGGGGAATCAGTGATGTCGGGTATTAAAAAAGCGCTCTGGTCATTGGCGTTTCTATGCGCTTTCCCTTCGCCAGCCGCCGCCGAGGCCTTGACGCTGGAGCGGTTCTTAAACGAAATCAGGGAAAACCACCCTTTCTTTGTTAAAGAAGCCCTCTCCTCCGACATAGAGAAAAAAAAGCAGGAGAAATTTTTAGGCGACGAAGACTGGCTTGTCCGGTCGAGTCCTTTTTTCTCCCATCAGCAAAGCGCCTATCAAAACGCTTTCACCCTCAAATCGGTGGATCAGGCCGGGCTTAACGCCTCTTTGGGAAGGACATTCTGGAAAACCGGAGGGCGGCTCTCGTTCTCTTATGACTATACCGGCACCAACAGGTCGGTAGACGACATTGTTATTCCATTGCCGGGCGCCACAATCAACATTCCGAGCGGGTCAGGGATGTTTTATGAAAACGGGTTTGCCATGACCTACTCGCATCCGCTAATGAAAAACAAGGACGGGTTTTTAAGCAAGCTTGATTACGACCTGCAGGCGTATAACATCTCCGCGACCGATATTGTAATTAAGGAGAACCAGGAGAATTTTCTTTTAAGCGCGGCAATTCTTTTTATCGATTGGGCGTTGCTAAAAGAACAGAGGCGAATTTTAGAAAAGCGGCTTGAGCTGGCCAAGGAGGAACTGGAAAGGACAAAGCGCAAAAGAAAACAGAACATGGTCGATGAAGTCGATGTCATAAGGGCGCGCGACGCCGTTTTAAACGCGCGGCAAAACGTCTTAAGCGCCGAGGCGGGCATGAGGGCGAAGGGAGCCGAGATCGGCACGATCGCCCAACTAAAGGATGTTGAAGGACTAGAGGCAAGCCACGACCTTTATTCACTGGAAACGGCGCCCTCGGTGGATGAGGCCGTCGATCTTCTAAAAGCGAACTCCAGGGTGTTAAAAGTTTTCGATGTCCGTCTGGGGCAGATAAACCTTTCCGCCAAAGGAGCGGAGGAGCGAGAAAAACCTCAGCTTGGCCTTAACTTATCAGGCGGGCTTACAAGCGGGGCCTGGCAATATGGCGATTCTCTTGGGTACAACAAGCCTCAATACTCCGCGTCCCTGAATTTCAGTTATCCGCTTGGCAACCGCACAGCCCGCGCCGATTTAGCCAAAACCAGGGTCGAGAAAGATCGTATTGAGGAAGGTAAGGAGAACATGAGCCTTAAGCTTGAGTCGGGCCTGAGGAATCTTCTTACCCATATCAAAGAGCTCGAAAAGGTTCTGGCCGTAAACATCGAGCAGATAGAAGTGGCTAAAGAAAAAACGGGCGAAGAGCTGAAACGCTACAACCAGGGCCGCATCGAGCTGACATTCGTAATAGATAGCCGCGACAGAGAACAAAACATACAGCTTATATACGCGCAAAACGCGGCTTTATACAATAAGCTGGTATTGCGATACAAAGCGCTGACAGACAGCCTGCTATAACGTATAAGGAAACTATGAGGGGGGTTTTCGGATTTTTCGCTGAGCGCCACCTTTTCGCCAATCTTTTCACGCTCATCATTCTCCTTCTCGGCGTTTCGACCCTGTTCACAATAAAGCGTGACATTTTCCCGAATGTGGATGTCGGGCAGATGGTCATTACCACAGAATATCCTGGCGCCTCGCCGGAGGATGTGGAGCTTAACGTGACCAACAAGATCGAAAAGGAACTGAAAGGGATTGTGGATATCAAGCGCGTCACATCTGTTTCTTCTGAAAACATCTCGTCGATAATGATAGATATCGAACCGGACGCCGAAGATCCGAAAGAGACGAAAGATGAAATACGGCGGGCCGTGGGGCGGGTCTCTGATTTTCCGGTGGAAGTGACCGATAATCCATATGTTCTGGATATCAAGACACCATTCGACCCTTTCATAGAAGTAGGCATAACCGGCGACATCCCCTACAGGGAGCTAAGGGAGCTGGCGCGGCTGTTCGAGAAAAAACTCGAAAACCTTCCGGGGGTTTCAAGGACGGCCAGGTTCGGTTACCGGGATCGTGAAGTGAGGATCGAGGTTTTGCCGGATGCCCTGCTTGAATACCAGATGCCGTTACGGGATATTATCTCCGCCATTCAGGGCAGGAATATCCGGGCGACCGGCGGCTCTCTCGAATCGTACACCAGCGAGAAAAATGTTGTCACCCTTTCCCAGTTCCGTGATCCCAAAGAAGCGGAGGAAGTGATTGTCCGGTCTACGTTCGACGGGCCGGCGCTGAAGGTGAAAAATCTGGCGCGCGTCAAAGACGGTTTTGAAGAGGAGAAAATAATCTCACGGATGAACGGCCGCAAAGCGATCTCCTTCAGGGTTTTTAACAAACCGTTGGCGGATGTTATACGGACATCGGAAAGAGTAAAACAGCTTATCGACAGCGAGCAGAAAAAAATGCCCGAAGGAGTGAAGATCATTTACTCCAACGATGCTTCGAAGTATGTTCTCAGCACGTTTCGCATAGTCATCTTCAACGGCTCCATCGGCCTCGCTCTTGTGGTGATATTGCTGGCGCTTTTTTTAAACATCCGGATCGCGTTCTGGGTAGCTTTAGGGATTCCCGTGACTTTTTTAGGAGCGATCTTCTTGCTTCCGGTTTTTGGAGTGTATCTCGATACCATAGTCCTGACCGCCATGATAATCGTGATAGGCATCATAGTGGACGACGCTATAATCGTATCGGAGAATATTTATATGAGCCGGGAACGCGGCGAGTCTCCTCTGGAATCGGGCATACACGGAATCACCTCCGTTTACCGCCCTGTCCTTACGACCATACTGACCACCTTTATAGCGTTCGCGCCCATGTTTTTTATGCCGGGCATGATGGGAAAGTTCGTTTATGTTATCCCTCTTACTGTTTCCCTGGCTCTGTTTATTTCAATGATGGAGGTGTCGATCGCTCTCCCCGCGCATCTTGTTCACAGTCTTGAAAAAAGCCCGGCGCCAAGAGACGTGATGAGCCATGGACGATGGTTCAACCTGGTCAGAAGGGCGCACGGCTGGGTTATCGTTATTTTTCTCCGGCTCAGATACCTTTTTATAATTTTATTCATGGCCGTTTTCGCGGGGGCGCTTTATTATGCGGCCAACTACATGAGCTTCGTTCTTTTCCCAACTAAAGGCGCCGAAATGTTCTTAATGAGCGTCGAGCTTCCCATCGGCTCTTCCCTTACAGCGACATCTGACAAGATAAAAAAAATCGAAAAGATAATCCACGATCTGCCCGAATCCGAGCTGGAGTCTTTTTCCACCAGAGTTGGCATGTCCCTGATAATGGGAGGCCCGGCCAAGGTAGGGGAAAACTACGGCTCGTTGATTGTTAACCTCGCCCCCTGGTCGGGACGGGCAAGAAGCGCCGACCAGATTGTAGAGTCGATTCGCAATAAGATCGGGAAGATAAAAGGGATAGAGAAAGTCACTTTCTCCATCGACAGCGGCGGGCCGCCCATCGGCAAGGCGGTGACCATACATATTATCGGCTCGGACGATTCTATGCGCAAAGAACTGACCGGAGCGGTTGAAAAACACCTGAATACAGTCAAAGGAGTAAAGGACATAGAGCGCGACGACGGGCCGGGCAAGCAACAGGTGGAGATCAAAGTCGATTACGAAAAACTCGCGCGGCTGGGTCTAACCGTCGCCGATATAGCGCAAAACATTCGTATCGCCTACGATGGGCAGGTGGTGACAAGTGTGCGGTACGGAGAGGAGGATGTGGATTTCCGCGTGATACTCGAAGAGAAGGCGAGGAAAAAATTATCTTATCTAAACAGGCTTTCCCTTACCAACCGGCAAGGGAGGCTGATAGCGCTAAAAGAGGTCGCAAAGCTTGAAATCGGCCCCGGCCCCAACGACACCCATCATTTCGACAGAGAGCGGGCCACCACCGTGACAGCCGATGTTTTGCAGGATGTGATAACACCGCTTGAGGTTACCGGCGGTCTTTTGGCGAAATTCAACCTGGATAAAGACTACCCCGGAATGCGGTTCAAGGTAGGAGGCGAAGCGCAGGAGACCGAAGAGTCGATGCGCGGTCTTTATATCGCCTTTGGCATGGCGGCGGTGGGGATATATTTTCTGCTGATACTGCTGTTCAATTCGGTTACTCAGCCTTTAATTGTACTGCTGGCGATACCCTTCGGGTTGGTCGGCGTGATCGCCGCCTTTTCATTTCATGGAGAGTCTTTCGGCTTTCTCGCCATGCTCGGCGTAGTCGGCATGTCCGGCGTTGTGGTCAACGACTCCCTTGTGCTTGTAAACCATATAAACCAGTTAAGGCTGAAGAACCCTTCCGCGAAAACGGCTGACTTGGTTGTCCAGGGAACGTCCGATCGTTTAAGGGCGATATTAATGACAACTTTCACAACCGTGGCCGGACTGCTTCCTCTCGCCTACGGTATCGGCGGAAGCGATATATATATGGGGCCGATGGCCCTTGCGCTCGGTTACGGCATACTATTCGCCACTCCCCTCACTCTGGGCCTGATTCCTTGTCTTTACATGGCTGGAGACGATCTTCGGAGAATTTTCTCCTCTAAACCGAAACAAGCCTGACGATTGACGAGCTGAAATAATGTAAAAGCATTTTTACATGCCCAAAAGGCGTATATCACCTATGAAACTTTCAAACGTTTGCAAATGGGGCTGTACAGATGATGGGTATAAATTAACAAGAAGGGCCTTTAATTTATAGCTTTTTATTTATGTCGTCATATATTTCTTGATATCTGTTTCTCACCCATTCAGCTTCCTCTGGTTTATGGCACTCTTCAGGAATAAAAAAGGGAAGTGAGGCTGATTCATTGCGTAAAACTTTAGCTGTGTCATTCCAATCTTGTATTCTATGTTCGAGACAATCAAGTATTTGAAATGCATCATCTCGCGAGATGTAT
>UOGA01000158.1_pt1 | contig 24485 bp, 21 predicted proteins | sample 1989841 | NCBI WGS metagenome assembly UOGA01 (sample SAMEA4712198, study PRJEB27164) | hydrothermal vent metagenome | biome: marine basaltic hydrothermal vent biome; feature: marine hydrothermal vent; material: mineral | place: Pacific Ocean | collected 2011-06-14/2011-07-23 | depth 1691 m | reverse complement strand
ATCTACGACTTGCTTAACGAGCCTGCCCGTCTTTCCGCTTGTAAAATCGGACAAGGTTTTCTCCGGAGGGTCAACTCCCAGAGCGGTATGCAGGTTCGCCCCGCCCAGATCGCCATCGAGGATTATTACGTCATAACCCTTTTGGGCGAGAATGACACCAAGGCCAGCCACAAGAAATGTTTTGCCGACCCCTCCCTTACCGCTCGCAAAAGCCCAGCTTACCTGCTGGTTATTAACGTAAGCTTCGTTATCGCTTCCCATCTACGTCTCGGTCAATTAGAGGTTCCCTATATTACAAAATCCGCCGGGGCATGGCAAATCGGGCTTTTATTGCGAATTTCGCTCGGCTAACTTTTTAGCTCGGCGAGTCTCTTGAAATTCATCAACTGGCGGCGCATCATTATAAGGTCGCCCCATGGAAAAAATATCCGCATGAGCCAGCCGGATATCCAGCGCGGATAGTCCATGAGAATCTTCACCAGTAGCCGACAGCCGCCCGATTCTGAGGGAACTATCACGTAACTTATAACAGCGTCGGCTACAAACCGCAACTTGCGCTTCAGCCGGATCGTGACGCTCCGTCCAGGCTCGAAATCCTCAATCTCAAATATCATCATCACATCCTGCCCCATCTCCAGTTTGTCCAGCCCCGGTATCAGTTTTTGCGGGCTTTGACGGCCAAAGTTGTCTATCCAGTCGTAACTGTATGGAGCGACACGCATCTGGCATAACCATCGGAAAATTAAATCCGGCGGCGACAAGATTGTAATTGCGCGATAATAGGCCGTCTCGAAAGGGACGTTTAATCTGTCACATGGAAAGTCAAGCCTCGTCTCGTCTGGTTTGATCCCCCAGTAAAGGCTTACCGGCCAATTGTCAGCCTCCGGGGACGCAAAGCCTCCCCCGCCTTCATTTCGCTTTTGAGCGTTCAACGACTTGCACGGAGTCAGCTCCGGCGTTTTTTATGATGACACCACGTTTATAAAAACCTTTGGGGACGGTGGTGTTCGGATAGACCCAGCAGTTGGCCCCTATCAGCGTCCCAGGAGAAGTAACGGCGTTGCATCCTATCTCCGTGTAATCCCCGATAATCGCGCCGAATTTTTTGAGCCGGGTGTTTATAGTTTTTCCATCTATCTTCAGAGCGATTTCGCCCATCTCGCCATTGTCGATCTCGTCTTTCATCCGAAACTTCAGATTCGCCAGTTTCGCCCCCGCCCCCAGGTTGACGTGGCTTCCAAGTATGGAGTCGCCTACATAATTGAAATGACCGGCGTTTGTATTGTTCATAATAATAGAATTTTTTATTTCGGTAGCGTGCCCCACCACGCAGTTGTCTCCCACAATTACATTTTCCCTGATATAAGCGCCCTGGCGTATGTCGCAATTGCTTCCTATCACCGAAGGCCCTTTAATTATCGCGCCCGCCTCCAGCCTCGTCCCCTCGCCTATGTAAACTCCGGCGCTCCTGAAATAGATAAAGCCTTTAACAAAAAGCGCGCGGTTTACCGTAATCGAGCATTCCTCCGCTCCGTCATCGGAAAGCGATAAAACATTGGGCTGGCAAAACTCTATAAATTCGTCGGTGAATACATCCTCTGTGCCTTCCAGAAAATTCCCTATTATCGAGTTGATATCCAAAAGCGCGGACCAGGGCTCTTTCCCTTTGCTTATTTCTTTAAAGAATTTGAACTTGTTCTTTTTAGAAAAAAAATCGGCTAGCTTCATTTTTCTTTTACAAAACCTTTTTTACGCGCTTGATGTTATCAAGATACCATTTTCCCCGGTCTGATAATAGCGACCCCGGAGACGCCCCGGTCAAATAGCCCTGCTTTACCCCGGTCTCTTTTAACAACTGCTCATATTCTGGCCGGGAAAGGCCGCAAAGCGGGTCGGCGGGGGCTCCTCCTTCGATAGCTGTTTTTTCGATCAATTCCATTTCGGCGCAGGCCATAGGGTCGGACATATCCTTAATCAGGGGCGTCAAAGCCCGCGACACCGCCTCGCCCATCTCCATCAGCATGTCCGAACGGCTCAAAGGCCCCCTTACATTCACGCCTGTTTTATTTTCGGTTCCGGAGTTGCGAATATAAACAGATGCGGAAAATTCGCCTGTCTCCACCGAGATATATAGCATATCGAGCTCTCCGGGAAAGATTTTCTCTTCTGTCTTTATTACATCATCAAGTTTTTCCACCTCGTTTTTTATGGCTCCTATCGTCTCCATCCACACATCCGATCCTCTTTGCCACAAGGATTTGTTTACGTAATAGGCATACCACGTCTTCTTGAAACCGCGCGGATAGGGCCTGACCCTCCTACTAAATCTGTCCTGGGCGCTCAACCTGGAGTCTTCTCGCCGCAAACCGGCGGCAAAAGTATTCAACAGGCTCTTTAACCCGTTTCCATGAAACACGACTACTTCCTCTCCCTGGGCGGTCTTAAGATAGCCTGCGGTGATGTTGTGCCCGCTTTCCTCCGCGCCTATTAGCGCCACGCTCTTTTTGGATGACGCCGTAAACCTTACATTGTTTTCGCGCAAGATTTTTTCTATGGTGTCGGCGCTGACTGTCGGGGATTCGGCTTGGGTTTTGATAAGCGTGTAAACGTTTGCGGAACCCTTATGTTTCAGTATCTCTACAGCCGTTTTTAACAAAATCCATTTATCCCCCACCTCGGTAATCTCATGCCGGTAACCGGCCTGCTCGGCTTTGACTGACGCTGAAAGATCGCTTTCAACCGTATTGATGAAAAGTTTCGGCCTTTCAGAATTTGCATGGAACAGCGCCTGTAAAACAGAGGTTTCGTCTCCGGTCATTATAACGGCGATATCTCTGAACGGATCGTAATCGACCCTGTAAAAGCGGTCTCCGTCGCCATCAAACACGGCGGCGCAAACCATATGGCCATCTTTAATTATCGAATCTCTTTTTTCCCTGCCGACCTCAAACAGCCTGGCCATAGCCTCGTTACCAGACAGGCGGCCCCCTTTTACGATCATGTCCGGCGTTACTTCGTCGAGTCCCTCAAGCTCGGCCACGCCGCACAGCAGGTTGACAGAGCCGTCGAGCTTGTCGCTCGTTACTATCACATCTCCGAATCCCGCTTTTTCCAGAATTCGCCCGGCGGCCACGGACAAAGCTCCGTTAGCGGCATCTACGATTAATGTTACGTTTGAGAGTTCTGCGCTATCGTCCATCCAGCTGTTGGAAGGATCGAGAGAATATCTTTCAAAAATATCCAGGGCCTCGCCACTCCGGTCGTAAACACTCCCTTTCATCGTGGCGTTTTTGACTTCATCGTAACCGGTCTTCATCACTTCACCGCTAAGCTCCATATCGTCGGAGGGAAGAAGCTTGAGCCCGTGCCGTGTGAAAATCTTGACCCCGTTGTATGCGGGCGGATTGTGGGAGGCGGTTATAACGATGGCTCCTGCGGCGCCGATGTATCGGCTGTACAATGGCGCCAGAGGAGTCGGCGCGACGCCCAGCGCCATCACATCCACTCCGCCTTTTAAAAGCCCCTGAACCGCCGCTCTCGTATAAGTCCCGCCGGGATCGCGAGGATCCCATCCGATGACAAACGCCTCTCCTTCTTCTATGGAGCCAGATTCTATAAGGCTCCTGACCCGGCAAAAGCAGTATAGCTCTACGAACTGCTCGGTTATAACCCCGTGCTCAAGAAAAGATTCGACCGGCGACAATCCGTTGAGGGAAGGATCAGTTGAGAGCCGGACAGGGCGGCGAACGCCATCGGTCCCCTGTAGGCGGATCATAAGCGATCAGGCTACAGTGACCGATTTGGCCAGCGACCGGGGCCTGTCGATGTTCCGCTTTAGGGTGGTCGCCGTAAAATATGAGAGAAGCTGGGCGACTACCATTTCGAGAAAAGGCGCGATAAAAGGGGGCGCTTTGGGCAATACGATCTGATCGGTAAAGGGCATAGGCTCTTTTGACCTGGAGTCAAAAGTAATGCCCAGCAGGTAACCGCCGCGCGCCTTGATCTCCTCGGCGGACGACAGGGTGAGTTCGTAAAGTTGTTTCTCCTCTTCGGGAGGGGTAAAGATCACAGAGTTTAGCCGATCATCGATAAGAGCGATCGTGCCATGCTTTAAAAACCCGCTTGGCATGCCTTCGGCGTGTACATAGGCCACCTCTTTCATTTTCAGCGCCGATTCCCTGGCCACCGGATAATACCTTCCTCTTCCCAAAAACAGCCAGTGCCGTATCTTGCTGTGGGTTTTGGCTATCGAATGTATGAAGCCTGATTTCTCGTTTAGAATTGTTTCTATGGCGCCGGGAAGCTGGCCGATCTCTTTTTCGAAAGTCTTCGCCTGTCTTGCGGTTATCCGTTTGTTCATCACGCCGACCTCCAAAACGACACGGGCGAGGATAATCATCTGGGACAGAGCCGCCTTGGTGCTGATGACGCATATCTCCGGCCCCGATTGCTGTAGAATCAGATGATCCACCATCCGCGCCATCGACGACCCCATCACGTTTACAATCGCCGCAGTCGTGGCCTTCATGCTTTTGGCGTGCCGAAGGGCGGTCAAGGTATCATAAGTCTCTCCCGACTGGGACAAAGCGAGCACGGCGCAGTTTTTATCCACCTGGGCCAGAAACCTGAATTCGTCGGATGAGATCACCATCGGTGTGATGCCCGCGTACTGGCTGAAATAATATTGCCCAAGCTGGGCGACGTAAAATGTGGTGCCTACTCCTGTGAGGTAAAGCCTGCTCTTCTCCAGCGCCATCTTCGCGAAACCCCGGATCAGTTTTCTATCTATATCCAGCGCGTTCTGGACGATCTGGGGTTGCTCGTATATTTCTTTTAGCATGTAATGAGGAAACCCGCCTTTTTGCGCCATCTCCGGGTCCCACTTAAGCTCCTTGACCGGCCTGGATACTGCTCTCCCGGTGGAAATACGTTTTATACAATGACTGTCATGGGTGATGATCGAATATTCGCCGTCTTCGAGAAAAACGGCGTTTTTCGTATGCTGGATAAAAGCGCTAAAGTCAGAGCCAATATAGTTGGCGTCGTCTCCCAGCCCGATCAAAAGAGGGCTTTCAAACCGCGCGCAATAGATGCGGTCTGGCTCATGCTTTGTCACAAGGGCGATGGCGAACGAGCCATCCAGATCCCGGAGGGCGCTGACAAAAGCTTTTTCGACCGATTTGAGTTTTTTGTAATACTCCTCCACCAGATGAACTATCACCTCGGTATCGGTTTCGGATCTGAATTTATGCCCCAGCTTGAGCAATCTGGCTCTTATCGCGCCATGGTTGGATATGATCCCGTTATGGGTAAGGGAGAATCCATTGCCGCAGGAAGTATGAGGATGGGCGTTGGCTTTTGTCACTTTTCCGTGGGTGGCCCATCTCGCATGGGCGATGCCAATAGAGCCTTTGAGTTTCGAAAAATTCTCCTTTGCGCCAACCTCGTCTACAGTCCCGATGTTCTTGGACACACGGATCGCTTTCGATCCATTCACCATGGCGATTCCGCACGAGTCGTATCCCCGGTATTCAAGATTCCGGATCGAGGCGACGAGCCTTTCAGATATATCCTCCAGGGAGGCTATGCCAGCTATTCCGCACATAGTTATATTAACCGGCGTCTATCATTTTGCCGGATACGAGCAGTTATGAGGAATCTTTTTCCCCGCTTGAACTGTCGATCCCGCGTCGAGAATATTCGAAGCCCCTATGACGGCGCCGTCGCCAATGAAAGCCCCCAGTTTGTCGAGCCCTGCGCCGACCAGCGCCCTTCCCTGTTTGACTTTGACTTCTTTTTTGTCAATCGTCCGGTTGATCGTCATCGTTCCGGCCCCGATATCCACCCCTTCTCCCACAACCGAGTCGCCGATAAATGATAATCTGCCTACAACTGTATCAGGAAAAATCACACAGTTTTTAAGCTCTGCGCCATGCCCGATAACGCTATTGGCGCCTACCGAGGTGTATGGCCGAAGGAGCACATTATGCCCTATAAAACTGCCCGGCCCAATATACGCCGGCCCCTCTAAAACGGCTCCCGCCCGTATATCCGCGCCTTCGCAGATGCGTACAGGCCCTTTGATCTTCGTATTGGAAAGCTCGACGCTTTGATGGATCGCGGCCTCTTTCCACTGATCCATAACCATCCGGTTGGCTTTTAATATGTCCCAGGGGTAGGCCATGTCGATCCATTCGTCTCCCCAGATCGAAGCGCGCAGGCTCTGCTTTTTTATAAGTTGCTTTAAGGCCGCCTCCATGTTGCCTTTCGACTTTTCAAGAAATCCGAAAAACGCTTCTGGCAAAACAAACACTCCCGCCAAAACATAATTTCCCAGCCCGGCCTTAAGCTTCGGTTTCTCGATAATCTTCGTTATTTTCATATCCTTGCCCAGATAAACGTTTCCGTATTTTTCTCCGGAACGGGTGTGGCAGATGGCCGCCGTCGGCTCGTTATGCAATGAGAACGACTGCAAGACCACGCTTATGATGTTCGAGGCGGTCAGCGTGTCGGCGTAAACAAGGACAAAATGCTCACCGGGGGAAAACCGGCCTCTCGCCTTTAGCATGGCCTTGCCAATGCCGTTTTGTTTGCCCTGGTCTATAAAATGAATCGCCATTCCGGTTGGATGCTCCGGGGAGAGGTGTTTTGTCAGCGCCTGCGGCCTGTGCCCCACTACAAGCTTCATGGAGTTGATCCCCGCTTCGTATAGCATAGAAATCGTGTGATCTATGACATACCGGCCTCCAACGGGTATCATCGGGTTCGGGCGTGTGCTCGAAAAGGGCGCCATATGCGCCCCGCGCCCACCGGCGAGAACCAACGCTTTCATAAAAAATCCCGTGTAAATTTATTAATTCCGTATTGTAACATGTCTCAAAGCCAATCCATCATCTCCCGCCGGGGATTAGTCGCCCCTCTTTTTCAAGATTTTCAAGCTCCTCGGCGGTATTGACACCCATCGTCTCATAAGCCTCTTTGGCGATAACGCCCGATACCTTTAGCCCTTTTTTAACGGCTATAGATATAAGATCGGTCAGGTAATACTCCCCTTGGGCGTTATGATTATCAACCGCTTTTAGCGCTGAAAAAAGGAAATCGGCGTCGAAAACATAAACACCGCTATTTATTTCGTTTATCAATAACTGATCTTCAGTCGCGTCTTTCGCCTCTATGGTGGCTCTTATTTCACCTTCGATTCTTATCACGCGCCCGTAAGCGCCAGGATCGGAAAGCTCGCATGTCAGCATGGTTATGACAGCGCCAGATTCTTTATGCGTTTTAATCATCTGTTTTAGAGTATCCGGTTTTAGCAAAGGCGCGTCCCCGGACAGCGCGATTATCATTCCCGCGAATCCTTTAAAATGATCTTCCGCCTGCGCCATAGCGTGACCGGTTCCAAACTGCGGCTCCTGAATGGCGAACTCGATATCCTCGTCTTTAAACCGCTCTATAACCATCTCGCGCCGGTGGCCGACTATGACCACAATTTTTTCCGGATCGAGCGCTCTTGCGGTTTTTAAAACATGCCCCAGCAAAGGTTCACCGGCTAATGTATGCAAGACTTTGGGAAGGTTGGATTTCATCCGCGTCCCTTTCCCGCCTGCCAGGATGACCACCGCGACGGCGCCGCGCCTACTCATGCCTCAGCGCGTCCACCGGGCTGAGGCGGGCCGCTTTAAAGGCCGGGTACCATCCGAAAAATACGCCGACTAAAAGCGCGGTTGTATAAGCGATTAGAACCGAGCTGGTGGAGACATAAGTATCCCAATCGCTAAAACCGTTTATCACGCGGGCGATTAGCGCTCCCAGGCCGACTCCTAATAGCCCGCCCGCGCCGGATATAATGATCGACTCGACCAGAAACTGTTTAAGAATATCCCGCTTCTTCGCGCCCAGCGCTTTCCTCAGCCCTATCTCCCTTGTTCGCTCCGTAACCGTCACCAGCATTATGTTCATTATGCCGATTCCGCCTACGACCAGCGATATCGCCGCAATGCCGCCTAAAAGGTATGTAAAAGTCTTTGTCATCGATTCCATCGATTTAAGGATATCGACCTGGCTTCTCACATGAAAATCGGCTTCCACATTTTTTCGTATCCGGTGGGATTTACGAAGAAGAGCGCTAATTCGACCGCTTACCCATTTCATATCCCCCTGCCTGTCAACTTCCACAAAAATATTCCTGATAAAAGAGCCTCCAAAAACCCGTTTTTGATATGTGGTTATCGGTATCAATATCTGGTCATCCGCGTCCCACCATCCAGCGTGCCCTTTTTCCGCCATGACCGCAGTCACCAGGAAATTAACTCCGTTTATTTTTATATACCTGCCTACGACTGGCCTCAGACCGAACAACTCCTCCGCCACAGTCTTGCCAAGCGCCGTCACCCTTCTCGCTCCCGCCACGTCGCGAAAAGTGAAAAACTTTCCCTTGTCCACCGCGAACTTTCGAGCGGTAAGGTAATCGGGCGTCACGCCGATAATGTTCGTCCTCGTGTTTTTGTTAAAGTACTTCACCTGGGCGGCCTGGGAGATGGTGGGAGCCACCGACACTATTCTCCCGACTTTTTTACGGATCAAAAAGGCGTCGTCGAGCGTAAGGGTCTGGGCGACGGCTTTTCGGACATGTCCTTTTTGAAGAAGACCCGGCCTTATTATCAACAGGTTGGCTCCCAGGTTCTCTATATTTTTCGCCATATCGTGCTTGGCGCCCTGCCCCAGGGCCACCATAGCCACCACTGCGGCGACGCCTATTATCACGCCGAGCATTGTCAAAAGGGATCTCGACCACGATCCACGCAGTTCCCGGAGGGCCACCTGTAAAATTATCCAGAACATAATGTTACCCCAGCCTTTCCCAGGCAAGAAGCGCCGCCCCTATTATCCCGGCGTCATCTCCCAATCCGGCTAAGACGATTTTCAGTTTCGGCCCGGTAAGCGTATAGGCCATCGCAAGGGCCGCTTTTCTGGCGGCAGGTCTCATAAACCGGAAGGCAGGCGCGGCGCCACCGCCTATAACAAACCTGCTGACACCCAAAACAAGGGCCACCGCCGCCATCGCCGCCCCTATGTCACTGCCTGCGTCTTTGAGCAGTTTCAGGCAGGCCGGGTCTTTTAAAAGCGCGCCCCTTGCCACCAGCTCCGCGTCGATCCCACCGATGCCGCGCCGCTTTTTTTGATCGCTTAACCATTCGCAATCGCCCGAAAGAGCAAGCGCGCGGGCGGATGCCGCAAGGCCGCTTGCCGACGCTGTGGCTTCAAGGCATCCCCTGTTTCCGCAGGCGCACAGTCTCCCCCCCGGATTTACTGTTATATGTCCTATCTCCCCGGCTGAGGTTGATGAGCCGCGCCATATCTTTCTGTTTAAAATCACGCCGCCGCCTATGCCGGTGCCAAGCGTCAGCATGATATAATCGTCCCACCCTTTGGCGGCCCCTAACCATCCTTCCCCCAGAGCGGCTGAATTCGCGTCGTTTTCAAGGATCACAGGACAGTCGAAAACAGAGCCTGCGTCCTGGGCCAGAGGAACATTTTTCCAGCCTGGAAAGTTGGGCGAGCTTATAACAACGTTTTTCGAAAAATCTATGGCCCCGGCGCTGGCAAGGCCTATGGCTAATGGCGCCGATTTTTTTTTCAGGGCTACCTCTTTGATGGCGGATCGGATATTTTTAACGATTTTTTTATATCCATGATTCGCATGCGAAGGGCGTTTGACCCGCGCCGACAGCTTACCTGTGGCCAAAACCGCCGCAACGCGGATATGGGTTCCGCCAAGATCGGCGCCTATCACATATTCATCAGGTTTCATGGGATTTAGGGGCCCTCTAATAATTCATTTTCGTGGCGAAAGTAATTTGTGGAGGCTCTTTTTATCATATCAGGTAGCCGATCAACTAAGGTTGTTAATAAATCCACATTATGATACAAACGGCGTATAAAACAAACAAAAGGAATCCTGCTTTATGGACGATCAGCAAGAGTATAACGGGGCCGACGATAACCTGCTTGAAGATTTCGAACTCGAAATGAGGGAGGAGGATAGGATTCGTAAAAAAAAGCGCAACCTCGTTATAGGCGGAATACTCGCGGGGGCTATACTCTGGTTTTTTCTTTCATCCGGCGGGCCAGATGTTACAGAAGATCAGCAAACGCCTAAGCCAGCCAGTGTCGAGCCAAAGGAGGCCAAGCCGGATGATATCGACGCCCAAATCGCCAAGCTAAATGAGCAAAACCAGATAGAAGAGGATTTTAAAGCGCCCGGCGCGCTGATGGAGAACACGCCGATGGAGCCTGCCACCGCAGATATAAAGCCAGAGCCACAACCAAAAGAAGAGATAGAGCCAGTTAAACAGGAGGCGGAGACGGAGGCGAAAACCGAAGAGTCCGGCGCCGAAGATAAAACCGTTACTAAAGATACAACAGCCCCTCCACAGCTGGAAGCCGAGCCGGAGCCTGCCGTTAAACCGCAAGACGCCGTGACCGGCGAGGCTCCTGAAAAGACCGCCACCGCTGTCGCGCCCGAAAAGCCTGAAAAACCTAATCCCTATGCGGTGCAGGTCTCGGCGACGATGGACGCGCAAACGGCTCTGAAACTGCGCGACCTGCTTTTAAAGAAAGGTTTTGATTCGTGGATATTCATGGGGAAATCGAAACAGCGTATTTACAGAGTCGAGTCGGAGGAGTTTAAATCGATACAAAAAGCCGCCACCCTTTCAGCGGCCCTGGCGCAGGCGGGGTTTTCCAACCGAACCTCTTATGTGAAAAATGGATCGCGTGTCACCTTAATCACCGGAATGTTCGAGGATAAAAAGCGGGCTGAAAGGCTGAACAAGCGGATACTCTCCGCAGGATTCCGGTCTAAAATCACGACCAGTCCTGATGTTCAGACTTTATATATTGTACGGGTAGGAAAATTCAAGGCCGTAGAGGAAGCCAGAAAAGCTAAAGAGGCTCTTGGCCGGGCCGGGTTCGACTCCCTGGGGATAACGCAGTAGGCGCCAACTCTACGTTTGATAAGAGGGACTTCGTATCCGTTTTGGCGCTGGCTATTTTCGGCGGAACAAAACCTGGCCAATGACCGGTTATCCGACCAGATTATAACTGCGTAGTCTGAAACCTACTCCAAGCTCTTCTTCGGCCAACCGGCGAACCTGCTCTGCGTTAACCTTCCCCGGTATATCGACAGCAGTGGCGGTTACCGAAAGGCCGCTTGCTTTGGCCGATTTTATAAAGTTTATGACCGCTTGATAAGCGTCCGGTATCAGGGGAGAGCATATTTCATTATATGTTTTTGCGTCGGACGCATTGAGGCTGACCGAAACGATATCGATGAGACCGGCAAGCTGTGGCGTGATGTCTTTGCCCGCGATCTGGTTGGCGTGACCGTTGGTGTTGAGCCTTGTGCGCCCCCCTTTTTCCTTGACCACCCGCGCCACCTGCATGACTTCGCCGAGCCTCAGCGCAGGCTCCCCGAATCCGCAGAACACGATCTCGTCATATTGCGAAGGATCGCCCATAGCTTCTATCATCTCCTCTACCGTAGGATCACTGCTGATTCTAAGGTTGTGTCCCTGAACAGTGTCGGAGTGGAACCGGGCGCAAAAATAGCACTCGTTGGTGCACTCTTTGGTTACGTTAAGGTAAAGGGAGTTTCTTATTTTATACGCGACCTCTCCTTTGTCTCCACCGCCCGTCCCAAAAAGCGTTTCAAAATTGGTTACGGTAATCCTCTCAATGTCATCACGGGTCACGCCCCGGACTTCGGCGGCCTTGTCCACGACATATTTCAGCAAAGCGGGATTGTTCCGCCTGCCTCGTTTGTTCTGTGGCGCAAGGTATGGCGAATCTGTCTCTAGCAGGAGGCGGTGGCCGGGAACCGCCTTTAACGATTCGCGCAAGGCGCCTGCTTTTGGATACGTGATGTTGCCAGCGAAGGAGATGTACATACCAAGTTTAAGACACCGGCTGGCGTCATCCGGGGAGCCTGCGAAGCAATGCATCACACCGCCGCTCTTTTTTATATCTTCGTCTTCGAGAATCGCAAGGCAATCTTCCATCGCGTCTCTGCAATGGATTATCAGAGGCAGGTTTTTCTTTTTAGCCAGCTGAATCTGCGCTTTAAAGGCGCGCGCCTGATCTTCCCTCGGCGACCTGTCACGGTAGTAATCGAGCCCTGTCTCTCCTATGGCGACGACTTTGGGATGATCGGCGAGCTTTTCAAGCTGGCCAAGAGTATTGTCATCAAGCGCGCTTGCGCCATGGGGATGAACGCCCACCGACGCGTACATGGTGTCGTATCGCTCCGCCAACTCGACCGCTTTATAGCTTGTGGCAAGGTCGTACCCCACGTTTAAAAGAGGGGCGATCCCTTCTTTTTCGATCTCGCTTATCACCTCTTCGAGGTCTTCGTCAAACGCGGGATCGTTTAAATGGCAATGGGAATCGGCTGGCATTTTTTTATCCGCCTCCAGTTTACGATAGGCCGGTCTATCTTTAACGTATAATCGTCGCTGTCCTGCTTACGCCGGTGGACACGATGGAAACCGGGGCGTTCACCAGTTCTTCGACGCGGGCGATATAACGCTTCGCCGCGTCTGGAAGATTTTCATAATTATCGATATCGTTGGTTGATTTTTTCCAGCCGGGCAAAGTCTCATAAACAGGCTCGACTTTTTCGAGCGACACCGTTTCCTCCGGCATTTCGGTGATAGTCTGTCCATCAAGCTTGTAGCTTACGCATATTTTTATCTCGTCGAAATCATCGAGCACGTCAAGCTTCGTTAACGCTATGGAAGTTACGCCGTTTACATCCACACTGTAACGCCCCACAACCGTATCGAGCCACCCGCAACGGCGCGGTCTTCCGGTGGTGGCGCCATACTCCCCTCCGTCGTCACGCAGTTTTTTCCCGCTCGAATCGTCAAGTTCGGTCGGGAAAGGCCCTTCGCCCACGCGAGTTGTGTAGGCCTTCATAATGCCAATAACTTCGGTGACGGCCTGAGGCGGGATTCCAAGGCCCATGCAAACTCCTCCGGCGATCGATTGCGAAGATGTGACGTAAGGATATGTGCCATGATCGATATCGAGCATGGCGCCCTGGGCGCCCTCGGCCAGAACGTTTTTACCTTCGGCCAGCGCGTCTCGCAACATATATCCGGTATCGGCTGTGAAATCTTTCAGCCTATCCGCGTAGTTTGCGTACTGCTCGAAAATTTCGTCCAGATCAACTCTCTTTTCTTTATAAAGATGCTCAAACAGAATATTTTTCTGCTCCACCGCCCGCTCCATGCGGCTGTGGAAATAATCGGGCCTGTAAAGGTCTGCCACGCGCAGTCCGATCCTGGCCGCCTTGTCCGAGTAGGCTGGCCCGATACCTCTGCCTGTGGTTCCGATTTTCCCTTTTTTAGAGTGTCTTTCCGCCGCCGCGTCGATTTTTTTGTGGTAAGGCATGATAAGATGCGCCCGCCCGGAAATAAATAAAGAGCCTTGAACTTTAACCCCGCGCGACTCCAGCTCTTCAACTTCACTTAAAAAAGCCTCCGGATCCAAAACCACGCCGGAGCCGATAACGCATACCTTCCCCTCCCTTAAAACGCCGGAAGGTATGAGATGGAGTATATACTGCTCCTGTCCTACCACCACCGTATGCCCGGCGTTGGCGCCGCCCTGATACCTGGCGATGATATCGACCCTTTCCGAGAGCATATCGACAATTTTGCCTTTACCCTCATCGCCCCACTGGGCGCCCACTATGGCTGTGACTGGCATCTGTTTTCCCTGTAAGAAAAAGCGTTAACGTATGTTCAGCCTAAAGCTGGACAAGCTTCGCCTCGATTATATTTTCGATCCGGGACAATTTGTCTATCTGCTCCTGGCTAAGAGTAGAGTCGATACTGACAATCGCCATGGCGCGGCCCCCGGTCTGGGCCCGGCCCAGATGAAAGGCGCCAATGTTGATGCCGTTATCGCCCAAAAACGCCCCTATATTCCCGATTACACCCGGCTTGTCGTTATTGGTGACGGCCAGCAATGTCCCTTCGAGCTGGAACTCGATCAGAAACTCTTCGAGCTTGACCAGCCTCGGCTCGCCGCCGATAAATACTGTTCCCTCGACATATACTTCCCGCCCCTCCGTTTCCAGCTTCAGCCCGATAAGAGCCATGAAATTTCTTTTGACAGAGCTTGTCGTTGTGGAGATGACAACACCCCTCGACTCCGCCAGATATGGCGCGTTTACCATATTGACCGATTCATCGACATAGTTTTGGAGCGCTCCTTTGAGGATCGATTGTGTGATCGGCCTCTGGTCAATCTCCGCCAGCTCTCCCATATATTCAATATGAACTTTTTTCAACGCTCCCTGCCCCATCTGCGAAGTAAACGAGCCCATATGCTCGCCAAGCTTAAGGTATGGCCTGACCAGCGCGATATGCTCCGGATCGATAGAGGGCATATTCAGGGCGTTTCTCACTATCCCTTTATCAAAAAAATCGATGAACTGCTCTGCCACGGCGATGGCCACGCTCTCCTGGGCTTCGGAGGTGGAGGCGCCAAGATGGGGCGTGAAAATAACCTCGTCGAGGCCCAGTAAGGGGTTGTCGCCCGGCGGTTCATTCTCGAACACATCCAGCGCCGCTCCGGCGACTTTTCCATCTTTGACCGCCTCGGCCAAAGCTGTCTCGTCGATTATCCCTCCCCTGGCGCAGTTAACGATCTTCACCCCTTTTTTCATTTTCCCGAACGCCTCGGAGCCGATCATATGTTTCGTCTCCTTGGTCATGGGCGTATGCACGGAAATCACGTCGGCGCGGGCGTACAGCTCATCAAGAGAGACCAGCTCCACACCCAGCTTGTCCGCCGCGTCACTGCTGATGAAAGGATCGTAAGCGATGACGCGCATCTCCAGCCCCCTGGCTCTTTTCACCACAATCGACCCGATCCTGCCTATACCCACAACACCCAGGGTTTTGCCAAAAAGCTCCATCCCCATGAACTTTTTCTTCTCCCACTTTCCGGCCCTGACAGAGGCCGTGGCCTGGGGAATCTGGCGGCACATGGCCATCATCATGGAGATGGCGTGCTCGGCGGTGGTTGTCGTGTTTCCGCCGGGTGTGTTCATCACGACAATACCCTTGGCCGAAGCGGTTTCCTTGTCTATGTTATCCACACCGATACCGGCGCGGCCTATTACTTTCAGGTTTTTCGCGGCGTCTAAAACCTCCGGCGTCACCTTTGTGGCCGAGCGGATAATCAGCCCGTCGTATGATCCTATGGTCTCGATAAGCTGTTGGGGCGTCATCCCGACTTTTACGTCCACATCGATACCGGGAGCGTCCCGCAAGATTTTCACGCCATGTTCTGACAGTTTATCGCTCACGAGCACTTTGGCGTTATCAGTCATTTAAACATTTACCTCTTTAGTTCAATAACGTTCGTTGAGAATAGTTTCGGCCGCGCCCACGCCTTTTCCGGGCGTAACGTCATGGCCATGTTTAGCCAGCGCCATTTCCATGGCGGAAAGGGCGATAATCGTATCAAAAGAGTCGAAATAGCCAAGATGGGCGATACGGATTATTTTACCCTTTAAATGATCCTGTCCTCCCGCGAATGTAACGCCGTAATTTTCCCTCAGCTCTTTGACCAGCTTGGCGCCATCGATTCCTTCGGGAAGATAGACGCCGGTGGCGGAATTGGCGGGCGAGTCTGGCGCCAGCGGCTTGAGGCCCAGGGCGGCGCATCCGGCGCGGGTGGCCCTGGCCAGGTATTCGTGCCGTTTATAAGTGTTTTGTAACCCCTCTTCAAAGAGTATCTCCAACACTTTTCGCAGACCAACTATCAGCGAAACCGCCGGTGTATAGGCTGTCGTGTCTTTCTTAAGGCTGTCGCGCTCTTTGGCCAGGTCGAAATAAAAATGAGGCAGTCTGCAGGTTTCCGACTTTTTCCACGCCTTGTCCGACAGCGCGATAAACGCAAGACCCGGAGGAAGCATCATCGCCTTTTGCGAGCCGGTCAGAAGAACGTCTATGCCCCACTCGTCCATCGGCATATCGACAACACCGACGGATGTTATTCCATCCACGATAAGCAACGTACCGGAGTCTCTGGTAATGGCGGCAAGCTCTTTTATCGGATGAGCGGTGGTGGTCGATGTCTCCGATCCCTGGGTGAGAACGCCCGCTATCTTAGGGTTCGCCTCAAGGGCCTGTTTTACCGCATCCACCGAAACCGCCTGCCCCCATTCGACATTCAACAATTCCACATTCAGGCCGTACGCATGGGCTATTTTCCCCCATCGCTCGCCAAATTTCCCGCCGTTTATGACCAATACAGTGTCACCGGGGCTGAATATGTTGGTGATGGCGCTTTCCATGGCGCCGGTGCCGGAGGACGCAAGGGTCATCACCGGTTTATCGGTCCCGAAAAGTTTTTTTAAGCCTTCGGAGCATTCTTTGAATATGGCGGAAAACTGCGAAGTCCTGTGGTGAGTCATCGGCTTTGCCATCTCCAGCAGAACTTCTTCGGGAACTGGCGTCGGGCCGGGCGAAATCAGATAACGCTTTTTCATAAGTTACTACTTCCTGTTATATGACCATAAGACGAATTCTAACTGGAACGTTGCGCCCGTTCCGGCTGAATTATAAAAACATAACCTTGTGATTATAGCGTCGGAGCAGACCAATTTCCACTAGCAGTTTGCTAAAAAAAGACCTTAACTTGCCTTTCCAAAGAGCCACAGGCGGCGAAGAATTTCTAACGCCTTGAACATCAAAGGTCGAGATTGTTCGCTGACGCCTACAATGACAGCTACAAATAGTTTTTCAGCAAACTTCCATATCCATTTTATCTGTTTTCCCAGGGTAGCGAGAGCGGCGGACTCGGCTCACAAAAGGAGGCGAAAGCAGGAGGTTGCGCCGCTTTGCAAGAGCGCGCCCCGACCGGGGAATGATTGTAGGGAACCTCTAAATAATTGCTTTTGTCGCAAAAACGAGCGAAAAGCCATCAGGCTCGGCGGCCAGCGTTTTTCAGTCGTCGTTCAGCTCAAGGTCAAGACCGCTTAAATCCAGATCGACATCCGGTTCGCTGTCATCTTCGCCGAAGAGCTCCTCGTCATCCAGAGAAAGCTCTATATCCGAAAAATCATCACCTTCCTTCGTGGCGGCTTCCTGGCTGGCGTCACTTTCCGGATCGGCCAGAAGGCTCACTTCCAGCTCTGAAGAAGGCTCTTGTTCGTCTACCGACAAGATTATCTCCTCTTCGTCGGCTTCCTCATCGAGAGAGACGCTTAATTGCTCCGCGTCCCCGGCGTGCTCCGCGCCCCCGGCGTGCTCCGCGCCCCCGGCGTCGGCGCCAGGCTCTTCATCGATAGAAAGACTTATCTCTTCCTCCTGGGCTCCTGAATCGTCCAGACCGAGGCCGACTTCCTCTTCCGCTCCAGAATCTGAGTCCATGGATCCAAAATCAAGACCTTCTCCATCATCCTCCAGGTCATCGCCTAGCCCCAGGGAGAACCCTGTGTCACTGTCTTCCATGCTTCCCACTTCAAAAACGGGCTCTTCATCCATAGCTTCGGGCGCTTCTCCCATCTCGACTTCAGCTTCTCCCATCTCGACTTCGGCTTCGCCCATCTCGACTTCAGCTTCGCCCATCTCGACTTCGACTTCTCCCATCTCGACTTCGGCCACCTCGGCGTCTTCAGCGACTTCTTCAATCATCACTTCAGACTCCACATCTTCTTCGACAGATTCGTCCACGGAAAACTCCACCTCTTCATCCGGGGCGTCTGCGCCGAAATCCATCGTGCCCCCTTGATCCTGGCTCTCCTCATCGCCAATAACCACATCGGATGTATCAAACGACATTTCATCGGAGGCGGGCGCCTCTGCTGGCGCAGATCCGGTATCAACGAAGGTGAGTATTCCTAAAGATATGGGAGCTATGTAGTCAATGCCATGCTGAGATTTATGCGCTTTAAGATCTTTAGAGCATTTTCGGCAAGTATCAAGATATTCAAAGCTTACATATTTGCAATGGGGACATTTCATTTTTTTCGCTCACCTGTGTTTTAATATCGGGGTATTAATATAGATTAATTATCATATAAATAATATAAATGGTCAATTAATGAATTTTCATTCGGAAAAAGCGCTTGGCCTTTGCGCGGCCCTACCGGTCGAGGTGGCGCCGGTCCTCGACCTTTTTTCAGAGATAGAAGTTTATTCCCCAGGGAAATTCAGAATCTATAAAAGTTTATATAAATCAATGCCCATCATAATTATTGAGACCGAACAGGGGAGGGATCGGGCGGCAAAGGCAGTTGAATACCTCTATGAAAATTTCCACATCCGGCGGCTCATAGGTTTCGGACTGGCCGGAGCCGTAGCCCCGCAATTGCGAACCGGAGATGTGGTGGCGCCAGATCGGGTTTCACGGGCGGATCGTCTTGAAGATTTCATCGCGCTCGACCCGATCGATGGGATAGAGCAATGGAACGGGAAGCTAATAGTTGGCGGTCTGGCGGTCGAGGTGGACAGGCCTTACAATATAAATGACAAGCGGGCCATAGCGAAGACGGGCGCAGTCATGGTTGACATGGAGTCCTACGCCACCGCGTCCATTGCGAGAAAATATAATACACCTGCAAGCATAGTAAGGGCCATCGTCGATGAAAGCGATTATGATCTGGAATCGATTGTCAAAAATGAAAAACGTGGGCCCGATTACGCTAATTTTAAGGATATGGCGAAAACAGCGACCCGTAAAAACGCCGATTGTCTTGTTTACGCGCTGGCCAAGATTTTGGAAAACCTGTCCGAGCCGTAAGCTATAATGGCTAAAGCCTCGCGCCCTGAACCGAGAAAAAGAATTCGCAATAATGGCCGTTGACAAAATATCGTTGTATCACAACATTGTTTCGCTTTTAAACAGGGCCAATTCCCAAAGCGAGCTCCAAAACGCCCTGAACGTGACGCTTGATGAGCTATTAGGCTTTTTGAGCTTTTCATACGGAGCGATCCGCGTTAACACTGGCGCGGGGAGAAGGAGCCTGACCGCCGAAACAAAAGGCGGCGGGCTAAAACTTTGTTTCGACAAATTAAACGCTCCGGATTGTTTGTGTAAAAAGGCGATAGAAAGTGAAAATCCCGGAGCTATCGTCGCTGGCGACAGCATCGGGCTATGCTGTAAGATGCGGCTTTCCACACTTGTCTGCGCCCCCATCATGGCAGGCGGCGAAAACGCCGGTCTGTTTTTGGCCGCCGCGACCGAAAAAATTGCGGCGTCGGACGATCAGATCGCCTTTATAAATCTGATCTGCAGAAACATCGGAGACACGGCACAGCGAACGCATGCTGTTGAATCAGATCATCAGAGGGCGCTCGATATGAAAACGGTCAACGCCATAGGAAGGCTTATAACCTCCAAACTAAATTTAAAGGATATGGTTCGGGAGATCGTATCGACACTGGGCGGCGTACTGGAGACAGATGAGGTCAATGTGATCGTGTATGATGGCGCCCAAAGCGAGCTTTCGTTTCTGGCCAGCTATTTCGCGGATGGATCGAAACTGAACCGGCCTGAAGTCTATCCTCTCTCCGACGGCATTAACAGCTGGATAATAAAAAACAGAAGGCCGCTATTGATGACATACAACACGCAAAAGGAATGCGAGAAACTTGGTATACGGCATGGGGGAAGACCGGCCAAATCGTGGCTCGGCGCGCCGATGATATACCAGGACAGGGTAGTGGGCGTTATTTCCGTGCAAAGCTACACAAAAACAGGGCTTTACGACGACAATTCGGAGTACCTGATCGCCGCCGTCGCCAACCAGTGCGCTGTGGCGGTGGAAAACGCCAGACTGTTCGAGGAGATTATCGATAGAGAAGAGGAAAAAGAGCGGCTTTACTTTTCGCTTACACATGACCTGCTTTCACTTATCAATCCTGTCGCCGGTTTTACGAAAATACTGAAGACCATCCCGGCCAAAGCAAAAGAGGAAAGGGCCAGGCTCATAGACAACATAACGAACGCCACGGAAAAGATTACCAGATTCGCCGAAGATATACTGATTTACGCGAAAATCAAATCAGGTAAGCTGGTTCTGGATATATCGCGCCAAGACGTTTTAAAACCGCTCGACAACGCCATAAGGGTGTATTTGCCGGAGTTGGACATGCGCAAGATAGAGCTGTCGGTAAACGGGCGCGATATCGGGGTCAACGGCTCGCGACATCCCGGCTCGCAACTTGATAAAAAAAACCTGGGCCTTGAAAAACTGTTCTCCGTAGAGTCTGTAATGGCCGACCTGGACGCCGCGCAGATCGAGCGGGTTTTTTTGAACTGTATAGGCAACTCGGTAAAACACGCAAGATCGAAAATTGAGATTGAAGTGACAAGCTCCGGCGCGCTCGTGACCTGCAGGGTTCGCGATGACGGCGACGGTGTGCCCTCCGACCAGTGCGCCGCTTTGTTTGAAGAGTATTACCAGGCGGACGAGCAACAAAAAGGCGTGGGGCTGGGCTTGCCTTCTGTTAAAAAAATAATAGAATTGCATGATGGCGCCATAAAAGCCGTGTCGGACATACAAGCCGGGTTTACTATAGAGTTTTCATGGCCCAGGACGCTTGCGGATCGGCAGGAGCGGGAAATGGCCGGGCGTTCGGCTTTATAATATTTAACGATGGGGGGTTAGATGGCTGACAGGGAAAGCATTCTGGTTGTTGACGACGACCTGAACACGCTCAAGATGGTCGAGCAGTTCCTCCTCATAAAAAAATATGACGTAACCACATGCCTCACTTTCCGCGACGCGCTAAGAGAGCTTGGGAAAGGCTCATTTTCGGCGGCGGTCATCGACTATTTCATGCCGGACACGACCGGCCTTAAGATGATGAAAGCTTTCCACAAAATAGACCCGGAGCTTGCGGTGATGGTTCTCACCGCCTCGCGTGACATCAAGATCGCGGTGGAGACCATCAAGCAAGGGGCTTTCCATTATCTTGTCAAACCGGTTGATCCCGACGAGCTTTATATAAACCTGGATAAAGCTTTTAAAAACCGGAGCCTCGTTTTAGAGAACAGACGGCTAAAGCTCGACCTTCAGGACAAATACAAGTTCAATGACATCGTGGGTGAATCTGGCAGGATGATGGAAGTGTTTGAGATGACCATGAGGGCGGCCAAAGTGCGCTCGACAACGCTTGTCATCGGAGAGACCGGATCGGGCAAAGAGCTGATCGCGCGCGCCATACACTTTAACTCAGACCGGGCGGGAGGGCCTTTTATAGGCGTCAACTGCTCCGCCCTTCCCGAATCACTTCTTGAGGCGGAGCTTTTCGGAATCGAAAAAAATGTGGCCACCGGAGTTGACGCCCGGATAGGGAAATTTGAAGCGGCCAACAACGGCACGCTTTTCCTCGACGAGATCGGCGACATGTCGCCTGCGACTCAATCAAAAGTCCTCCGGGCGATGCAGGAAAGAGAGATCGAGAGAGTCGGAAGCCATGTGTCCCGCAAGGTGGATATAAGAATCATCGCCGCTACTAACCGCGACCTTGCCAAAGCGATTGAGGAGAAAGAGTTCCGCCAGGATCTTTTCTACCGTCTTAACGTTCTTATGATATCCCTTCCGCCCCTCAGAGACCGCTCCGGCGACATTCCAAAACTTATCGACCATTTCCTCGCTAAATATTCCAGCGAAAACAAAATGAATCTGAAAGAAATTGATCCGGAGGCCATCGCCAAACTGATGGAGCACCATTGGCCAGGCAACGTGCGCGAGCTGGAAAACAGCATCGAGCGGGCGTATGTCATGTGCGACGAAGACTCGATAGGTGTCAGGCATCTTCCGGCCTATATTTTAAACAGTACCGGGGCCGCGCCTTTTGCGCCTGTTTCTTCCGGGCCCACAGCAGAGGCGGGAGGCGCGCTTGAGGATATGGTAAACGATTACGAAAGAGGCCTTATACTTTCCGCCCTTGAGAAAAATGACTGGAAGCAGAACCGCGCCGCCGGGGGGATGGGCATAAGCGAGAGGAGCATGTGGTACAAGATCAAAAAACTGGGTATAGAAATTAAAAAGGGAAGCAGTAAGGGCGGTTGAAACGTAAAAGAGATAAAACGCGCTCCTTATCAATCACAGGCTTTGCGTACCGGCCACCGGCCAAAATCAGCGTCAGGCGCCGATATAAAACATACCTCCTGATATCATTTTTCAATTTTTAAAAAAACAGTTGATCCTTCCCCTTAGGTTAAGGTTTATGCTTAAGCCATGAGAAAGGTAAATTGATGAAAAAAGCGTTAACTGTAGGCCAACTGTCAGACCTGACCGGCCTGTCACGAAAGTCGATACGATATTACGAGCAGGAGAAGCTGATTCCCACAGCGGATCGATCAATATCCGGTTACCGGCTTTTTCCTCCAAAGGTGGCTCAGCGGCTTTCGTTCATCAAAAAAGCGAAAGCGATCGGGTTTTCGCTGGATGAAATCAGAGGCATTCTGGAGCTTTCACAAAAAGGACAGCCATGTTGCGACAAGGTTTTTGCATGGACAGAGGATAAAATCACCAGGATTGACGAGCAGATTATTTTTTTAAAAGGACTCAGAAGCAGAATTACCCACTACCAGAAAAAATGGAGGAAAGGCGGCAAACGCGCTGTCCCTCCCGAATCTGAAATTTGCGAACTGATTGAAAGTATCGAATTAAAGGAGGATGAATAATGTCCCCGGATAAAAGAAAAGTAGAAGTATTCACTGAAGGTTGTCCCAGATGCGAAGAGACGGTTTCTTTGGTCAGATCGCTGGCCTGCGAAAATTGCGAGGTTACTGTGTGGGACGTAAAAGCAGGATGTGAAACGAACGAATGCAGAGACAAAGCCGATGACTACGGGATTACTTATTACCCTTCTGTCGCTGTCAATGGGAAGCTGTTGGATTGTAGCCTGCGGGGAGAAAACCCGACCGCCGATACACTCAGGGCGGCGGGGATCGGGACATAAAAATGATGAGGTTATTAAGGAAAACAGCGGTTTTAATCGCGCTCTTGCTGATTGCCGTAATTAACGAGCCAGCGCTCGCGCACGCGCCGATTTTTATGATGGCGCCAGAAGCGCCTGGCAAGGGGGCGTTTGATCTTCATACAAATATCGAACATGGCAAACAAGGCAGTGAAAGGAGTACGCGAGTTGAGCAGGAGTTCACCTTTGGCCTCAGCCGCGACTTTTCGGTCGGGTTCGCCGTCCCGTTCGCAAGACAAGAATATACACAGGAAGGCACAGAGCAGACATCTGTGACGGGGATCGATAACCCGAAATTTTTCGGCCAATGGAGGTTCTGGGATAAAGATGTCCTTGGCGCCAAATACTCCAGCGCTTTGCGTCTTTCCGCCACGGCGCCGGTAGGCGATAAAAATATCGCAAGGGACAAGTCTTCTTTTTTGGCGGGCCTTGCGTATGGGATGGAAAGTCTGAAATGGTATTACACGTTTGACGCGCGCTACCTCAATAATCTTGAGGACAACGGCGCCAAGCCGGGCGACCGCTTCTTCGCGGACGCCGCCGTGGGGTTGCGGCCCCACCTCGCCAAGCTTGAGGAGACCGACATTGTGCTGTATATGGAATTTAATTATATGAAAGAGCTTAAAACAATGTTTAACGGCGGAGACAACCCGGACTCCGGCGGCGATTATTTTTTTATATCGCCGGAAATCCTTATCTCTCCGTCCAACAGGCTGATGCTAAGAGGCGGGTTTCAGATTCCGGTATATCAGGATTTGAACGGAGCGCAGGCGCCGAAAGACTTCACTTTTAAAATTACAATGGAAGCTCGTTTTTGAGAGGTTTTAAAATTATGAGAACATTAACGTTCGTTACGACAGCGATAATACTTGCGACAATCACTATCAACCCGGCGCATGCAAAAGATATTGTAAAAAACCCGGAGTCGGTTAAAAGCGAAAACGAGGCTTTCATCCGCGCCGATGGCCTTGCGTGTTATTTTTGCGCGTACGGCCTTGAGCGGTTCTTCAAAAAATCGGGAAAGATCGCATCGTACGATATGCACTTGAAAAAGGGAATAGTTGAAATCGGCCTGATAAAGGGCAAACCGCTCGTCACGCAAGATGAGCTTCACAAAATCGTATACGACGCAGGCTACAGCCCCCGTAGCACAACATACAAACTGGTCGGCAAGGTCAGAAAAGACGGTGACGGCTACATATTCAAGGTGACAGATACGGGCCAGAGCCTTCCGTTAATAACTACGGATAAATTGGCGTCCGTTATCGACAAGACTGTAAGGCTCAAAGCGAAAGTAGACAAGCAGGATGGCGATGTAATGTTTCTGGAGGCGCTTGAGATTAAGATAATCACGCCAAAAGTTACGCCATGAAGAGGGCTAAAAAAGCTCTGTTATTTGTCGTATCGCTTCTTTTTACGGTAGCGGGCGCTCTGGTAGCCATTCAGCTTTCGATTGTTCCATCGGGCGAG
>UOGA01000208.1_pt1 | contig 24865 bp, 19 predicted proteins | sample 1989841 | NCBI WGS metagenome assembly UOGA01 (sample SAMEA4712198, study PRJEB27164) | hydrothermal vent metagenome | biome: marine basaltic hydrothermal vent biome; feature: marine hydrothermal vent; material: mineral | place: Pacific Ocean | collected 2011-06-14/2011-07-23 | depth 1691 m | reverse complement strand
GGGGAGAGACTGTAACCAGGCCTTGCTTTTCAGGGCGCTCTGGACGCGACGCCGCTTCCGTAAAGCCAGCATGCGGCGCTGGCTCCCGACTTGATAGCTTTAAGCTCTGGCTTGTCGATACGGCACACATCCATAACATCAGGGCAACGGGGGTTAAACGGGCATCCGGCCGGAAGATCGGTAAGAGCAGGCACAACACCCTTGATCTCTTTGAGCCGTTTTTTCCCTTCTCCTTTGACGTGGCGGGAGGGGATAGACTCCAGCAAACCTCTCGTATATGGATGAGACGGGTCGCTGAACAATGTTTTAACGGGAGCCGACTCCACAACTTTTCCGGCGTACATAACTACCACGTCGTCGCATGTCTGGGCGACCACAGACAGGTCGTGGGTTATAAGAATGATCGAAGCGGAATACTGCTCGCGCATCTCCGTCATCAGATCGAGAATTTGAGATTGTATGGTCACATCCAGCGCCGTCGTCGGCTCGTCGGCGATTAAAAGAGTGGGGTCGCACGATAAAGCCATGGCGATCATCGCTCTTTGCCTCATCCCGCCGGATAGCTGATGTGGATAATCGGATACTCTTTTTTCAGGGGAGGGGATGCCGACTTTTTTAAGCATCTCAATCGAACGCTCCCACGCCTCTTTCCTGTCCGCGCCACGATGCAGGCGCACTCCCTCCGATATCTGGTTTCCTATGGTGAAAACCGGATTAAGGGAGGTCATCGGCTCCTGGAAAATCATCGCGATCCGGTTTCCCCGGATTTTTCTCATCTCGTTTTCCGAAAGGCCGAGAAGGTCGTCTCCCTCGAAAATGATTTTACCACCGGCTATCCGTCCCGGTTTTGGCGTGAGTCTTAATATCGAAAGGGCGGACACGGTTTTGCCGCAACCCGATTCCCCCACCACCCCCAGCGTGCGTCCAGAGTCGATAGAGTATGAGACGCCATCCACCGCTCTGGCTATGCCACTGCTGGTATCGAAAAAAACTTTTAAATCCTCTAGTTCAAGTAAATGAGACATTTTATTTTCGCCGCTTTATGTTATCTGGGCGTGGCGTCGGGCAGGCCGCCGTCGACCGGGATGGTGGCGCCTGTGGTCGGGGTCTTTCGCGTGGCGAAAAACAGAACCGCTCTGGCCACATCCTCTCCCGTTATTTTTTCCTTGAGCAAGTTTCTGTTACGGTAGTATTTTTCCAAACCCTTCTCGCTCAGGCCTCTCGCCTTCATTCTGTCCGGCCCCACTTCGGCCCACAGTCCCGACTTGCGCTTGCCGTGGGAGAATACGGCGTCGGGAGCCACCATGTTTACCCGAACCCCAAGATTCGCAAGCTCAAGGCTGGCTATGCGCGCAAGCTGGTGAGCCGCCGCTTTGGTGGCGCTGTATGCCCCGAACCTGGCGCCGGGCGCGAAAACGTTTTTGGTAGAGATTAAAACAATATCCCCTCCGGCGCCCTGCGTCTCAAAAAGACGCGCTGATTGCGCGAGCGTGTTGAGCGTTCCATGCACATTCACATTTTCAAGCTTCAAAAATGAGGCCGGGTCCATTTTAGCAAGAGAAGAGACATGAGCGAGGCCGGCGTTCACCACCACAAGGTCTATGCCGCCCCACTCCCTGACCGTGAGATTGAAGCCTTCGGCCACGTTTTTAGTATCTGTCACATCCAGGGCAAGGGCGCTTATCCGGTCGCCATAGGCGGGCTTAAGATCGTTTAAAAGCGCGGTCAGATTCTTTCCGGGCAAATCTGTGGCGGCCACGTGGCATCCATTTTTTAGCAATTCGGCGCATATGGCGGAGCCGATGGCGCCGCAGGCCCCTGTCACCAGAGCCACTTTTCGAGTGAGCGGTTTATCGTCGGCTGTTAATTTCGCGCTTTGCATGTTGAAGTATTCCATTTCAAACATGCTCCGCTCGCTTATGCCTCTATATTCGCCGGAGGAGGAGATTACCGTTTTTACCCTGATGGTCTGTTCCGTGATATCGCGGGCGATGATCGCTTCGTCCACGTTTCTCCCGGCGCAAACAGCGCCGACACCGGGAATGAATATCACCCTGGGCAGAGGATCGAAGGGAACGATGCCAGCGCCCGCTTTTTTTGAATGTTTATCAAAATACCGCTTATAGCTTTCGGCGTAGGCGCCTATCGCTTTTTCGAGTTGGCTCTTGAGCTTGTCTCGCTCTTTAAGGTCGGGCTTATCTATCCACAAAGGTTTCGGTTTGACTCTGATTATATGATCGGAAGTCAGAGGCGGGGCGAGGGCGATCTTCTTGTTTTTTTTCGCCCCGGCGAAAACGAGCGATTCTGGAGTGATGAGCGGTTTTAATATGAAGCGCCGGTCGTAACGCTTTGAGGCCTCGTCTGGAACAAGAAGAAGGCCCCGTAGCAAAGGAGCGATCCACAGATAGTTTTTCTCCGCTTTTTCAATGACTCTGCCGGACGCTTTTCGCGCCGCGCCGCGCCGATGGCCTTTAAGATACTTCTCCGCTTTGCTTACTAACCTTATCGTGGCCGAGTATGATTCTTCGGCGGTATCGCCCCATGTGATTAAACCGTGATTTATTAAAACCATGCCCGCGCCCCTGTTTTCCTTTGCGCCGGGCGCGCTTTTTTCAAAAGCTCTCGAAACCGCTTTAGCCAGATCGAAACCAGGTTTTTTGTAATCGACAATCAAAACGTCCTTGCCAAGAGCTTCGCGGACGGTTTTTTCTCCATCACGCCTGTTGGTCAGCGCAAGAATGGAGTCGGCGTGAGTATGGTCGATAAACTTTTTTGGGATAAAAGCGTGAACAAGCGACTCTATCGACGGCGTGGGGCCCAAAGGATTTACAAGCCCTCGCCTGAGTTCTTTTAGCATATTGTCGTCGGAGAGTTTTTTTAGCCCTTTTAAGCGCATTAAGTGTTCCAGGTCGAGGGCGCAATGGCCGCCGGGTTCGATTTGGGCGAGGTCATGGCCGGAGGCTTTCACAAACAGGGCAGGCCGTATCTCGCCGGTGATATCGGTGAAGAAGCCTTTAACGGAAGTGTTGCCTCCGCCGTGGAGAACCAATTGTCTTTGCCCGCCGATCAACCTGCTTGTGTAAGCGCGAAGCGCCAGATCGCCTCCCCACTTTCTCCAGCCGGTTTTTACGGCTTTATCCGCCTCGGCCTTTAGCCATTTATTTTTCAATTTATCCCTCTTTTGCATAAGCGAAGCGCGTCGAGCATGAATCGTACATTCTCATCTATCGCCCCGGAAAATAGAGCGCTACCGCTGACATAGATATCCGCGCCCATCTTTGCGTATTCGCCGATATTGTTTTTTTTCACTCCTCCATCCACGCAAAGCAGAATATCGAGTCCCGAAGCGGAGACGATCTGCTTTAACTTCTCGAATCTTTCAACGGTTAAATCAAAAGATGGACTCGCAACGCCTGACGGATCTACAGCCAGCAATACGATAAGCTCGACCTGGCCAAGCAACGCCTCGACAGCCTCCACAGGCGTGGACGGGTTTATGGCGATCCCCCGGACGATCCCTCTTTGAGGGTCGTTGACGTTTTCCATCCCGCCGATATTTTCAAGAAGACCCAGAGCGTCGTCACACGCTTCGATATGAACGGTGATGATATCCGCTCCGGCCGAAATAAAATCGGACGCCATTTTATCGGCGCCGTTAATCATCAGGTGAACGTCTTTTAGCAGTGTTGTTTTTACCGCTTTGACGAAAGGAGGCCCCACCGTGAGGGATGGGACGAAATGCCCGTCCATAACATCGAAATGAACCATCCGAAGACCCGCCTCTTCAAGCTTTAAAAGCTCGGTGTTTAAAGACATAAGATCGGCCGATATGACTCCGGGACTGATCGTAGGACTTTGTTCTCTTAAAATATCGAAAGTTTTTAAAGATGGCATGCTGGCATTCGCCTACTTCTTCTGATTTTTGAGCGTCTCGAACAATTCCAGAGCCTGCTTTGGTTTCATATCTTCATGCACAACTTTGCGAACCGCCTGTAACATCGCCTCCGGAGCGTCAGACTGGAAAATGTTGCGCCCCATGTCCACACCACATGCGCCTTGTTGAATAGCGTTGTACGCCATAGTCAGCGCGTCGAGCTCTGGAAGCTTTTTCCCTCCGGCCATGACAATAGGAACGGGGCAAGAAGCGGTGACGGTCTCAAACTCTTTCTCTACATAATATGTTTTGACATACGTCGCCCCAAGCTCCGCGCATATCCTTGTCGCAAGCCGCATATACTTGGCGTCGCGCGCCATATCTTTTCCCACCGCCGTGACAGCCAGCACCGGGACGCCGTAACGAAGGCCAGCGTCTACGAGCCTTGTGAAATTGTGAACCGAGCGGGTTTCAAACTCTCCCCCGATGAACACCTGAACAGCCACGGCGGCTGAGTTTAAACGGATGGCGTCTTCGATATCCATGGCGATATTCTCGTCGGACAGCTCTTTTAATATGCTGGGACCTCCGCTGGCCCTTAACACGACGCCCTTGTTAAAAGTGGGGGGGATGACGGATCGCAAAATTCCACGGGTACACATAAGCGTGTCTGCGTATGGGAGAAGAGGGACGATGTTGATGTCGATCCTTTCCAACCCGGTGGTCGGCCCCATGAAATAACCATGATCTACGGCTAGCATGACCGTCCTGCCAGTTTTCGGATCGAAGATGTTCGACAGCCGGTTTTTTATCCCCCAGTCGAGCGAGTTACAGCCGCGAAGACCGAAGACCTCGTTTTGCTGGGGCTTGTCGATATGATACTCTTTTGCGTCCTGGTTACCTTCTCTGTCCGCCATCTTTTGTAAACTCTCTTTCGCGCTAAATGAATATTAATTTTAGCAATGCCGCGCTCCCATGCGCTACAACCTGCGCCCTTAAAAAGCTAAACTATAATACACGTGCGTAAAGCTTATCAAGCTATCCGTTATTTAACCAGCGCTCTGAAAAAGTCCTTCCCTGGCTTTTTCAGATGGAAAAGCGAAAAGCGCGGTTTCCGCTTTTCCTCATTTTTCAAGCGCTTTTCGCTCTTGATAATACCGCCCTCGATCATTTTATATATAGAGCCTGACGCGATCTCGATTTTCTCTTTGAAGACGAAAATAAATCAGGAAATACCAGATATATAACAATGTGGCGCTCTACCCGTTTTACCGTTTTCCGCCTTTACTCTCTATGCCCTGGAGATAGCAGGCCGGTTAAACGTAAGCAACTGTATATTAAGGCATTAATAGAACAGAAAAGGGCTGAAAGAAAAGGGCTGAAATGGTAAACTGAAATGTTTTTCATGCTTGGTTTTTAAGTGGTTAACTCAAAGAGAAAATATGAATAAAGCAGTCACAAATACCGTTCCTATAGATATCGAAGACGAGATGAAATCGTCTTTTTTAGAGTATTCCATGTCGGTAATAGTCTCGCGCGCCCTGCCGGACGTTCGCGACGGATTAAAGCCGGTTCACCGCCGGATACTTTACGCCATGAGCCAGATGGGCAACCACCATAACAAGGCTTACAAAAAGTCGGCCCGCACCGTAGGAGAGGTGATAGCAAAATACCATCCCCACGGTGACACGGCAGTGTATGACGCTCTGGTGCGGATGGCCCAGGATTTTTCGCTTCGTTATCCGCTGGTGGACGGCCAGGGAAACTTCGGCTCCATCGACGGTGACTCGGCGGCGGCCATGCGTTACACAGAGGCCAGGCTTCACAAGGTCAGCGCTGAAATACTCGAAGACCTCGATAAAGAGACGGTCGAGTTTATCAACAATTACGACGAGTCGGAAGTGGAGCCGGTGGCGCTCCCCTCCAAACTGCCCAACCTGCTTGTAAACGGCTCCGGCGGGATAGCGGTAGGGATGGCGACCAACATCCCGCCTCATAATTTAGGAGAGATCGTCGATGGCCTGATCCATCTTATCGACAACCCCGACTGCCAGATAACCGACCTGATGAAGCATATCAAAGGCCCCGACTTTCCCACCGGCGCCCAGATTCACGGCGTCGTCGGTTTTCGTCAGGCTTATACCACCGGCAGGGGGCATGTCATCATGCGGGCCACCGCCACCATAGAGCCGATGGAAAAAGCGGATCGGGAGCGGATAGTGGTGACTGAAATCCCCTATCAGGTGAACAAGGCGCGGCTTATCGAAAAGATAGCGGAGCTTACAAGAGACAAAAAAATCACCGGCGTATCCGACATCCGGGACGAATCGGACCGCAAAGGGATGCGGATAGTAATAGAGCTTAGAAAAGACGCCATGGGGCAGGTTGTCTTAAACCAGCTCTACAAACACACTTCCATGCAGGATACCTTCGGCGTGATTATGATCGCGCTGGTGGAAGGGCGGCCCAGACATCTCAACTTAAAAGAGATGCTCCACCATTTTGTCGAGCACCGGCGCGAGGTGATAACGCGGCGCACGTTGTTTGATCTTCGAAAAGCCGAGGAGCGCGAGCATATTCTCTCCGGGTATGTCAAGGCGCTTGAAAATCTCAACGAGGTTATCAAGCTCATCCGTGAAGCGGCAAGTCCCGATGAAGCGAAAACCCTGATTATGGAAAAGTTCGAATTCACAGAGGCCCAGTCCAAAGCCATCCTCGCATTAAGACTGCAAAGACTTACCGGGATGGAGCGCCAAAAAATTATCGACGAGCGTGACGAAACGCTTAAGGCCATAGAAAAGCTGATTTACATCCGCGACCATGAGGAAGAGAAATTCAGGATAATCAAACAGGAGCTTTGTGAGCTTAAGGACAAATTCGGGGACGAGCGCAGAACGGCGCTTGTTCCGATGGAGAGCGAAGTGGAGACCGAAGACCTTATCGCCGAAGAGGATATGGTCGTGGCGATCTCCATGTCCGGCTATATAAAGCGCAATCCCATAGATTTTTACCGGTCGCAAAAACGGGGGGGGAGGGGAGTCAAAGGTATTGAGATGAAAGCCGAGGACGCGGTTCAGGATCTGTTTATCGCCTCCACTCACGACAACCTCCTTTTCTTCACCAATACCGGGCGCGTGTTCCGTAAAAAGGTCTACGAAATACCATCCGCCTCTCGTGTGGCCAGGGGAAAAGCTGTTGTAAATCTGATCCAGCTTCAGCCGGGAGAGAAGGTGGCCGCTATATTTCCCGTTGACCAGTTCAAGCAGGATCGCTTTCTGGTTATCGCGACACGCAACGGCTTTATCAAAAAAACAAGCCTCGACGCCTATTCCCGGATTCATACGGGCGGCATCATCGCCATCACCTTGGAAGAGGGGGATGATGTGATCGCCGCGAAAATCACCGAAGGCGACCACAATATTATCCTTACGACGAAAAAAGGGATGGCGATACGTTTCCATGAAAAAGACGCCCGCCCGATAGGCAGGGTCTCCAAAGGTGTGCGCGGCGTAGCCTTGACAGGCGGCGACCAGGTGGTGGGCCTTACGGCTTTGGCCGAGGAGGAGATACCCGAATACGCCCTTTTTACGATCAAGGAAGACGGCTACGGCAAAAGGACGCAAGTTGCGCGCTATCCTTTGCAACGGCGAAGCGGAAAAGGCGTTTTGGATATCAAATGCAACGGCGGCTCCGGCTCCGTGGTCGCTGTAAAAAGCGTTCGCCCCAACGACGAGCTTATGATTATCAACCAGGCCGGAGTGGTGATCCGGATCAAGGCTTCCGACATCTCTGTCATCGGCAGAAACACAAAAGGCGTCAGAGTGATAAGTATCAAAGAGCAGGACAAAGTTGTCTCCGTGGGCAGGCTCCGTGAGCATGTCCAGGGGGAGTAGGTGGCGCTTATAACAAAGCCTCCGATTGCAAAACCAGCCGTTGGCCGGAAAGACGCGGATAACAGGCGCCGATGCGGCGCCGCTATTTTGACCATCATCTGGCTGGTTGGATTTGGCGCCTGCTTTAAAAGCGACCAGGCCCTGTTCGACGGGGCGGAACAGCTGTGGCTTAAAGACGAGTACAGCCGGGCGGCTGACAAGCTCAAACTTCTGGTGGCGGAATATCCTGATTCGGCGAAAGTTTCACAGGCCTATTACCGGCTCGGCGAGATCTACTATTTAAATCTCGACAACCCGAACAAAGCTTTAGACTATTTTATAAAAGTCACAAAACTTGAAGGCAAGACCGAATTAAACCTCAAATCACATAAATATATAGCTGATATTTACCAACAGGCTCTTGGCAACTATAACCTGGCGATTCTGCAGTACCAGCGGATTCTCAACGATTTCAGGGATATCATCAAAGCCGACGAGTATATGCTTAACATTGGAAAAATGTATTACAAGAAAGGCGCCTGTCCGCAGGCGATCATAGAATACCAGGCGTTGCTTAAAGAGTTTCCAAAAAGCGATTTCGCCCTGGAGGCCAGCTATCATATCGCGAACTGTATGATAATCGACGGCGAGGCGAAAGAAGCGAAAATAATTTATGAGAAAGCGCTTTTAGATTACCCTGAAAACAAATACAAGTACGGCATAATGCTCGGTATCGGGGCTTGTTACGAAGAACTCGACCAGCTTGAAAAAGCCCTTTTAACTTATGAGAAAATGAGAGAAGCTTTTCCGGGAAAAAAACTTGTGAAGAAAAAGATTAACTCCGCCAAAAAACGGATCAAGGCAAGAAAGCGGTAAGCGCCCTATGCTCGATATAAAACTGATAAGAGAAAATGCGGGGATGATACGCGCGCGCCTCTCAAGGCGTGGCGGAGATTTTGGTCTTGACGCGCTTTTGTCACTGGACGCCCAAAGGCTGAGGCTTATCCAGAAGACCGAGCAATTGAAGCAGTCCAGAAATGAACTAAGCGCGAATATCGGAGAAAAGAGAAAGTCGGGAGAAAACTCCGATATAGAACAGGCGAAATCGCGTGAAATAGGGGGTGAAATCAAGGCGCTCGACGAAAATCTTAAAAAGACCGGGGAACAGATCAAGTCGAGGTTGTTGTCGATTCCCAACATCCCCCACGAATCGACGCCGGATGGAGAGGACGAATCGGCCAACAGGGAAGTTTTAAAGTGGGGAGAGATCCCGAAGTTCTCTTTCGCTCCAAAATCGCATGTGGAGCTTGGCGAGAGTCTTGGGATACTCGATTTTGGCCGGGCGGCGAAAATCGCCGGAGCGCGCTTCTCTCTGGCCAAAGGGCCAGCGGCCAGGATGGAGCGGGCGCTGATAAATTTCATGCTTGAAATACAGACTAAAGAGCATGGCTACACCGAAGTCGCTCCTCCTTTTATGGTCAACACATCTTCGATGACCGGCGCCGGCCAGCTTCCCAAATTCGCCGACGATCTGTTTAAAATAGAAAACAGCGACTACTGGCTGATTCCGACCGCCGAGGTTCCTGTCACCAATATTTTGTCGGGAGAGCTTCTCGACCTTTCCGACCTCCCCATATCTTATACAGCATGCACCCCATGCTTCCGGGCCGAAGCCGGGTCTTATGGGCGGGATACCATCGGGCTCATTCGTCAACACCAGTTCAGCAAAGTGGAGCTTGTAAAGTTCACAGCTCCGGAAGATGGCGAAAGACAGCTAGAGAGAATCCTTAAAGACGCAGAGCAAATCCTCAAAAGGCTCAACCTTCCCTACCGCGTTGTCACCCTTTGCTCCGGCGATCTCGGTTTTTCGGCGACCAAAACTTATGATATCGAGGTATGGATACCGAGCCAAAACAAGTACCGCGAGATTTCATCGTGTTCATGGTTCACCGACTACCAGGCCAGGCGGATAAACCTGAGATTTCGCAGGGATAAAAAAAGCAGGCCGGAATTTGTCCATACCCTGAACGGGTCGGGTCTGGCGGTCGGCAGAACTATGGTGGCGGTCATGGAAAATTACCAGCGTAAGAACGGCTCCATCGAAATTCCCGAAGCCCTCCGCCCCTATATGGGCGGACTCGACGCGATTGTCTGACCCCTTGGCGCTCTTAATCCCCTCAATACCTCCATGCTACATAACTGGGTGATTATAAAGCTGTTGCTTGCATAAATTATAATTTTGACGCGATAATATGTTAGCATCGCCTTATGGTTGGTTATCTATGGAGCCTCTGCCTCAGGTCAGACGCCTCGCTCAGTTTTTGCGTAACGATGAAATTATTCAGCCAGGTTGACTAATGTTTGAAGCAGGCCGCTCTTTAACGCTGGAAAGGGGAGGGCTTAAAGTCAGGACGGTATTGCGCGGCTGGAAAGAGAGCCAATACCTGCTGGTCGATATCCCTGGCGGTTTATGGACCACCCCTTCCAAAGAGCCTATCTTATGCAAGCTTTTCAGCGCTGGCGCCGCCAGGGGTTTCAAGACGCAGTTTCTTGGCGTATTAAGAGAGCTTCAACTGCTAATTCTTAAATACCCTTCCAATATTGTGGATAAGACGAACCGTTCCTCCTCAAGATTCAACACGACTCTTCCCGTAAGTGTGCTTGGCGGCCCCGACGGAGAGCAAGAGCGAGGTAAAGGCGTGATAACGAACATAAGCAAAGGTGGATGCCAGATAGTTTGTCCCACACATTCAGGGCGCCTCGATATAGGCGATAAGCTGTATCTTCGCGCCAGTTTGGCCGCTGGCTCCACTATTGAAAAGGCGCCCTGCCAATTGCGGCGCACAACCCGGTCAAACGGCCAGATTATTTATAACGTTAAGTTCAATATAGGCGTCAGGGAAAATTTAACCGCAGTTCACGAGTTTTTAAGCAACCTTGATTTGTTTGACCTGAAGGAAAAAGAGATATTAACACCTCCGGGGCCTGTGGACTTTATCCCGACCGGTGAATTTTGCCAGGTTCAAGTGGAGGATTTTAAATTCAATTCAGTTTTCAGGGGGCATTTCTCCCCGAACTACTTTTTGATGGATATACCGTCTCTTAAAGGGAGTGTAAAATACATTCCGCACGACTGTCTTATCACCGTACGGTTTATACATAAAGGGATGGCGTACGGGTTCGAAACGACGCTCATAAGAATGTACACAAAGCCTTCTACCATTTGCATATTGGAGTACCCGCAACAAATAAATAACATCTACCTTCGAAAAAGTTTGAGACTTAATATTTTTCTTTTGTCCAAACTTCAGGCCCAACAGCGCGCCATCGACGGAGCGATTATAGATTTGAGCAAGGGTGGGTGCCTTTTGAGCACACAACAATCCGGGATAAAGGTTGGAGAAAACTGTTTTCTCGAATCCCATCTGCCAACCGGCGCCAAGATAGACCGCCTTTTGTGCCAGACACGAAGCCTGAGAAAAAGAGGGGATAAAATGATGATGGGCCTCGATTTCGGCAAGCGTGAATCAAACCTTTCGTTCCATCAAGAAAAAAAAGATTCGTATGCGCTCTTAAAATCTTATTATGATGAATGTATGATCGGGAGCGCTTTTGCGCAAACTCCCCGTGTTGTGGAGGACGATTGAGCGCGAATATCTGGCGCCTGAACTGGTCAAAACCTGTAGCAAACCTCGTCTATGGACAATAAACCGCGTAATGGTCGAGAGCCTGACCTTACTCCCCAATATTACGTTAATGGCAAAACCGGATAACAAGTAGTAAAATATCTTATTATTTCTCTTCTTTTGAATCGGAGAAATGGCGCTAAAAAAGATAAAAACCAGCGATCTGAAGGTGGGCATGTACGTAAATAAAGTCCACAGCTCCTGGCTGAGCGCCCCGTTGGCCATGAAAAATTTCATGGTTCAATCCCCAAAAACCCTCAAAAACCTTCTCGATTACGAGATCCAGTTTGTTTCTATCGACACAATAAAGGGCCGGGATGTGGGCGAAGCCAAAGAGGCTGTCAATAAAGAGATTAAAATGAGCCTGGATAACACTTTTGCGGCGCCTTTAACCAAATTTCGAATTAACCGGCCGGTTCCTGTGGATTTCTATTTTTCCGATTCAAGGGGCGCCCTTGAGCATATCCTTAAAAAAGAGCTTCCCCTGCGCGATGATGTCGTCGAATTATTTGGAGAAAGACAGATTCAAACCGTAAGGATTCCTGAGGATCAGAAAAGCGCTTATGACCGCTACAGGCTCGAAATAGAAAACGAGGACGAACAAAGGAAAAAGCAGGGTTTCGACGGGAAATTTGTCGATCCGGAAAAGGTGAGGCAGGAGTTAGATTTCATCGCCGATTACTACGCCATCAACGCCCTGTCTCTTGTTCCGGACGTAAAGCTGACGTTCGACATTTATGAGCGTTTCAGAGAAACGCCGGAAATCGGTCTTCGCAAAGAAGATCGGGCAGGGAGCGAGTTGATTGACAGATGGCTCAGGGACGATACAAACATTCTTATAAAAAAAGATGATAAAGAAGCGTATCAGTCGTACCTGATAGATAACACACGTAACTCCAGTGACGAGAGAGTCAAGGCTTCGTTTATCAGGGAAAACGCGAAGTTACTGGTGGAGAACCTGATAAAAAATCCCAGGTCCGGCAAGCTGATGGCGGAAACCAAAAACGCGGTATCAGATCTGACCCAGAGCGTTATAGATAATCCAGCCACGTTTTACAGTATGATGAGGATCAACAACCATGATTACTACACATACACGCACTCAGTGAATGTCTCAACAATGTCGTTGGCGTTGGCGCTGGCGCTGGGGATGAATGATAAAAAAGACCTGTCCGATCTGGGGCTTGGCTCCATCGTTCATGATCTGGGAAAATCGAAAGTGGATAATTCGCTTATAAACAAGCCGGGAAAGCTCACCGATAAAGAGTTCGTAAAGATGAAGGATCATGTCACTCTGGGTGTTGAGTTGTTAAAGGAGAACAAAGCTATCACTGAGCGGATGATTATTCCGGCGGCCCAGCACCATGAGAAACTTTCGGGCAGAGGATATCCGAACGGTCTGGCCGGAGACCAAATGCATCTTTTTGGACGGATATCGTCCCTGATTGACATATACGACGCGCTGACAACGGAGAGGTCATACAAAAAAGCTTTCATGCCTTTCGACGCGCTGGCGATCCTTTTTAAAGGGCAGGACGATTACGACATGGGGGTTCTCCAGACACTCGTGAAAATGTTAAAAGAACAGGAAACCTGATATGGAGCAAATCCCTTTTTTCAAAACGGGGCAGGAAATTATCCTGGAGAAAGACTCCAAGCCGACGAAATCAAAACTGCGCGGCTGGAGGATCGGGCATTATCTGCTGGTGGACACGCCAGACATCTCCTGGACTTCTCAAAACGCGCCGATAATCGGACGGTTCTTTGGGGAAGCGACCTATTACGGGTTTTCCACAAGAGTTCTGGGATTACTCAGGGAAGTAAACCTTCTGGCGCTTGGATACCCGGACGATATTGTGGAGACTTCATCCAGAAAACATTTAAGGTTCGACACAACTATTCCAGTGGAAATAGTAAATAAGGATGGAAGTATAGATGAAAAGATAACAGGCGTAATTATCAATATTAGCGAGACCGGCTGTCAACTTGTATGCGCAAAGCCATACAATGTGGACGGAAAACTCTATTTGCGCATCCATTTTCCTACAGGATCGCATATCGAGAACATAGGATGTATCTTACGAAGCGTTGCCAAAGTGAGTGATAAATTCAGTTACGGAGTTTTGTTCGACATAATAGACGACGATGAGCTGATCCCGCTTAAAGAATTTATAAATACTGTGAGCGAATATAATATCGTGGATCATAGGCGATGACACAACAAGATAGCGGCGTTGAGATCCCGGTTGGAGATGTTTGCCATATCCAGTTGTACGATGAAAAGATGTTATCCACATTTCGTGGGAGTAAAAAGCCGGATTACGCGCTTATTGATGTGCCGGTCGCCGGGGGCAAACCGGCGTACATTTCTCCCAACGCTATTCTCCTGGTCCGGTTTTTGGCGAAAGGCTCGGTTTACGGCTTTAAAACAAGCGTCATCAAAACATACTCGAAACCTTCCCCCGTTTGTGTCATCGAGTATCCAGATTCTATTAAAACAGTCAATCTTAGAAAAAGCAGAAGAATCACCACCCTGCTACCGGCCACCATTGAAACGCAAAACGGATCGTTTGCGGGAGCGTTTATCGATTTGAGCGAGGGGGGAGGGCTGTTCTCCACATTGGTCATGGAAAACGAAACCATTAAGACAGGCAGTGAATGCCTTGTAAGCGTGACCCTGCCTTCGGGTGAGAAAGTGGAGAAACTGCGAAGCCATCTTTGCAGTATTAGAAAGCGGGAAGGAAAAACTTTGGTTGGTCTCTGCTTTGACCACAATGGAGAGGGCCCCAGTCTAACTCTCCAGTCTTATTATGACACCTGCTCAATATCGCTTTTTTAATCTCGATTTTATTTATAAGACCTAAAGCGTCAGCGAGCGTAATAATATATCATGGTACAAATCGGAGGGATGGCCGAGCGGTTTAAGGCGGCGGTCTTGAAAACCGTTGAGCGCTTGCGTTCCGCAGGTTCGAATCCTGCTCCCTCCGCCATAGCCTTTACCCAGGCTCGACCGGCATAAATACAAAGCGAACCTTTCAAAATGAAATTTATAAGTGAAAATGAGTTCCTCGGCCTGATCTCCCGCTCCGGAATCGGGAAGACTTCCGACGACCGCTCTTTACGATACACAGACGAAACAGGCGTCCTCGGTTTTGACTTTACCAACCTTGCCATCCCAGACATGTCCAAATCGCCTTATGAGGGAGTGGCGGAGGGGGACAGAAGCGTGGAATACGCTATGGTCTCCACCCTTTTCAAGCTTATGGAAGTTCTCGCTCTTTTCCCGGTATACCTCTTTGCGTCGGATAATGAATGGGCCGACGAGGACCTGGGCCGACTGGTCTCCCAAAATTATATAACGGCTGACGAATCGTCCGTTTTGCAAAACGTGATCGACCAGGATCGCGGGATGGATGTTGTGGTTATCGGACGCGACGAGGTGAAGGAGGCGGTGCGTCTGATAACGCCACAGATAACAGCTTTGTCAACTGAATGTTGCGCGGTGGATGACAAGGGCAGGTTCCTCGCCACCTTTTCCCAGGATGACGAAGTGTCGTTTAACACAAAAGATAACGCGCTTTACAACGCCTCCAAAGAATTCATCCTGAAATTAAAAAACCTGCCGTTCGAGATCATACAGGCCGAAGATTATCTTTAGAGGCTCCCTTTAGGGCCAGCTTTATCGCTATCGTCCTCCCCTTTGCCTCATTTGCAAAACATTAACCATACCTTAATCCTGCCCTAACAATATTCCTGCTAACTTGTTTTCATCTTGGCGGACGAAAATCGATATATGGGCCAAGACACATTCATTTTAATTTGATGAGGAGCAAGAAGATGATGAGAAAAACACTGTTATTTTTCAGTGTAATGATGTTAGCGATGATGGCGCCCCATGCGGCGTACGCGAAGACAAGCCTGAGTCCGGTATTTTCGCATGGACTAAAGTTTCAGAGCGACGACAAGGCTTTCAAGATCGGCGTGGGCGGCAGAATCATGAATGACTGGGCGTGGTTCAGCGCCGATGACGCGCTAAAAGACGAGGATACCGTCTGGAAAAGCGGGACAGAGTTCAGGCGCGCAAGGCTTTATATAGGTGGGCATATATATAGCAATGTGAAGTTCAAAGCGCAATTTGATTTCGCGGGTGGTAAAGCCAAGGCCAAGGATCTTTACATAGCGCTGACCAAGATTCCTGGCATCGGCATGATTAAAACCGGACGGTTTAAACAGCCGTTCGGACTCGAAGAGCTGACGAGTTCGAAATACATAACGTTCATAGAGAGGTCGATGACGATGGAGGCGTTCGCGCCATCCCGGCAAAGCGGGCTCATGATCGGCTCAACGGCCTGGGACAAACGTGTCACCTGGCACGTCTCCACATTCAGGAAAACGAATGGGTATGGTAAAGATTACGGCGATACCGATATGAGCTTTGCGGCCCGCGTAACGGTAACTCCGTATAAAGAGGGTAAAGATATTATTCATCTTGGCGCGTCATACGTAGTTTTGAAACCGAATGGCGACTCCTATCGCGCCGAGGCGAGACCGGAAATGCATCTTGCTCCAAAACGCCTGGCAGACACCAAGAGCATCCTGGCCGACAATGTAAATCTGTTAGGTTTGGAGGCGGCCGCGGTTTTTGGCCCCTTTTCGGCGCAGGCGGAGTATGTAATGGCGGATGTATCCGCTCTTGATGGCTCCGACCCCGGTTTTTCAGGATATTACGCTTATGTCAGCTATTTTATAACCGGTGAGAGCCGTCATTACAAAAAAGGCGTTTTTAAGCGTGTATCGCCTGGCGCTAATTTTGGAGAAGGCTCCGGCGCCCTGGAAATCGCTGTGAGGTTTTCAAACCTGGATCTCAATGACGCTGGCGTCAACGGAAACGAGGTAGACACCACAACAGTCGGCCTCAACTGGCATTTGAATCCGAACACCAGGGTGATGCTAAATTATGTGTCCGCCGATCAAAAAAATGTTGGCAAAGCCAATGGAGTCCTGGCCAGGTTCCAGGTCGATTTTTAAAGGATTTTGCAAAGTCATCTCATTTCGATCCGCATACTCACCATATGCGGATCGAAATAGCGGACGTATGACAGCTTGATAACAAGGGGGAGACCCCCCTCCCCTCTTGTTATCATTCCTCATGCTGTTGTTCGATGGATGTTGAGACCTCCTCAAATTTCTCAACTCCCTTGCCCGGCTCCCCGATATATTTCGGGGAGCTTTTTTATATTCAAAGGGACTGATAACGTGAGGCCTCTGAAAAAGTAACGTTTAGCTGTCATTGCGAGGAGGTGGCGCGGCCACGCCGGGACAACGACGTGGCAATCTCCAACCCTATGGATTTATGGTGGCAAGAGATTACTTCGCGGAGTTTACGTTTTTTCTCTATTTGGAAAAAACATTTATCCTGAGTACATTCGCGGAGTTTATCCTGAACTTCTGTGAAGGGCTCGTAATGACAATTGCAGGAGTTTTTCAGAGGTCTCAACGTGTAAATCTTATTCGGAGAATTCCCGGATCGCCCTCCAGAGTTCTTTTTTCCCTTCGCCGGTTCTGGAGGAGTAGACAATTATTCTCGGATTATCGCCCGTCAGGCTGGCGATGGCGCCAAGCGCTTCTTTTATCAGCTTGGGCCTTTTTGTTTTTGGTATTTTATCGATTTTGGTGAAGACCAGTATCAACGGAATCTCTTCGCTGTTTAGCCATCCCAGCAAGCTTCGGTCATCATCATTGGGCGTTCTCCGGCAGTCGAGCAGAACGACGACAGCTTTGAGCGGCTCTCTCTCTTTTAAATACGTTTCGACCAGCCTGCCCCAGCTTGCCTTGACCTTCAGAGGAACATTCGCGAACCCGTAACCGGGCATATCGACGAAGGTGATTTTCTCATTTATGGAAAAATAATTGAGAAGCCGTGTTTTGCCCGGTGTCTTGCTTATTTTCACCAGGCCTTTGCGCCCTGTCAAAGAATTGATCAGCGATGATTTACCGACGTTGGAGCGCCCGGAGAAAGCGATTTCCGGCAAAGCAAGCTGGGGGCACTGCTTCGGGTTTGCGACAGACAGAAGAAATTTCGCTGAAGTGACTTTCATGGTTTGGGCGGCTTAATGTTGAAACTTATTCAAGGGGATTAAAGACAAGCCCGGAAATAAGTTTTGGATAAAAATAGGTTGATTTTTGCGGCATGACACCGCCGCTGGTCGCAACCTCGATAACCTGATCCATTCTGGTGGGGTTCATAATAAACGAAAGGCGCGCTGTGCCTTCATCCACCTGTCGCATGGCTGATTCAGCGTCAATGGTGTAGCCGACGATTTTTTTGTCAGCCACAGCCTCCTTGCTTATGCCGAGGGCTTTTTCAAATACAAGCTCCTGCAATAATATCACGTCGAGTCGGCGCAAGATCGCCGCTTTTTCGCTACCGGGCGGGTTCGGCAGGGCCGCCTCTTTTTTCAGGGAAAGCAGTAGCATGCGCCCATCGCCCCGGTAAAGGCCCAGGCTCGGATTCTGATCGCCAGATTTTTTTAAATCGCTCAGAAACCTGGGAACCAGATTCCCATCCACACTTCTTTCATCTATCTTAAAATCAGATTTCAGTTTTTCTACGGCGCTGTCGATATCCAGGGCGCCGATATCCTTGACTATTCTATGGGTAGGCAGGACAGTGAACCCATCCCCGCAACAGTTCGACAGGAACATCATCACATGCTCATAGCCCGCTTCGCTATTTTGCGACCCCTCTTGAGCCCGGCGCTCATTACGATAGTTTAAAGCTGTCTCGTATCTGTGGTGTCCGTCGGCGATGACGATTTGCGTCTCCAGAAAAAAGAGCCGGGCGCGCTCGATAACCTCAGGATCGGATATTACCCATAGCCTGTGCTTGACCCCGTTTTCATCCGTGACATCCATATCCGCCGCCGACTTCATAATCCCTTCCCATATCGCGTCCAGAGTTAATTTTGGATCGGAGTAAATTCCGAACACTTGTGAGAAATTCATCCGGCAGGCCCGTGTGAGGTTTAGCCGGTCGGTTTTAGGGCCAGACAAAGTGCGCTCATGCGGGAAAATAGATTTCCCGAACTCTTCTATCTTGGTTCGGCAAATTATACCGACCCGTTTTAGACGTTTGTTATCGATCTCATATTCCTGGCTATACAGATAGACCGACTCATGCTCAATGCGCTCTAGCGTTCCGTCCTGCATCCAGTCCCGAAGGAAACCTTCAGCTCTGGTATAACGGGAGTTGGCGTCGTTATCATCAGAAAATTCCTTGCCCAGAATCAGGCGAATCACATTCCGGTCGCTTTTTTCATAAAGCTGATCCTGCGTTTCGGGAGGGATCACATCGTAAGGAGGCGCAAGATCGTCTATGAGGCTTGAGCCTGCGCCGCGTTTGTATACTACACCTTTAAAAGGCGCTATTACCGCCATAATTTGTAAACCATTTTAAGCTATTGTTATGAGTCAGATAAAACCGCTTTAAAACCGATAGCGTCGAGCGCGCCGATCATCTGATCCACGCCTGCGACAGATTCGTCAAAAACTATCTTCGCAAATGCTTTTTCAAGGCTTATGCGGATTTTCCGCACACCGTTGATTCCTGACAACGCATCGGATACTTCTTTGGCGCAATGCCCGCACCCCATTCCTTCTATTTGAATGATTGTCTCGGCCATGATCTGTATGCGCAAAGTCCGGATTGTTACGGCTTTACCACGCTTGATAAGTCTTTTAACTCCCCAAGAAGCGCCAAAGCCCTGGTCGCGCTTTTCTCAGAATCGAACGCTCCCAGAAAGATAGACGCTTTGCCATTTAACCCTTCCTTGATGTCGTAAGTCGAAAAACCTTTGTCCAAATACCCCTCAATTTTCGCTTCCACCTTTTCGGAACTGACAATATCGCCTATCCGAATCGCGTAAGGGAGCTTAAGAGTACGCGTATAACGGGAAAGCCCGTTCTTTTTAAAAGTTTTGGAAAACATATCAGCCCCTGATACGGACGCGAACCGGCCAACAGCGACCCTGTGCCAGCTACCTTTTCCAGGGACGAAACTTAATACCACAAAAGCGTTATAGCCTTTTTGGCGCAATAGCTCAACAAGCTTTTGGGCCGACTCTTGCTTTTTGAAGGACGCTATATGCAAAATAAAGGGATGATTTTCCTTCTTTGCATCCGAAACCGGCGAAGGCGCGCCGCCTCCTGTCTCGTTTACAATTCGATACCGCCCATTTTCAATGGCGAAGTAAAGTTTGCCGGGGCTCTTAGGCATCTTGTTATCCGACCCTTTCGGGGCAGGTAAAATGACCTCGATCACGCCATCGTTTTCGGTCATTTTAACATCGTCGAATTTAACGCCTCTCAAATCATGCTTTAGTATTTCGCCGCTTTTAAAATTATCCGAGTAATACTCCATGAGAACGGCCATATCGCCCTTCTCAAGGCTTTGTCTCCACCCGGTTAATGCCGAGAGTATTTCGCTTTTAAACGGCAGTTTTACCGCAGGCGCTTTAATGCCGATCAGCGGCTTGCTTGTTTCCATCGCTTTAGCGGAATCGGCCGCCGCCCGGCTCTGCCACAAGGGCCACTGATCCTTTATGATCTGTTTCGCCTCCGCCCTGGATATATTTGAAGCCGTCTCGTTAACACGGGAGAAATCGAGCTTCCTGCCGCTGTAAAGTCCGTGAATGTTTCCTTTAATAAAATGCCTCGAATTGTCGCGCCACAAAGCCACAACAACACGGTCGTAATCTTTACTCGACACCCCAAGCTTTTTCGCGATTTTATAAAGAGTGTCGCCTTTTTTCACCTCGTAAACATTCGCCGCCGGATCAGCGGATATCCCCACAACCTGCCCTTCCATTATCGGGGGACGCTCCGGGGAAGGCTTAATTATGCTTTTTTCCGGCTCCGGTTTGGTTGCGGTTTCCGCTTCTATCCGGCCCTCCGCTAGCGTCGCCTCTTTCTCCTGCTTTTTGATCCTCTCGATCATCGCCACTTCGTCCGTCTCGACTGCCTCCGGCTCGCGGGTAGCCGGTTTGGGCGGGGAGACTTTTATCGGCCTGACCTCATCTGCGGGGGCCGGCTCGGTTATGTCTTTCGATTGTATCTGGCCTTCAGCAAGCGTCGCCTCTTTCTCCTGCTTTTTGATCTTCTCGATCATCGCCACTTCGTCCGTCTCGGCAGGCGCCGGCTCTTTTATCTCCTCCCCAGGTTTTAGTTTTTTAAGCTCTTTGGCGATTTTTTCCATTTCGGATCGTTCTTCAGCCGTAACCGGCAGGTCGAGGTTGAGATTTTTCTGAAAATCGAGGGCCAGAAAGTAGTTTTTCAGGATTGTTCCTCCCCCCAGACTGGCTTTTACCACAAGGTTGAATGAAGGCAAAAGCAGAGGTTTTGCGCTTGTGATATATAAGATGCTCTGGTCTTTTGCGTCTGGATGTGGAGCCACTTTCAAGATAAGACCATCAATAAAAACAGGACGAGGCACGCCTATCCTTTTATAATCGACCGCATCGCCAAGGCTTACATTCAGTCCCGGCTTGCCGTCAACACGCACCGGAATCTCCACTTTAAATTCCTTGTTAGGCGCGCCGATGACACGAATCTGTCCCAATGAGAAGGCCACTGCTTCTTTCACGGCAAAAAGCGGCGCCATCAGGAAAAAGATCGCTCCGACGCCGCATAAAGCTCCGGCATATTTACGCAAAGTGAATTTCACGGCTTGTTTTTTTACCTAAAGCTAAATCGAGGAACAGCGCCAGTTATGAAATAATTTCAGCCCATTTTATCCGCACATGGCGCATTTTTCAATCGAATACGGGATTGGGAAATATTGCTCTGCAAAGGCTGGTTATCAAACGTCGCTTTCAAGCATCTCCTGGAGTTCGGCCAGGTCTTTTCTTGTCCTCGCTATGATATCCTTATCGAACCTTGCGCCTTTTTTCTTCTTCAGATATTGCTTCGCTCCGGCGATGGAAAAACGCTCCTGGTGCAACAGGCGCTTTATCTCAAGGGCGATATCGATATCCTTGCGTGTGTATGTTCGCTGGCCGCTCCTGTTTTTTTTAGGAGATAGCGTAGAAAACTCCGACTCCCAGTAACGAAGCACATGCGCTTTCACATCCACGATCCTGGCGACATCGCGGATTTTATAAAACATTTTCTCCGGTATTTTTACGCCGGGTAATCCGATCATCTCGCCCGCCTCGCCCGCCTCGCCCGTCTCGCCGGTTTTTTCTTTATCCATGAGTCGTCTCAGCCGCTCTCCACAATACAGTCGATTCCACGCGTCGTGTAGCCCCTCCGCTTTTTAACAGCGTCACGTTTATTTTTAAACGCTCCTTGATATACTTTGTAAACAGCGCGGGCCTCTTTTTTGGATGAAGTCGCGCACCCGCTCCCCGACGCTTTTATTATACCGCACTGTTTTTCCGCCACAGCCTGCGAGGCCAGCGGCTCTGTAGAAAAAAAATAACTTTCGCCGGAAGTGAAAACAGAGCTTTTATACCCTCTCTTTCCAAGTTTTTCCATGGCCTGGCGCGCCTGGGCGCCTGTCGGCCACGGCCCGGCGGTTACCCTGTGTGTTGTCAAAGTCGCCACGCTATTTACAACATAAGCTTCCACGCCTTTTTCTTTAAGCCCTGCCAGTACCTGTTCACAGCTTTTTTCCATAACGCAAAGGGCGAACCGAATATACCATACATCCTCCGATTCAGGTTTTCCCCTTTTTCCCCTTGCCCCGGCCGCTTTTTCGGCGACAGGCCGGGAAACCGGAGCCAGCGCCGCCTTGCTGGAGCCATCCTCTTTCCCTCCCCCGGTCTCGTCAGGCGCAGGCTCGTTAGAATCGGCGACAGGCGCGGATAGTTTCTTTTCCACGACGTTAACAAGTTTTTTTTGAGAACCCGAAGTATCATCCTGTTTTTTTATAGCGGCGGATTTCGAGGTTACTAAACTTTCCCTCTGATCTGTCTCGTCAGGCGCCGCCTCGTTTGAATCGGCGACAGGTATGGATCGATCTTTTGAGGTTTTACTATTGAGGCTGTCTCGATTCAGAGCCATACCTTGATGGTTTTTTCCGCCGGTGAAATCGATGATAATCGGCGGAGTCCGGCCTGGAGAGTAGGATACGCTCACGATCCCAAAGGCCGCAAGGCCCGCAAACCCGCCTGCGCCAACTACGATAAGAGCGAGCCCTAACCAGAGTTTAGAGATTTTTGAGCCGCCCTGACCTGGAACAGGGGTGTTCGGCAAAACAGTATTGCGGGTATTTTTTATTTCCTTAAGAAGATTGAACCTTGGCATCTGGCGGCTGTTAGCCTACTTATTATCCTCTTCCGATTTTTTCGCCGCTTCCACTATCTTTGCGGATAATTGCGCCGGAACTTCTTCGTAGGAGTGAAAATGCAGAGTAAACTGCCCTCGTCCCCCCGTTATGGAGCGAAGGTCGGGAGCGTATGTCAGAGTCTCGGCCATAGGCGCGATAGCTTTTATTTTCTGCCCTCCTCCGGCGGTATCCACCCCCTGCACCCTGCCTCGCCTCTGGTTCAGGTCTCCCATTACATCGCCGACGCATTCTTCCGGGGCTTCTACCTCAATTTCGACCATCGGCTCAAGAAGAACAGGTTTAGCCGCCATAAAAGCCTCTCTAAACGCCATCCGGCCTGCGATTTTAAACGCCAGCTCCGATGAGTCCACATCGTGGAACTTCCCATCGACAAGTTTCACCTTGCAGTTGATGACAGGGTATCCAGCCAGCACTCCGTCGGCCATCGCTTCTAGCACACCTTTTTCCACCCCAGGTATATATTGCCTGGGGATCGCCCCTCCCACGATGGCGTTTACGAATTCAAACTCTTTCGAGTCCGCCGTCGGCTCCAGCTCTATGTGGCAATCGGCGAACTGTCCGTGGCCTCCGCTCTGCTTTTTATGTCTGCCGTGTCCCTTCGATTTGCCTCTGATGGTTTCCTGATATGCGATCTGCGGTGGCTTGATATCCACCTCCACGCCAAACTTTTCCTTAAGCTTGCTTATAACCACTTCGATATGAACCTGCCCCATTCCAGAGACGATGCGCTCTTTGGTCTGTTTATCGAGAACAACCCGCAACGTCGGGTCTTCCTCCATCTGGCGCGCCAGGCCGGATGAAATCTTTTCTTCATCATTTTTTGATTTTGGAGCTATCGCAAAAGAGATCACCGGCTGGGGCATCTCTATGTTGTCGAAAACAAGTTTTGTCTTGCCATCACACAAAGTGTCGCCCGTCACCGTCGATTTGAGCTTGGCCACGGCCATGATATCGCCGAACACTCCTTTGGAGATAGGAGTCTGTTTTTTCCCGTGAAGCTCAAGCAACGATCCGAGATGCTCTTTCTTCTCTTTTGTGGCGTTATAGACGTTGCTGTCAGAATCAAACGAGCCGGAAAATACGCGAAGAAGGCTAAGCTTTCCGGCGAAAGGATCGGCTATCGTTTTAAAAATCAGGGCGACCCCTGGGCCGTCGGGATCGGGTTTTACTTCGACGCTTTTCCCCTTATCGTCCCTGGCGGGCCGAGGCGCCACTTCAAGCGGAGAGGGTAAAAATTTGACAATCAGGTCAAGGGTTTTGCGGACCACGATATTGAGAGTCGCCGATCCGCATACCACAGGAACCACCTCTCCTGCGCAAATCGCCCGCCGCAATCCTGCATGGAGGTCTTCGTCTTCAAGCTCTCCGTTTTCCATGAATTTATCGAGAAGCGCCTCATCGGTTTCCGCGACAGATTCGATCATCTCCTGCCGCTCTTTTTCCGCGACTTCGCGCATATCCTCCGGCACATCTTCGGTGGTGAACCGCCCTTCACCCTCTTTTGCGTAAATGTAGGCTTTCATATACAGAAGATCCACAACGCCGCGAAAATCGCTCCCCTGGCCGATAGGCAAAGTGAATTTCAAGGTTTTATGTTTGAAAACGTCCTGTATGTCTTTAAACGAATTTTGATAGGACGCCCGCTCGGAATCCATCTTGTTAATGAAAAGCACACGAGCGATTCCCGCATCTTGCGCCCAGTTCCATACTTTTTCCGTCTGGGCTCTAACCCCGTCTTCGGCAGGAACGATAATGATAACGGAATCCATCACCCGCATGCTCGAAAGGGCGTCCGGGACGAAGTTCTGGTCTCCGGGAGTGTCTATGATATTTATCTTGTGGTTGTTCCATTCGCAAGATGCGATTGAGGATGAAATCGAAATGGCGCGCTTGATCTCCTCTGGATCGTGATCCATCACGGTTGTTCCATCGATTACCGATCCGAGGCGGTTTATGGCTTTGGAGTCGTAAAGCATCGCTTCGGCCAAAGACGTTTTGCCGGCGCCGCTGTGGGCGGCCAGCCCGACGTTGCGTATTTTATCAGGTGTGTATGTTTTCATAAGTCCCCCATCTGGAATACTGCAAA
>UOGA01000249.1_pt1 | contig 25583 bp, 22 predicted proteins | sample 1989841 | NCBI WGS metagenome assembly UOGA01 (sample SAMEA4712198, study PRJEB27164) | hydrothermal vent metagenome | biome: marine basaltic hydrothermal vent biome; feature: marine hydrothermal vent; material: mineral | place: Pacific Ocean | collected 2011-06-14/2011-07-23 | depth 1691 m | reverse complement strand
CTTCGTAGACGTCACGTAGCGCGGCGGATATCCTGTCCGAGCTGGAGTAAGCGCATTTCTGCCCCTGGGCGTAATAACCGGGATTCGAGCAAAACAACTGCGGAGCCTCTTCATGCTCTATTCGCCAATAGCCCCCTTCGGTAAGTATGCTTGCATGCCCTCCCCAGAAGTTCGCTGTAACCGGAGTCTTCGCTAAAACAGCTTCCGCCACCGGTAGCCCCAGCCCTTCTCCCAGACTGGCGGATACGTATGCGTCGTAAGTTGAATAAGCGTGAAGCAAATCATCCCTATCCATTTCAGTAACTTCAATCCTGATATCCTCGCGTGGAGATATCCAGTCGCAATCAGGCGATGTCTTGATCGTCAACGCCGCTGATCCAGGCTCAGGGAACGCCCGCATGAACCCGGCCATCAGCAGATGGAACCCTTTGCGGAAATGCGCTTCGCCGCATGAAAAGAATCGAAACGGCTTTTTGCCTGTCCAGTCCATTTTCATGGTAGCAGTCTTGTCGATATCAAGGGCGGGAGGCATTTTAAAAATGGGGGCTTTAACGCCGCTCGCTTCAAGCAAGGTTTTTACATGATCGGTTGTCGTCCACACCTCGTCAAAACCGTTTAGCCGTTTTACCCACTCTTTCGGATAGCGGCTCCACTCATGAGCGGGCAGAGCGATATTAAACGCGCCGGGAACAGGGGTAAAACGGGGGCCTATGGTGTTTGACAGCGCCCATTTGTTTTTGAAATCATTCAAATTCGATTCGTTTGTTAACGGGCGCTCATTCACATTTAAACCGAGTGTCTCTAAAGTAAGCCTGTAGAGTCTGCCGATGACAACATAGCTTCGGAGCGAAAAATCGGTTATCAGCTCGATCGATCCGTCCGGCCCCGTCGGCCCCGCCGACCCCGCCGACCCCGGTCTGGTTTCGTTCATACTTCCGCACTGTGCAATTTTTTGTTTTCTCGGCGTTTGCGCTTGGCCCTGCAATATTAACCCATATCGGGTTTAACCCGAAAATTTCCTGTTATACGGGAGGCCTACACGAGAGGGGAGTCGTGAATCCGCAGACAGGCGCGCGATGATGAGTTGTGGGGCAACATGACACCGGTTGAATATCTGGCGTCAAAGCAAAACCTGAATACTTCAATTTAGCGTGGTACCAAAAAAGGGAGGTTTACAGGCGGTTTGCCTTGTCTTTGTTGCTGGGCGTCATTCTTGGCTGTATGTGGAGGATGAAGTCGCTTAACGGCATTTTCGAGGCGTGAGGGCGAACGTCCTGCAAGATATCCCAGTTTGCCATAGGCGGGTACTGCCACTAGCAAGCGGGGGGTATCGCGTCGCCTCATGGCGCCGGGTAACCGTAGCGAGTCAGGTAATTCTCGTTCTTTTATAACTTGCTTGACATGCGGTATCTGGACAATCTAATCTGGGAAAATCAGGTTTGGCGGTTTAGCCATAAGCCTGTCACTTATCATTTGCGGAGAGTTGTAGTGGACGAGAAAACCGGGCATAACATAGAGAGCGAATTGATCGAGGCTTTTATGGCCGCATTGAAAAAAGGAATGACGGCGGAGGAGTTTTTCGCAATGGCCGACTCGACTATGGAGCATTTAAGGGGCAAGGCGAAAAACGAGACTATTGAAAAAATCATCAACAACACAGCCACTACGCAGGAAGTCAAGAAGATGATTGATTCGCTTAGCAAGTAGCTCAAGTTCGATGAGCCGCGCCGATTAGCCCCTTGTAGCCGTCAGCCGCCCCGGTCGCCCCGGCGTTGGTCATCTTGGCTCCGTTGGCCCCTCCGGCCTCGGTGGCCCCTCCGGCCTCGTAGGCCTCGTTGGCCCCCAATTCTTTCAGTAAAATTTTCAGGTCATCGATCAACCTTGCGCAAATGGACGGATCGACAAAATTCATCGTGCCTATCTGCACAGCCGAAGCTCCCGCAAGCATGAACTCCACGATATCCTCCGCGCAAGCAATGCCGCCTATTCCGAAGATCGGGATATCGACCGCCTCGTAACATCGCCACACCATCCGCACCGCTATCGGCTTTATGGCCGGCCCGCTCAAGCCGCCCGTTATGTTGGCCAAAACCGGTTTACGGGATCGTATGTCTATCGCCATGCCAGGCACGGTATTTATAACACTGATCCCGTCCGCGCCGTTCGCTTCGCATACTCTGGCGAACTCGGCGATGTCGGCCACGTCGGGCGTCAGTTTTACAATCAAAGGTTTGCTGGTGACACCACGGCAGGCGCTCACCACTTTTTCTGTAGTCTTCAAATCCTTCCCGAAAGCGGCGCCTCCTTTTTCCACATTAGGGCACGATATGTTCATCTCCAGCCCGTGAACACCGGCAGTGTCGTCAAGCCTCTCCGCCATCGCGACATATTCGTCGATAGTGTCGCCAAAAAAGTTGACGATTACGGACGTGCCTATCTTTGAAAGTTTAGGTAGCTTTTGACCGGCGAATTTATCAAAACCGATGTTTTGTAACCCGATGGCGTTTAGCATCCCGGAGGGAGTCTCGCAAATCCTGGGAGCCGGGTTGCCCGCTTTCGGTTTTAGCGAAAGACCTTTGGTGACAAACCCTCCAAGGACGGAGACATCGAAAAACTTTTCGTACAACAGCCCGTACCCGAACGTTCCGGAAGCGGCGAGAACCGGATTTTTAAGCTCGATCCCGGCGACGGTACTGGAGAGGTCGATATTTTTGCTCATATTGTAACTTCGGTAACGTCAAACACAGGCCCTTTACTGCAGACCGTAGTGTACCTATCCTCTCCTTTAATTTTAGTGACGCATCCAAGGCACGCCCCGAATCCGCACGCCATCTGGCTTTCCAGCGAAGCGTAACATGATATCCCCTTGCCCACGGCTATTTCGGCGACCGCTCTCATCATAGGCGCCGGGCCGCAGGTGAATATCGTCTCCGGCTGATCGTCATTTTCAAGCTCACATTTGATTAAGCCGGTAACGACGCCACGGTAACCTTCCGATCCGTCCTCTGTCGCCGCCATAACCTTCGCTCCGGCTTTCTGGAAAAAATCCTTGTAGAGCAAAAACCTGTTTGAGCGCGCGCCAAGAAACAAAGTGGTATTATCTGGCTCTTTTAATTGATTAACCATTCCGATAAACGGAGCCACACCTGTGCCGCCAGCCACTATCCAGAGGCGCGAGCCGTTTCCCGGTATAGCAAAGCCCGCGCCGAATGGGCCTAGAATATCCACAACATCACCCGGAGCCAATGACGCAAGTAGCCGTGTTCCACGTCCCGCCACCTGGATTACGAATCCGAATCTCGATCCGTCCGGCTCGAAATCGGCGACGCTCATCGGCCTTCTTAGCAACGGATCGGTGGAAGCCGAGACCTGAAGCATCATAAACTGCCCGGCGGTAATGGCGCCAACGGGCCTATCCGGCTCGACTGATAAATAATGAAAGCCTTCCGCCAATAATTTATTTTCCCGGACAGTACAGTTCACGTTGAATCCCTATATTTATTTTATTCAGATATCGAATCGACAGTTATGCTTATCCTGCCTATATATTGAATTAACTGTATCTGATTTTCTATCTCACCGCCGACAAGCTTGATATGCGTAGCGTCCGCCACGTCCTGTCCCAGCGTCGGGTCCATGGCGACCCATTCGCCGACATACACCTCCGGCCAGGCGTGATATAAAAAGCCCTCGTTCTTTTTAGAGTATACAAGGCCGGACGCCACTCTGGCCGGGACGCCTACGCTTCTTGCGAACGCTGTAAAAAGGTTCGTGTGGCTCTGGCACTCCCCCTGTTTGGACAACAAAACATCTATGGCGGTAAAAGAGTCTACCAGTTTTTTCTCGACGTTTTTATATACCCATCCATTTATTTTCCGGGCCGCCTGCCATGCGTCTTTCTCGCCGCCGATAATCCTCCTGGCGACGCTGATAATCATTTTGTTATCCGATTGAATCTCAGGCGACGGCTTAAGATTTTCCGGTTTGGCCGATGAGGCCTGGACTATGGACAGGAATTTTTCAGGAGTTTTCTTTTTGATAGTCACTGGCGCAGTGAAAGACCGTCTGCGCGACTTGTCCATTTTGCGCTCCGGTTTGCCGACCGACTGCCTGTAGTCATTCGGCAAGAGGCCAGGGTTTTTTAATCCTCCAATGGAAAGTTTCAAAGTTTTGATCCGGGCCGGATTTTCTATCGGTTTATCCGGCGTAATCAGGCTGAAAGTGATAAGGCTTGTGATCGGCACATAAGCTGTCTGGAATTTTAGCGCCTCAGATTCACTCACCCTCACAGACACGAAATTCATAAAACTTTCCTCGCGGATAGTCACTCCGCTTTTCGTAACATAACTTCTGGTTTTGACTCCCTGTATAGACGATTCGACGATGTAGACATCGACCAGCTTTTGGTCAACTGTCATCTTTTTTGTCCCGATCACTTTGAACGTCAAATTATCTGTCGCTCTTAGCGCGGTAATGAAAATCGGAACGGTAACCTTGAAACCAACTTTCAACTTATCTGATAGAGCAAAACCTATTGAGTTACCAAAATATGTGTCCGGCTCGATTTTAACAGTTTTATACGAAGTCCCACCGGCGCCGGTGATGGCGAGTTTTAACTTACCGTTTGTGACAACCCCGGTGGTGCGTTGGCGCTGGCTCTGGATTGTTTGCAGATAAATAAATTTCACAAGTTTTTTGGAGCCGCTTAAATAAGTGGTGTTAGAAAAAGACATATCCTGCGATATGTCCATGATCTTCATTTTTATCACGGCCCTGTCGGTAATCCTGTATCCGCCGCCTCCCTTTTCAATCTTCTGGTAGGAGAACCCCATCTTCTGATTATTGAAAAGAATGTTCATCCACTCTTCAGAGATCAACTCGTTGTAACCGGCAAGCTCCGGCGACGCTTCTGGCGCGCTCCATAGAGCCGATGGAGAAGCGAGGAGCGCGATAAGAGTGAGCGGAGCTAAAGCTTGCAATGAAAAAAAAGTCATGCTGTTAACTAATCTGGTCATTAAAAGCCTTTACAGTTGCGGCTTATCTATTATTTTAGATGAGCCACGGCCTCCCGGTTAAAACGATTTTGCGCAATTATTTTAACCAGAGGAGAACAACCATGACTCGACAACAGTATATCATTCGCCGCCTGTTGTAGTGTCGTCTGATGAGAACGGGATAGATTCGGTTAAAAAAAACCGTCCATCCCCTTGAGTAAGAGAATGGACGGTCGGGAAAATCAACAACCCTTAAATTAAAGGGACGCTAAAGAGTTAAGCCTTACTGGCTCCGGCAGAGGCACGTAACCTGCCTTAATCGCAAGTTTCTGACCGTCTTTGGAAAGCTCGAAATCAATAAATTTCTTCGCAAGACCTTTGGGCTTGCCGATGGTGTATTGGTATAAAGATCGTGAAACCGGATAAGACCCGTCCGATACGGTTTCCGGAGACGGCAAAATGCCGTTGACCTTGACCACCTTGACGCCCTCGGCGTAGCTTAAGCCGCCGTAGCCTATGGCGTTTTTGTCTTTTGAGACCGCGTTAACGACGCTTGCGGTTCCCGGCATGTTCTGGCAGTCCGCCGCGTAATTTTGCTTCTTGAGCACATGCTTTTTGAAGAAAGCGTATGTTCCAGAGCTGTTCTCCCTGCTGTAGCGGATAATTTTCGCGTCATTGCCGCCCACTTCTTTCCAGTTGTTTATCTTGCCGGTATAAATGTCTTTGAGTTGAGCCGTGGAAAGATCGCTTACCGGGTTGTCCGGGTGCATGTATAAGGAAACGCCGTCCAGGGCTATGGCCACTTCGAACACCTTGGCGCCATTTTTCTCAATCCTCTTTCTTTCCTTTTTCTTCATCGGGCGCGAAGCGTCGGCTATGTCTGTCGAGCCATTGATAATGGCGGCGATCCCCACTCCGCTTCCTCCGCCTGTGACCTGTATAATCGCGCCTTTGTTTTGGCTCATATAGGCCGCCGCCTCGGCTGTCACCATCTCCAATAACGTGTCGCTTCCCTGGATGGTAAGTTTTTTTCCTGCGTCGGCGCCTCCGGTGGTGATAAACGCCACCGACATGAATACCGCCAACAGTCTCAGAATCTTGTTCATGCGCTTTGTCTCCTTTAAAATTTGATTGATAATGAATTGAATCGACTGATTTATCGCATCGGCTCTTCTGCGGTGAAGGGAAGGAGCATTACAAAAGCCGCCCCCTTTCCCTTCGTTGCGTCCAATGCGTAAATGTCTCCTCCGTGCCGCTCAACGATCATGCGCGCGTTATGCAACCCTAGTCCGGCTCCCTTAAACACCCTGGTGGAGGTGAGTCCCACCTGCTCAAACCTTTTGAATATGCGCTCTCTCTCCTCAGGCGGCACGCCAATGCCGTCGTCTTCAACCTTGAGGACAACCATGTTTCCGTCTGTTTCCGCTGAAACCAAAATTGTTCCTCCCGAAGGACTGAATTTGAGGGCGTTGGAGATAAGGTTGTTTAACGCATGTAACCTGAGCCTTTTCATGTCCCATCGAACAACCGGCAAAGGATTTTCCACCTCTATTATTATCTTTATATTCCTGGCCTCCGCTTCGTAGCGGAAGGTATTTATAGTTTCTGAAAGCTCGCCTTTAATATCAAACACAAGCTCCGGCTCGATTTTATCTTTCCCTGCCTCCATCTTGGCCATGGTCAATATTCCCTGAACAAGCGAATGAGCTTCGTGACCGGCTTTCAGAATCATTTTTAGAAATTCCCCGGACATAGGATCGCTGAAATCCTCTCTCGACTTTTCATTTAATAGCGAGGCGCAACTGATGATCGCGTTTATCGGTGATTTTAGATCGTGCGTTATCGAAGACAATATCCTGTTGTGCCTTTCAGTTATGGTTTCTTCTTCAATCTCTTTATTTCCAACCTGTGTCATTTCCCAAACCTCCATCTACTTTGTGCGAATAGTGTATGCGTGAATGGAGTCGATTTGGATTAAGTTACGGTTAAAGGATTGTTAGATTATTATTAATGGGGCCTCCGATATGAAATTACTTTTCATATCAGGGAGATTAGACGGGAAAACGAAACTTGAACGACGGATCAACCTCAACCAGCGGGGTTTTTGCGATCAGACTTTGATAAAATCGCCCGTTCGGATGTAGAGAAGATACGAAGAGACTGTTTTTATCTTGTCGCCAAGATTTTCTATATGTTTTACGATTCTGATTATTCGTATGATGGTTTTTTTATCCCCCTTCATCGACAGCAGAATATTGTGGGCGCTGATGTTGGCCTGGTTTATATTTCCGTCTACCTCCTGGATGAAATTCAAGGTATGCTGGCTGATGTCCTTGCCGTCTAATATGTCTATGGCTTTCTCCAGCATAACTATGCAATTTTGTAGCATGCTTTCCAGAATAGCTTTAATCTCCTCTGTGAGGCCGCGCGAGTCGCTCTCCATCACCCTGACCCAGTTTTCCGCGACATGTTGCATAATATCGAACATCTCTTCTGCGTCATTGGCCACGACAGCATCGCACACGACAGCTCTTTTTAAGAGCCCCGCAAGAAACAGTTTGCCGACTATCTCGGAGAGTTCCTCTGTAATGCGGACCATCTCGTTATCCGCGTTTTCCTCAAGCTCAAGAATCCGGTCGAGCAAAACTTTCGTATCTTCTTCGCCATGAATCAGCTTGATTGTGAGCCTGCATGACTCCTGCGCTTCTTTTAGCATGGCCTTGAGCGCGTCACGGGTCTTCTTCATTTCATCCATTATGATTTTTGTCATTTTTTATTTTTCTCCCTGGATCAGCTGAACTTGCCGATTATATAATCCGATGTCAGCTCGTTTGACGGATTACTGAAAATATTATTTGTAAAATCGTATTCTACAAGACGGCCTTCATAAAAAAATGCGGTGCGGTGCGCCACCCGCTGGGCCTGTTGCATGTTATGTGTGACTATTACAACGGTATGCTCCGCCGCAAGCTCCAGGATAAGGTTCTCCACCAGCTGTGTCGATTTTGGATCCAGTGAGGAGCATGGCTCGTCAAGTAGCAAGATATCCGGCGTGTTGATAATCGCCCTGGCTATGCAAAGCCTCTGTTGCTGACCTCCGGAAAGAGAAGTGGACAAGTTCTCCAGCCTGTCTTCGACCTCATCCCACAAAGCGGCTTTCTTAAGGGCCGCTTTTACTTTGGCGCGAATCTTCCCGTTGTCGGACACGCCGATAGACCTTAAGGGCATGGCGACATCCTGGAAAATAGATTTTCCAGAAAAAGGCACAGGTTTTTGCATTACATATCCTATTCTATCGCCCCTTAAAATACAAAGTTCGTACGGATCGAGGTTCATAATGTCTTTTCCGTCTTTTAAAATAATGGAGCCTTTGTACCTGCAGTTAAACTCGTCGGTGAGCCGGTTCAGCCCTTTGAGGAACGAGGATTTACCGCAACCCGACGGCCCGATAATCGCGGTGACTTCGTTGGCGGCGAACGACATGCTGACAGCTTCGCACCCAACCATGCCATTCGGGTACTTGACCCCAAAATCAAAAGTCTCAAGAGCTTTATTTTCTATTTCCATTTTTTGGTTTCCGGCGAAAATATAGTGTGTGTAAATTTATCTGTCCATTTTCCTTCGATGGATCCACCGAAGGATTTGGCCTATGGAGTTGAACGTAAACGTCAGCGTAAGCAAAACAAGAGTCGTGGAGTAAAGGATGGGAGTGGCTCTGTCGACGTTTGGCGACTGAGTGGCCATGACGAAAATATGATATCCAAGCTCCATAAACTGATCGAGCGGATCGCCGGTGAAATTGGGAACAAAATAGGCCACGCCGACGAAAAGGATCGGCGCCACCTCGCCCGCCCCACGGCTGATGGAAAGGACAAGGCCGGTGAGCATCCCGCCTATAGCCTGCGGCAAAACAACCCATTTTATAACTTCCCATCTGGTGTACCCAATACAGATTCCGGCGTGGCGTTGCTCGTCCGGGACGAGCCTCAACGCTTCGGTCACCGAAATCACATTGGTCGGAAGCGTCAGCGAGCCCATCGTAAAAGCCGCCCATAACAGGCATCGTTCTTTGAAAACATTGTCTTCGTAACCTATCAACCAGTCCAAAGTCCCCCCGACAACGGTTACAAAAAAAGCCAGCCCGAACAGGCCATAGACAATGGATGGAACTGCGGCCAGAGTTCTAACGGAGCTCATGACCGCATTGTAAAACCAGTTTTTCCGGCTGACTTCGTTAAGGTATATGGCGATGACCGCGCCAAGCGGGACGGTAAACATCGACATCATCATAACCAGCATGGCCGTTCCTTTTATCATCGGCCAGATTCCGCCGTGCTCCATATCGCCAGTGGGGTTTGCGGTAAGGAACTCCCAGGAAATATGCTCACTGCCTTTGACAACAATCAGGCCAATGATAAAAATGATAATCGCCACTACAAACATAGCGGTAGCGTTCGTTACCGCTTTAAAGGTGAACTCAAGCGTTTTTCTGCGGTCAAGCATAAGTCCATTTCCTTATAAGCTTCTGGGAAAGGTAATTGATGGTGAAAGTGGCGAGTATCAAGATGAGACCCAGCAGGAAAAGAATGCTGTAGTGCGTGTCTCCCACTATCACCTCGCCCATCTCCGCGCCTATGGTGGCGGCGAAGGTTCTCGCCCCTGACGCGAAGTCCATGCTGAATATGGCCGCGTTGCCAGAGCACATGAGCACGATCATCGTTTCGCCAAAGCATCTTCCGAACCCAAGCAGACCGGCGGCGAAAACTTTTCCATAGGTGGCTGGAATAATTATCGAAGTAATAATCTGGTAGTCGAACATTCCACAACATTTGGCGGCGTGTATCTGCTCTTTGGAGTAGCTTGAATAGATATCTTCGAAAAGCGTCGTCATTATCGGTATCACCGTTAATGAAAGCATCGTACCAGCAAGGAAAGCGTTTAGCCGGAAAGTCGTTCCGGTGATAGTTTGCATATAAGTGGCGAAATAAATCAGCCCAAGAAATCCCAGCACGACCGACGGAATACCGGCAAGAAGCTCGGTAATTATTTTGACTGTATATCTGAGGTTTCGCGGGAGGTAAAACGCTATGGCGATAGCCGTTAGAAAACTTATAACCGTTCCTTCGGCTACAGCCACCAACGTGATTTTCAACGTCCCCACAGCAAGCGGCCACAGGCTGAAAAGCGGCTGATCGGATATCGGTTGCCACATAAACTGCCCCAACAGGTTGTCTAGCGTCTGGAAAACGCTGGCGTTTCGCGCAAACTCCTCTTCATTTTCTGTGTCGTGGTAAAGCGACATCTCGTTGCGCTGATCCACATCGGTAATTAATGGATATGCTTCCTGAAGAACGAAATAAAATATTGCGATAACAATCCCCACCGCAATAACGCCTCCCATGAAAAGCGCGCCTATGGCGAGTTTCTCCTCTGTTTTGCGCCTTTTTATCAATCTGTCGCTCGAAAAGCTTTTCGTCTCCTCCGCTGTGATCGGGATTTCACTCATGCTATCGCCTTTTTAAAATTTACGACTTTCTTAACTGGAATATGTATGGAAAATACGCTCCCCTCGCCAGGAACGCTTTCCACGGTGACTTTGCCTCCGTGCGCTATTATCGAGTGCTTTACTATTGAAAGCCCCAGCCCTGTGCCGCCCAGTTTTCTGGACCGCGACGTATCCACGCGGTAAAAGCGCTCGAAAATACGATCAAGGTGTTTTTCCTCTATGCCGAAACCTTGATCCCTGACATGGATAGAAAGAACACTGTCATCAAGAAACACTGATATGAGCACATCTTTACCAGGATCGCTGTAGTTGATTGAATTATCGATCAGGTTCGCCAGGGCTCGCTCCAGAAGCATTACACTGATTGTAGCTTCGAGATTATCCGGGCAGGCCAGCTTCACATCGATATTTTTTTCCGATGATTTATATGACAAGTCGCTGATTATTTTCTCAAGAACATTCTTTATGGAGACATGCTCACTGAACCCTTGTGAAATAACATTTTCGTTTTCGATCCTGGAAAGGGTCAAGAGGTCTTCAATAATGCCAGAAAGCCTTCTTACCTGTCTGTCGAGCATTCGCAGAAATCTATCCGCCGTTTCCGGCTCTTCGACGGCTCCAGATAGAAGAGCCTCTACGGCTCCTTGTATCGAGGTTATGGGTGTGCGAAGCTCGTGTGATACGTTTGCGGCGAAATCGCGCCGGAGGCTTTCAAGCTGACGCAGACGTGTAACGTCGTTTAAGGACATGACCTGGCCCCAATACTCACCATTAGATTTATGAAGGGGGCTTTGTATCACCTGAATGACTTTCTTTTTCGAGTCTTCTATGCTGATCTCTTTTGACAACAGCTTGCGCGTTTCGAGCCCTTCGTCAACAAAGTTCAGCAGTTCACTTCTTTTATAAACAACGTCCCTGATGGAAAGACCCTCGATTTTCGCCGAAGGGATATCCAGCAAATGCCTCGCCACAGGGTTGATCTTCAAGATTACAAGGTTTGCGTCCACTGCGAGGATACCTTCTTTCAGGCAGGTCAACACCGCCTCCCCGGTCTGAGCCTCATTCGCTCCCGCGTTTATCCGCACTTTGAGCCCGGCTGACATTATGTTCAGATTCTCTGCGATTTCCGCTGTTTCCTTCAACGCTCCGCCATCTATAGGCTTGTCGAAAAGTCCTAAAGCGAAACGCGCCGCGCCCTGTGATATTTCTTTCAACGGTTTTTTAGTAATATTCGAAATTATCACGCTTAGAACTGAGGATGCCGCAAAAGCCGTTCCGAGTATAAAAGCAACCTGACCTGCGTTCAATGCGTCAACACTGGTGGCCAAGGCGCCCGTAAATGTTGACATAAGAATAAAAGCCGTGGTAAGTGGCAATATCGTCCAGGAAATAGTTGTGTGTTTCATATCAATAATCAAGGCGGTAACCGACGCCGCGCACCGTGTGAATCCGTCCGCTCCAGGAGTCGAGTTTTTTTCGAATAAACGTCACGTGCACATCCACCGAGCGCTCCGAGACGCTGACCTCGCCTCCCCGGATCGCGGCGACTATCTGATCCCGCGTCATGACACCGCCCCCTCTGTTCAAAAGAGCGTCCAGGATCGCAAATTCCGTGAAAGTAAACTCAACCGGTTTTCCGTTTAAAAATATTTCCCGCCTGTTTCTATCCAGAATGAGTCCGCCTACCTCCACTTTTACTGGAAGCCCTTCTTCGGAGACTCGGCGGAGAGCGACCTGGATGCGGGCGAGGACTTCTTTTATGCTAAATGGCTTTGTCACGTAATCGTCGGCTCCGATCTCCAGCCCTTTGACAATGTCCTCTTCTTCTCCCCTTGCGGTAAGCATTATTATTGGAGTTTCGCTTATCTCCGATTCCAGCCGCACTTTTTTGCATACATCCAAACCGTCTATTCCCGGTAGCATAAGGTCTAGCAGGACAACTTTTGGTTTTGCCGCTCTTATCGCAGTTAAAGCTTCTTCGCCTGTTTTGGCCACAACAACTTCGTACCCGGCGGATTCCAGGTTGTATTGAAGGAGATCGCGAATATCCTCTTCGTCATCAACCACAAGTATTTTGCAAGGGCCTCCGTTTTTCATCGCCCTAATGTATCAAGAGACGACGGGCGTTAGGTGAAGTTCAGGTTAAATATAAGTTAAGAATATGTTAATTTGCGAACTTCCCCCGAATAGCCGGACAGATTGCGTAGAGGTTCCCTGGAGATATTGTCAGGAGTTCGAAAAAGAGATATCTTGTGATATGTCCGTGATCTTCATTTTTATCACGGCCCTGCCGGTAATCTGTATCCGCCTCCTCCTCTTTCAATTTTAATCAGGGGCGGTCTGGAAATATTCCTGGAGGCTTAAAACTTCCATTTCTTTTTCGGCGGAAGACTCTATGGCGATTACTGCGGCCCTGGCCGCCTGAATTGTGGTGAAATAGGGGACGTTCATGGTCAGCGCGGTGCGCCGGATGGTGAACGAGTCGCGGATCGATTTCTTCCCGGAAGTGGTGTTTATCACCATGTCAACCGCTCCTTCGGAGATTCGGTCTACGCAGTCGGGTTTTCCCTCGCCAACCTTGTTTATCATGTCCACTTCAAGCCCAGCTTTGTTTAACGCAAGGGCCGTTCCAGAAGTAGCGATAATAGTAAATCCCATGCCGGTCAGGCGCTTTGCGACTTCTGTGGCCAGCGCTTTATCCTCGTCCATAATCGACATCAAAACCACACCCGAACCTGGAAGAGCGGAGCCTGCGGCCAGAGAGGCTTTGGCGAAAGCCTGGCCGAACGAACGGTCGATCCCCATGACCTCGCCTGTCGATTTCATCTCAGGCCCCAGGATGGTGTCCACGTTGGTAAATTTCGCGAAGGGAAACACCGACTCTTTCACGGCTATATGCGAAAATTGCGGCTCTTTTATAAATCCAAGCTCTTTTAATGTTTTGCCAGCCATGACTCTCGCCGCAAGTTGCGCCACCGGCGCCCCTATAGCCTTGGAGACGAAAGGAACCGTGCGGGACGCGCGCGGATTGGCTTCGAGTATATAGATATCGCCATCCTGAACGGCGAACTGGATGTTTATAAGGCCGATGGTTCCAAGCTCTAAAGCCAGGGCTTTCGTCTGCCTTTTTATTTCGGCGATGACTGTTTCATCCATACTGTGGGGCGGCAGGCAACAGGCCGAATCGCCGGAGTGGACGCCCGCCTGTTCGATATGCTCCATGGCGCCGGCCACAACGACGGTTTGCCCGTCACAGATGGCGTCAACGTCAAGCTCGATCGCCGACCCCAAAAACTTGTCTATCAGAACCGGATGATCCGGCGACGCGCTTACGGCGTTGCCCATGTAGAAGCTTAACGATTCGTCGTCATGGACTATCTCCATCGCCCGCCCCCCAAGGACATACGACGGACGCACAACAACCGGATAGCCGATCTTGCCCGCCGCTTTTAAAGCCTCGTCCGGGTTGGTGGCGATACCGTTTTCCGGCTGTTTAAGGTTTAGTTTATCGAGCAGGGCTTTGAAACTTTCGCGATCCTCGGCCCTGTGTATCGACGCGGGCGACGTGCCGATGATCGGGGCGCCCGCCTTTTCCAGCCTCAACGCAAGGTTTAACGGCGTCTGGCCGCCGAACTGGACGATCACCCCGTCCGGGTTTTCGAGCTTTATGATCGCCATCACATCCTCAAAAGTAAGCGGCTCGAAATAGAGCCGGTCGGACGTGTCGTAATCGGTGGAGACTGTCTCCGGGTTGCAGTTGACCATGATCGTCTCAAAGCCGTCCTTTTTAAGACCGATAACGCCGTGGACACAACAGTAATCAAACTCTATCCCCTGCCCTATCCGGTTCGGCCCTCCGCCCAGGATCATTATTTTTTTCCTGCCGGTTACATCCGCCTCGCATTCCTCTTCATAAGTGGAGTAAAGATATGGAGTGTTGGCGTCAAATTCGGCGGCGCATGTGTCCACCCGTTTGAAGACAGGCTCGATTCCGGCCTCTATCCTGCGGTTTCTGATATCGTCCTCTGTCTGGCCGGTCAGTTGAGACAGCCGTTTGTCTGAAAACCCCAGCGCTTTTAGCTCTCGTAAACGTCCATTGCTTTCGATTCCATTTTCAGCGACATCGGTTTCCGTATCTATGATCTGCTTTATGTTGTGTAGAAACCATCGGTCTATCCCGGTCAGCGTAAAAAGCCGGTCGATAGACCAGCCCGTCCGTATCGCCTCGCCCACGCTCCATAGCCTGTCCTCTGACGCGAACTCCAGCTTTTGTCTCAGCGTATCCTCGTCCGGCTCCGGTTTCGCGTCAAACCCGAACGAGCCGGTTTCAAGCGACCGCATCGCCTTTTGCAAAGCTTCCTTGAAAGTCCGCCCGATACTCATCGCCTCGCCCACCGATTTCATCTGGGTGTCGATACAGCTGTCGGCTGACGGGAATTTCTCGAACGTGAACCGGGGAACTTTAACGACGCAATAGTCTATAGCAGGCTCAAAGCAGGAAGGCGTTTGCTGTGTAATGTCGTTTCTGATCTCATCGAGCGTATAGCCGACGCTTAGTTTCGCGGCGATCCTGGCGATGGGGAAACCGGTGGCTTTTGAAGCCAGCGCCGACGAGCGGGAGACTCTGGGGTTCATTTCGATTATAAACAGCTCGCCGTTTTCCGGGTTGACCGCGAACTGGATATTCGAGCCGCCGGTCTCCACGCCGATTTCCCGGATGATGTCTATGGCGGCGTTACGCATGATCTGGTATTCCTTGTCCGTAAGGGTCTGGGCAGGGGCGACGGTGATCGAGTCGCCGGTGTGCATTCCCATCGGGTCGAAGTTTTCAATCGAGCAGACGATGACGACGTTGTCTTTTAGATCGCGCATGATCTCAAGCTCGTATTCTTTCCATCCGGCGACAGACTGCTCGATGAGAATCTGGCTTACCGGGCTTGCGTTAAGTCCCACGCGGCACCGCTCCTGGTATTCCTCTTTCGTGGACGCGACGCTCCCGCCCGTGCCGCCGAGCGTGAAAGCGGGCCGTATGATGGCCGGAAGCTTTACCGTATCAATCGCCGCCATCGCCTCGTCTATGTTGTGGGCCAGCGCGGAGACAGGGACGTTAAGGCCGATCCGCTCCATCGCCTGTTTAAAAAGGTTTCTATCCTCCGCTTTTTTTATCGCGCCGAGTTTCGCCCCGATAAGCTCCACATTGTATTTATCCAGAACGCCGCTTTCGGCAAGCGCGACAGAGACGTTAAGCGCCGTCTGGCCTCCGACCGTGGGCAAGAGCGCGTTCGGTTTTTCCCTCTCAATTATCTTTGCGATGGCCTCCGGGGTCACCGGCTCTATATATGTGCGGTCCGCCATATCAGGATCGGTCATGATGGTGGCGGGATTTGAGTTTACCAGGCATACCTTGTAACCCTCTTCACGCAGAGCCTTGCATGCCTGGGCGCCGGAATAGTCGAACTCGCACGCCTGGCCTATCACGATCGGCCCCGCGCCGATTATCATTATTTTTTTTATGTCAGTTCGTTTGGGCATTTTTTACTTTTTTTGTTTCCATTATTATGCTTTTAAAACTGCGAGATCCTTCACTGCGCGTCCGCTCCGTTCAGGACGACGGAATGGGGGGCCTGGACTATGCGACGTGTCACTCTGAACGGGGAGCCTAAGCGCAACATCTTGTCGTCCTGAGAAAATCGAAGGATCTTGCCTTTTTCTCATATCATTCTACCGCTCAAGTCCGCCCATTTCGGGTTGACTGATTCAACCAGCGAGATTTTCTTTTTCCGCAACCATCCCTTTATCTGCCGTTCGCGCCGCGCCGCCTCCATAGCCCGCGAGAACCGCTCAAAGTAAATCAACTTTGTAATGTTGTATGTCTTCGTGAAACCTTCCACCACTTTACTTTTATGTTCAGTCACCCTTCGCGCCAGATCGTTGGTCATGCCTGTATAGAGAACGGTGTCACCGGGATTTGTCATAATATAAATGTAAAATACTTTTTCTCTTCTCATCCTCATTAATCTGCTTTTAAAACTGCGAGATCCTTCACTGCGCGTCCGCTCCGTTCAGGACGACGGAATGGGGGGCCTGGACTATGCGACGTGTCACTCTGAACGGGAGCGTATGCGCTACATCTTGTCGTCCTGAGAGAATCGAAGGATCTTGCCTTTTCCATTTAAACATCAGCTTTACCGCGATTTATAAATTTCTTTCACGTCTATCTGGCGCGACCGCTCGTATCGCACACTCATGGCGTTCAGAGCGAACAGGAACTCTTCGATGCCTTCTCCTTCATTTTTCCTGATCCGTTTCATTTCCGACTTTATAAATTTCAGAGAGCCGGAGGGGTGGTGGCAGAATCCGTTGGTGAGGAGCCATTTCTTTTCAAACTGAACAATCCGGCCTTCGAAAATATCCCCTTTTTGCAAAAGCCCGGCTCTTTCCTGGTCGCTGATGATGTAATTTTTATTGGCGAACAACGCCGTCGCTTTTATTTTTCCGTTTTTAGACGATTTGACAAGAAAAACGTCTTGTATATGCTCTTTTATGGCGTCTATCATCGCAAGCTCAATGTCGGAGCCGCGCGCCATTTCCTCCCGGTAAACATCAATGACCGTTTGCCCTTTCTCGTTGGCTGGCTGGGTGAACAAGAACCACTCGAGAAAAGAGGTCATGTGCGTCTCATACTGCTGGTCGTCGGTATAAATAGAGCCTGCTTTCGCCTCGTATATGCCGTTGGCTTCGCGGGCCATTTTCTCGAACCTTACGTCCGATGAGAATTTGGACATGTTTTCAAGTAAAGACCTGAACGCGCCACAAAAGTCATTCTCATTTTTTTCAAACAAAGTCATATATGGGAGCCTTTAATAATTATTTGAGACCTCTAAAAAACTTCTGCAATTGTCATTACGAGCCCTTCACAGAAGTTCAGGATAAACTCCGCGAAGTAATCTCTCGCCACTATAAATCATAGGGTTGGAGATTGCCACGTCGTTGTCCCGGCGTGGCCGCGCCACTAGTCCCGGCGTGGCCGCGCCACCTCCTCGCAATGACAGCTAAACGTTACTTTTTCAGAGGTCTCTATTTTCTACCGCATAATTTCCAAAAGGTCTAAAGAGCATAGTCAGGCGCTGGCCCGTTTACGTCCGCTCGCAATCATCATATCCGCGAACCGGGAGAACAGGTAGGAGGAATCGTGAGGGCCGGGTGAGGCTTCGGGATGGTATTGGACGCTGAAAACGGCCAGCGTCCTGCTTTTCACACCCTCCACCGTCCGGTCGTTCAGGTTTATATGGGTAAGCTTAAGGTCGCCGGGAAGAGAATCTGGATCGACGGCGAAATTATGGTTCTGGGAGGTGATCTCCACTTTTTTTGTGGAAAGATCCATCACCGGATGGTTGGCGCCGTGATGGCCGAACTTGAGCTTATATGTCCTCGCGCCCAGCGCAAGACTAAGTATCTGGTGCCCCAGGCAGATGCCGAAAACCGGTTTGACGCCGATCAATTTTTTCACGGTTTCTATGACGTATGTAACCGCTGACGGGTCGCCCGGCCCGTTGCTTAAAAAAACACCGTCCGGATCGTAGCTTAATATTTCATCCGCGCCGGTACTTGCCGGAACCACGGTAACTTGCGCGCCGATATTGTCGAAGTTGCGCAGGATGCTCTGTTTTATTCCAAGATCGACGGCTGTGACCTTAAACTTCGGTTTATCGAAACCTGGCGCGAAACCAGATCCCAGCTCCCACAGGCCGCCGCGCCACTGGTACGCCTGTTCGCACGTGACCCGCTTCACACAGTCCACTCCGTCGAGCCCTTTCAGGCGGGCGGCTCTTTTTTTGATATCCTTTATACTCCCGCCCTTACTATTTATGATCCCCGGCATGGCGCCTTTTTTCCTGATATGCCGGGTGAGGGCTCGCGTGTCTATCCCCTGTATGCCGACGACGCCGTTATCGATAAGATAAGTCCCAAGCGATTTGATACGCCGCCAGTTAGACGTGATCGCGCTCTCCTCTTTGACGATAAACCCGCGAACGAAAGGTTTACGCGACTCGACATCCTCGTCGTTCACTCCCACGTTGCCGATCAAAGGATAGGTCATGTTCACGATCTGCCCTTCGTATGAGGGATCGGTGAGAATCTCCTGGTATCCGGTCATCGAAGTGTTAAAGACCACCTCACCCGAAGTCTCGCCGACGGCGCCGAAAGATTTTCCGGTGAAGACCCGCCCGTCCGACATTACAAGATATGCGTCAGACATATACCACCCCGACCGGTATCAGCATTTGCTTACTACTTTTCCTTTGACGATGGTGTAGACAGCTTTGCCTTTTAGCTTCTGTCCGGCGAAAGGTGTGTTGCGTCCCTTTGATTTAAATTCAGATGGCTCGACCGTCCATTCAAGATCGGGGTCTATGATGGTCACGTCCGCCACCGCGCCCGGCGTTAGCGTTCCTCTGTCGATTCCGATTATTCCGGCAGGTTTCAAGCTCATCGCTTCGATTAATTTCGCCGGTGTCATATGGCTGTTGTGAACCAGCGCCATGCTCAACCCCAGCGATGTTTCAAGCCCTACTATGCCGAAAGCGGCGTTGTCGAACTCGACCTGCTTCTCGAACAAGCTGTGGGGCGCGTGGTCGGAGGCGATGCAGTCTATAGTTCCATCGCTTAAGCCTTCGATGATCGCTGTGACATCTGAATCATGGCGAAGAGGAGGCGCCATCTTCGCGTTGGTGTTGTATCCCCGGCACGCTTCGTCGGTGATGGAGAAATGATGCGGCGCGGCTTCGGCGGTGACTTGCGCGCCACGATCTTTCGCGCGGCGTATTAGTTCTGCGCAACCGGCGGTGGAGACATGGCAAAAATGAATGGGCGCTTTGCAATACTCGGCGATGGAGATATCGCGGGCGGTTATAATGTCTTCTGCGATGGCTGGCGCCCCTGCAAGCCCCAACTCCGAGGAGACCGAGCCTTCGTTCATCGACCCATTCTGCGAGATGCCATAGTCGTCGGCGTGCTCCATTATTGTAAGGCCGAACATCGAGGCGTACTCCATGGCGGCGCGAAGAACAGAGCCGTTCGTTATACATTTGCCGTCATCGGACAGAGCGGCCACCCCAAGCTCCGCCATCTCGCCAATGTCGGCCAGCGCTTCGCCTTTTAACCCACGGGTAACAGCGCCTATGGGGTGGACATTGACTATCGCCGATTTCGCCTTGTCGAGAATAAATTCGGTCACGGCCCCGCAGTCGTTTACAGGATTAGTGTTTGCCATGCAGGCGACAGAGGTGAACCCGCCCACAGCCGCCGCGCGCGCGCCCGTTTCGATGGTTTCCTTATATTCGTATCCAGGCTCCCTGAAATGAGTATGAATATCGACAAGCCCCGGCGCCACCCATTTCCCTTTTGCGTCGATGATTTTACGGGAGCCATCGCTGATGCTCTTTTTGACTGCGGAGATTTTCCCTTTTTCTATGAGAAGATCGAACTGACCGTCGACGCCATTGGCCGGGTCGATGACGCGGCCGTTTTTAATAAGGAGATCACTCATTTATCAATCAACCCCCCACCGGAGAGAAGATAGAGCGTCTCCGTGCGCGGCCGTTTTTAACTAGTAAATCACTCATTGATCTGTAAACCCCCGCCCAGCAAAAGATAAAGTATCGCCATACGCACCGCCACGCCGTTGGTCACCTGATCGAGGATGACAGACCATGGGCCTTCCGCCACTTCCGGCGATATCTCCACACCCTGGTTTATAGGCCCCGGATGCAGAACCAGCGCGTCTTTTTTCGCTTTTTTCATCCTGTCGAGATTAAGGCCGAAATGTTTTGAATACTCCCGGACATTGGGGAACCCGGTTCGCTCCAGCCTTTCGGTCTGAACCCTCAGCGCCATGATGACATCCGCGCCGTCAATCGCTTCATCGAGCGAGGAGGTTACTTTATCTGCCACCTGCCCGATATTTACAGGAAGCAAAGTGGCCGGGCCGCAGGCGGTGACGATCATGCCGATTTTCCGCATTGCTATCATGTTCGATTTGGCCACCCTGCTGTTTAATATATCTCCGATTATCGAAACCTTCAGCCCTTCAAGCTGTTCTTTTTTCTCCTGGATCGTCATCAGGTCGAGCAGGCACTGGGTCGGATGCTCGTGCCGCCCGTCGCCCGCGTTGACCACCGGGCATTCTATCCACTCTGTCATCATGGAGGGAACCCCGGCGAACCGGCTACGAATAACCAGCATATCCGGCTTCATCGCGTCGAGGTTGTGCACCATGTCTTTTAAAGACTCCCCTTTAGAGAGCGAAGATCCGACAGCGCTTATGTTGATGACATCGGCGGAGAGGCGTTTGCCTGCGATCTCGAAGCTTGTCCGGGTTCGGGTGGAAGGCTCTGTAAAAAAATTGATGACGGTTCTGCCTCGTAAAGTGGGGGCTTTTTTTACATCCCTCTCCGAGATTGCTTTCATTACTTTGGCCGTCTCGATAATCTGGCCGATATCGGAGCTGGAAAGATCGGCCATGGAGATGAGGTGGCGCTGGTACAGGTCTTGCTCAGCCATTTTTTCCTTCACTGTCGGCGTTCTCCCCAAGGCCGCTCAGGACGATATCTTTCCCGTCACATTCCAAGAACCGGACGCGGATTTTCTCGACATATTGCGTGGGGACGTTTTTCCCGCAGTAATCGGGCCGTATGGGAAGCTCGCGGTGCCCCCGGTCGATCAGAACCGCCAGTTGTATCTCCTTCGGGCGGCCCATGTCGAAAAGATGGGTGATCGCGGCGTTAATTGTGCGTCCCGTGAACAAAACGTCGTCCACCAAAAGGACTGTCATGTTATCAATCGAGAAAGGTATCTGTGTGATTTTCGCGGCGAGAACCGCCCCTTTCTGCTTGAAATCGTCCCTGTACAAGGTGGGATCCAAAGTTCCGACAGAAATTACAGCGCCAGTGATCCTCTTAAGCTCGGCCGACAGCCGCTCGGCCAGCACGCCGCCCCGCGTGACCACACCTACAATTACGAGATTTTCAAAGCTCCTGTTTTTTTCCACGATTTCATGCGCCATCCGGGTGATGACCTGATGTTGCTTCTGGGCGGTCAGGATGACGCTATGGTCGGATTTATCCGAATCGTGGTCTGGAGCAGACCCTCCGTTTTTCTTTTTTTTGTCGGCCAAAATAAAATCCTGTGGCATATCGGGAGGTAAAACAAGATTCACCACCGGTGGCCTCGGCAAAAGAGGTCGGTTTCGGCGATCTTTTTAGCCTCACCGGACTAAATTAAAGACACTACCGTATCGCCATGACTTTATCAGATGGGCGCATGGGGCGCAACAGGCAGTTTGTTTTAAAACGTAATTTAGAGGTTAACCCGATCAATACCGACTGTATCGTCGGCGGATGCGTCGAGAGCCAGTATCGGTGGAAAGATAAATAGGGGAGAGATTGCCGCGCCATCTATAAGGCTTCGAGATAATATTTCTCTTGGATAAATAGCTGAAAAGTAATGAGTTTAACAGAGCCCTCATGGATGCGGGGTATTATCGACAATAATGACCACTTTAATGTTAAGATAGCGTTAATAATTCAAGGCCTTCCTGGACATGTTGGTTTAAGCGGGTTTCCTCAACAAGAATCGCTCAGGTCGGGCTTGAATGATATCTGAATTGCTCTCGTCAGTGGTGGAATCTAATTTTTCACATCTCCTCCGGCGCCAGCTGTCTCATATGAAAGGAGATCAACTATGACAGGTCCCATCCGCGCAGTTAGCGCAACTAATATAACAACGGCGCTCTTATTAGCCGCAGGGACGGGAACACGTCTGCAACCATTGACCAATGACGCCCCCAAGTGTCTCACTGAAGTCGGAGGCGTCCCTATCCTCGGACGGCTGGTGACCAATTTGCGCGCACAGGGGTTTAAGCGGCTGGTGGTGGTGATCGGCCACTTGGGTGGTCGTATCCAGGAATTTCTGGGACATCACGCGGGCGGGATGCGGATAGATTACGTTATAAACCCAGACTACCGGACAACCAATAACATCTACTCTCTCTGGCAGGCCCGGCGGCAGATCCGGGAGCCGTTTTTGCTGGTGGAAAGCGACATTGTTTTCGAGCCCCGGATGCTGGACGGCATGCTCCAACCTAACAAGATGGCGGTTTCCAGGATACTCCCCTGGATGAACGGCGCCAAGGTGGAGCTTGGATCGAAAAAGCGTGTTACCTGTTTTAGCGTGTGCGGCGACACGTGTGTGGACGCGTGCCAATACAAAACGGTCAATATCTACAGCTTGTCCCTGGCTTCATGGAACAAGGTCGAAGAAAGATTAAGCCTCTATATATCAGCAGGCAGGCTCAACGAGTATTACGAGGTTGTATTTGCCGAGATGATGGCCGACGGCGCCCTTTCTTTCGATGCGGTTTTTTTCGACTCAGGTCGATGGTACGAGATCGATACTATGGCTGATTTACATGCGGCGGAGAATCTGTTTGCCCGACCCCGTTCTATCGCCAGCCGCACTCTGAAGGTCATTGAGCCGGGGGCCGCCTTTGCCTGAGATTGATCATGCATCGGTCAACCGGTATTGGGAGAGTATCAAGTCGTCGATCCTTGGGTCGTACATGATGGATGACTTCGGCTTTCCGGCGAACGCGGGCGATTTTCGTTTTCAGGCGGAATCCCGGATCGTTCGGCGCTTGCTTAGTGGAGCGCAGCGTAATGGCGCGGTTCTCGACCTCGGCTCTGGTGTTGGGTATTGGGCCGAGGAGTTCGCCCACAGCTTCTTGCGAGTGGTCGCGGTCGAAGGTAGCAATGCGCTCTACCCGGCGCTGGAGGAGCGATGCGCCCCCTACTCCAACATTCGAGCAATCCACGGTAATGTTCTGTCGTTTGAGCCCGATGGTCGATATAGCCTGATCTTCCTCGGCGGCCTGCTCATGTACCTGGACGAAAAAGATGTAATTGCCCTGTTGAGTAAGTTGGTTCATCATCTTGGGCCGGATGGGATTATCCTCTGCCGCGAATCGACGGTTCGGGGTGAGACCGTGACGCGCGCTGACGATTATCCTGTTGTTTATCGTTCTGTGCCGGACTACAGGCGCATCTTCAAACAATGCGGATTGACACTCAAGGCCGTGGAAATGAACGAGCCCTACGTTCTTATGCAGATGGGGTGTGAGCTGATCAAAAAATGGAAGCGGATAGTTCCGAAGCCGCTTCAGGCTCTCCCGGTTGTGGGGCGCCTTACTTGCTGGGTCATGCGTTTGACTGCTCCCCTGATCAAGCCAATCCCCAAGTTCTTAGGGGTCGAGTTTCCAATCCTGGAAAACCATTTCTTTACACTCGGAGCCTGACCCCATGGCGAATGAGTAAACTGTTCTGATAAACATATAGTGGCGCCTCAAGGAAACTTTATCTATCGTAACCTGGCTAACGCAACGTCGATTCTCGGCGTGGCGCCCATTGTGTTGCTGTTTGCCGAAAATGGTTATCTTTATCTGATCCCGTTAATCATTTTCAACAATTTCATGGACGACCTCGATGGCGCGCTGGCTGGCAAGTTGAATATTCGTAGCCGGTTCGGCGCCGATCTTGACAATGTCTGTGATGCCGTCGCCCATGTGGCGCTGGCTCTGGCGGTGGGCGCGCATTTCGGCGGACTGGTCTTGATGGCGAGCATGATCGCTGTGGCTTCAATCCTTCTTCGTGTAACTTCACGGCTCAATCCGGATATGGCGCCAGGCGGCGGTTCGCCGACCAACGAGCTGATGCGCCACATGCTTTTCGTCCTACTGTTGACGCAAACGTTTAAAGTTGATCCTGAGCATTATCTGGTTCTGATATTTTTGTTAAATGCGGTAACGATGATCGCTCCATTTAAGCTCACTATCCTTATTCGAGGGCTGGCGAAAACCGCCACTGCGGTAGCTTTGGTGAACGTTATGCTGGTGGCGGCATGGCTTATTCCAACCGTTACGCCATTCGTAGCAGTGGCCTTTTTCACCACCTACCTGTACTCATTTATCGCAGGCGGTGGGAAATGGCTGAGGGAAAGATAAGTAGGGGAGAGATTGCCGCAGTCGCTGTCTCGGCGTAGCCGCGCCCCCTCACGGAGTTTATCCTGCGTAAAACGAAGGGCAATGACATTATGTTGATTTGTCGTCCTGAGCCCTTCGAAGCTCAGGATAAAGTCCCCGAAGGATCTTGTAGCTTTTATTATGCACCCTCCCCGTCTGGGCGTGGCCCAGCCACTCCCCTCCCCTCAAGGGAGGGGAAATTGTCTCCCTCTCCCCGTTGCGGAGGAGACGTGTGCCCCGAAGGGGTAGGGCGGGGTGAGGGGTGACGTAGCGAGCCCGTTTTGAAAACCCCCTCTTCTTGTACAATTTTAGTATTTATACTAAAATTCTGAAATATTAGACTTTTACAGGAAAGTCTTAAGATGGCAGGTTATATTCTTAGTGTGTTCAGGGGGTAGCGCAACAGTGAGCGATACAGTTCTTTTAGAAAATATTCTTAAAAAAAAGCAGGCTCAATATCCAGACGGCCTAGACTCTGGAGAGATTTTTGAGATTTTTGTCTCTGATACGATACTCAAGAATTTCGGTCTTTCTTACGCAGATTTAGAGGACGGCGTTGTTGATGGGGACAAAGATGGCGGGATAGATTCCGTTTACTTATTCGTTAATGGCGTTCTAATTACCGAAGACTCCGATTTCGCTAATTATAAACACTCAGTAGCAATAGAAGTCTATGTCTTTCAGTCAAAAAGGAAGGACGTTTTCGAGGAGGCGGTTATTAATACTTTGCTGGCATCGCTTCCCGAATTATTTAATTTATCCAACACCGACGAAACATTAGAGCCACTATTTAACTCTGCTGTTAGATTAAAATTCTCTTTGCTCAGAACGGTATTCAAAGAGCTGGCTGCAACATTCCCAACATTCAAAATACATATTTATTACGCATGTCGTGGAAAAAAGCCAACAAAGCAGATGGGGATAAAAGCGGAACAGGTTAGCTATGCCATATCCGAAAAACACCCAAACGTAGATACGCAGTTTAAGTTTTTGGGGGCGGGAGATCTCT